>JAABUS010000831.1_pt1 | contig 73611 bp, 59 predicted proteins | sample 5560161 | NCBI WGS metagenome assembly JAABUS01 (sample SAMN10711885, study PRJNA513376) | rock metagenome | isolation source: Antarctica rocks | place: Antarctica: Victoria Land, Trio Nunatak nord | collected 2016-01-04
TTCGCAGGCTGAAGCCCACGCCACCAGGAATGAAAGGACTCCCCGACCCCGTGGATCGACCATCGCCGCACCGCCCGAAACCGCAGAGCCGCTACCTCCGCGCCGCGACACCCCCGTGCATGCCGTCGGGCACGTCGCCCATTGGGGCGCTGCCGCTCGTGCGGTTGCTGCCCGCCGCCGTCGTCTTCGGCATCATCGGCGTTGTCCTCTTCGGGCGCGGTTTCTGGGCTGAGGGTCAGCAGGTGACCGAACCCTCCGGCGCGACCGAGACCATCACCTTGCCCACCGGCCAACCGTCCGAAACGGTGGAGGTACCGGTCAGCGTGCCGGGTGGGACGACAGTGATCAACGCCCCCGCCAATGCGAGCGACCTGACGACGACCAATTACCTCCCACGCCCCGCGACAAGCATGACGGTCGCGCCGCAGCGGATCGACGTGGTGCGCGCGCTCCGCGATCAGACACTGGACGACATCGCGAAGCAGAAGGGCGTGAGCACGACCGCGCTGATGTGGGCGAACGGCATCACTGACGCGAGCACGACCTTACCGGTCGGCATCGCCATCAAGGTGCCGCCGAAGGGCACGATGCTGCACCGCGTGAAGGAGACGGATACGCTCGACGGCATCGCGCGCGCCTATCAGGTGAAGACGGAGCAGATCACGGGGTACCCCGGCAACAATGTCCAGACCAGCAGCGACCTCGTCGCGGGGATGTATCTGCTGATCCCGACGACCAACCTCCCCGCGCGCGATCATGTCATTGTCTACGAGGTGCGACCGGGCGACTCGCTCTGGAAGATCACACAGAGCTACGGCCTGACGAAGCCAACCTCGCTCGTCTGGGCGAACGACCTGCCGGACAATTGGGTGCTCAGGCCGGGTCAGCGCCTCGCCGTCCCCCCGGTCGATGGGGTAATCCATGTGATCGAGCCGGAGGACACCGAGCGCACCATCGACGACGCGGTGACGCAAATTTCCAAGAACTTCGCCTGCGTCTCCATCCCCTGCAATGACCCGCCGAGCGATACGCGGGTGGCGCAAATCAGGGATTCCATCTTCGCGTTCGGCCCCAATGGATTGACGCGGGGCGGCAAACTCGTCCGTGGGCAGGAGATCGTCATCCCCGGCGGCATCCCCTACGTCAAGCCACCGCCCGTTATCATCCCCATCAACGTGACGATCGACAACCCCGATGTGCGCCCACCCGTGTCGGCTCCGGCGGCGGTGCTCGCTCCCGCGCCTGCGCCTCGGCCCGCACCCGCACCGGCGCCAGCGCCCGCCCCGCGCCCCGCGCCTGCCCCCGCACCGGCGCCAGCGCCCGCACCCCGTCCCGCGCCCGCACCGGCACCCGCACCGCAGCCCGCAACGGGCTTCCCCGGCGCGTACCCATCGGTCTACTATCCGGCGCAGTCGTACAGTTGCAGCGGCCGCAATCCGGGCCTCACCTGGCCCGAATCGGGCACGATCACATCGAACTTCACGGGCGTTCACAACGGCATCGACATTGCCGCGCCGACGGGCACGCGGCTCTCCGCCGCGCAGTCGGGTTGGGTCGTCTTCGCGGGGTGGACAACGAGCGGCCTTGGGAACGCGGTCTACATTGACCACGGCAACGGCTTCGTCACTGTCTACGGGCACATGTCGAGCGTCGCCGTCAGCACCGGGCAGAGCGTCTCCAAGGGGCAGTACATCGGCCCGGAGGGGAGCACCGGCAACAGCACCGGCCCGCACGTCCACTTCATGGTGATCGACAACGGGCGGTCGTGCAATCCGTTCGGCTATTTACCCTGATTCTCGTCGTTCGACGCCCCGTTTCCGGGGCGGTGCGGAATGGCGCTCGTCGTTTCTACTCCGCTTTGCGCCGGACGCGCAGCACGGCGATCTTCGTGGAATGGTTAAAGGGCGCGGGGTCCACGCGGGGTGCGCGCACGCGGGTTTCGGGGTAGCCGGTGCAGTCCGGCGGCACGGGGATCAACTCCTCGATCGCCAGGTAGCCGTCCGCGCAGAGGGTTTCGAGCGTCCGCAGATACTCCGCGCCGGGGACGAACAGGGCGTTGTTGATCGCGACGAGATACCCGCCATCGTTGATCAGCGGGCGCACCTTGTTGATGACGCGGTGACTCTGCGCGACGAGATCGACGGTGCCCTTGCCCGTCGCGGCGAAGAAGGGCGGATCGACGAAGACGCAGTCGAACCGCTCCCCCGCCCGCTTCATATGGCCGATCCGCGTCCAGAAATCCCCCGCCTGAAAATCCGCCCTGTCAATCGGGAAGCCGTTGAGCGTGTACGAGGTCTTCGCGACGTTCAGGTACTCCCGCTTCAGGTCGGTCTGCACGACGCGACGCGCCCCGCCCGCCACCGCCGCCACGCCGAGGCTGCCCGTGTACGCGAAGGTGTTCAGCACGCGCGTGTCCGCGAGATGCCGCAGCGCCCATACGCGCAGGTTGCGCGTGTCCAGATAGAGGCTCGCGTCGCGCTGCATAAGCAGCTCGACGGCATACCAGACGCCGTGCTCGCGCACGCGCGTGTCCGGCTGTGTGCCGTGCCGCAGCGCGCCGTGCCGTTCCGGGAGCGTCGGTGCGTTGCGCGGCTTGACGATCACGGCCCGCACCCAGGGCAGCCGCTCCGTGAGGAAGCGCGTCGCCGCCGCGATGGTCGCGCCCCCGTCCACGGACGGGTCGGCGTAGTTGTGCAGCACGAGCGTGCCGCCGTAGCAATCGACGACGAGTTCGGGCGCGCCCTCGAAGAAGCCGCTGAAGAGCCGCACCGCCCCCTGATGCGGCGCGTCGACCAGCGCCGCCCGCGCCGCAATCGCGGCATCGAGGAGCGGGGCAATGCGATCGTCGGCGCTGGTCATCGCTTCCTTTCTCTCTTGTCACCTACCAACCGCCGACGCTCTCCCATCCGCTCAGTTCAGCCGACGGCGGTCGATCACGCGCACCGCCTTGCCGACCTCGATGCGCTCCATGCCGCCCGGTTCGACGAGCGTGACGCGGCAGGTCAGGCCGAGGCGGCTCTTCAGGGCGTCGGTCAGTTTGCCATGCAACTCGCGGACGGCGCGGTGCTCCGGGTCCAGCGACCACCCGGCGATGCCGTGGAACGAGGGTGTCACCTCCGCGACGACCTCCATCGTGTCGAGCGGGCCGTCGCGGTCGAGGATGATCTGGTAGAAGGGCGCGATGCCGCCCATGCCGAGCATCACGCCCTCTACCTCCGAGGGGTAGACATTGACGCCGCGCACGATCAGCATGTCGTCGTGGCGACCACGCAGCCGCTCCATCCGCATACTCGTCCGCCCGCATGCGCACGGCTCCGGGATGAGGGCGGTGATGTCGCCCGTCCGGTAGCGGATGAGCGGGAACGCCTCCTTCGTCAGGCAGGTAATGACGAGTTCTCCCTGCGCGCCGGGCGGGAGCGCGTCGCCCGTGTCGGGGTCAATGATCTCCGGCAGGAAGTGGTCCTCCGCGATGTGGAGGCCGTGCCGCGCCGCGATGCACTCGCACGCGACACCCGGCCCGATAATCTCGCTGAGGCCATAGATATCGACCGCCCTGATCGCCAGCCGCTCCTCGATCTCGCCGCGCATCTCCTCCGTCCACGGCTCCGCGCCGAGGATGGCGGAGGCGAGCGGCAGCGCGCGCGGGTCGATCCCCTGCCGCGTCATCTCGTCCGCGATGGTCAGGGCATATGACGGCGTGCAGCAGAGCACCGTCGCGCCGAAATCCTTGAGCAGCATCACCTGCCGGGGCGTGTTGCCGCCGCTGATCGGCACGACGGTCGCGCCCATCAACTCCGCGCCGTCGTGCAAGCCCAGCCCGCCCGTGAAGAGGCCATAGCCGTAGGCGTTGTGGACGATAGCGCCCGGCGCCCCGCCACCGAGCGCGAGGGCACGGGCGCAGACCTCCGCCCAGACGCCGAGATCGTGTCGCGTGTACCCGACGACGGTCAGTTTTCCCTTCGTGCCGGACGACGCATGGATGCGGACGACCTCCGACTGCGGTACGGCGAAGAGGCCGAAGGGGTAATTGTCGCGCAGGTCGCTTTTTGTCGTGAATGGGAGCCGCGAGAGATCGTCGAGCGAATGAACATCGTCCGGCGCGATGCCCTGCGCCGCGAACCGCTCCCGATAGAACGGGACGCGCGCCGTGACGTACGCGACCTTGTCGCGCAACCGCTCCGTTTGGAGCGCCCGCAGCCGCTCGCGGTCCATCGTCTCCGCGTCACGATTCCAGAGCATCGCCGCCTCGCTTTCTCCCCGTTGCGCTGTTCCACCCGTGCACACGACTATGCCACGCCCGCCGGGGAGCGTCAACGCAAGCGGCGGGAAGTGGGAGCCCACCCTCTGCCCCCTCCCGCTCCGGGAGGGGATTTCTGAATCCCGGCCCCCTCTCCGCCTCGGGGAGGGGTTCCCCGCCGAGAACGCAGACGTCCCACCGATGGTGCATGGTACACTGCCCGGCGACACGGCAGCGCGAGAAGCAATACGGGTGGAAGGAACGTTGGCCTGTAATGACCTTTCCGGTTGATCGGTACACGCCGTACGGGTACTTGCACAGCCCCGAACACGTCGCGCGCTCGTGGAACGACGCGAGCGGCGGCATGATCCGCACGAGCGAGCGGTGGCTCGGCATGGGGTGGGCGTACGTCCACCCGCGCCGCGCGGTCTTCCTCTGCGCGGGTCTTCAACTGGGGAAGGCGCGCGTCGTTTCCCGCGCGGACTGGGCCGCACACGACCTCCACGCGCCGCACCATTCCAGCCGGTTAATGACCTTCCGCGCGACGCCGCCCGGCTGTACCGTGATGCTCTCCTATTTCCGGCTACATACCGGTGTGCTCGCGGCGCACGCGACGATTGACGCGGAATCGACAGTCACCGGACGGTGGGGCTGGCTGCTCGACGCCGACCGCGTCCCCGGTCGCTGGCGCACCGAGAATGGCCGCGCCGTGCTGACCGGGAATGAGCCACACGCGCTGCTCGTGCGCGATGGGGCGGTAAAGAAACTTGAGCGGCGACCCCGCCCCGGCGCATGGCAACCCATCGACCTCCAGCCCGGTGGGCGGTGGGAGGGATGGGCTTTGCTGACGAACACGCCCATCCCTGCGGACGAGCGACTCTGGCAGCAGGCCGTCACCGCGGAAGACGAGCGGCAACGCGACGATGCGACATTCTGGGCGCACGCGCCACGGCTGACGGGCGACTGGCCGGAGCACTGGCGGCATGGCTGGGTCTACGACATGGAGACGACGCGCCTGCTGATCCAGCCACCGGGCGGCGTCTTCGGCGGCGAGTGGCCAACGTGGATGGCGGCGTGGCCCCGCGCCGTCCTTGCCGAGGGCGCGCTCGATCTCGACCGCCTCGGCCTTGCGGAACCGGAGCGCGCCCGGAATGCCCTGCTCACGCTCCTGAACGACACGCCGGGGGATCAGATACCGTGCGTCTTCCGGGGCGGCGAGCCGAACATGGTCGCGGCGGACGGTGCGGTCTGTGGCACCTCCCCCGCGTGGTGCCTCCCCGTGCTCCACAGCGCGCGGCTGCTCCGCCGCCAGCCCGACCGCGCCCATGTCGCGCCCATCGCCACCGCCCTCGCGCGGTACCTCCGCTGGTGGCTGACGGAGCGGACGGATGAAGCGGGCTGGCTCTCGTACCACTGCACCTGGGAGGCGGGCGAGGACGACAACCCCCGCCTCGACCCGAATGGCACCGGCGACGGCATCATCCAGGGCCGCACCCGCCCCGTCGAGTTACAGGCGGCGATCGCCCTCTCCGCGCGCATCCTGCGGGATATGTTTGTCTATGTCGGGCAGCGGGAGGACGCCGCGTGGTGGGACGCGGTCGCGCGGGACTACGCTGACCGCACGCAGCACCTCTGGGACGGTGCGACGGGCCGCTTTCGCGACTGGGATGTGCGGGCGGGCCGGTTCATCGAAGGGTCGAGCAATTACTGGGAGACGGACCCGAACCGCTTCTCCCCGCTCTCGCTGATGCCCGCGCTGCTCGATCTGCCCGAGGCGCAGCGGGAAGCGTTGCGGCGCGAATTGGAACACTACGACACCGCGCCGTGGCGCTGGTGGCCGTCGTGGAGCGGCGTGTTGTGCGACGTGGCGGCGGCGCTCGGCAGCGACGGATGGGCGGCGCGGTTCGTCGCGCCGATTGTCGATCGCGTCTACCGCGAGAACGACCGCCGCGCGCAACGCCCCGACGAACGACCGACCCCCGGCGGCGCGCGCGAGTACTGGCCGGAGCCATTGGGGAAATTCACCGGCAACGATGTCTATGGCTGGGGCGCGGAGACGCTGCCCATGCTGATGCGTCACATCGTCGGCTACCGCGAGGATGAGACGGGCTGGCACGGCGTCCGCTTCACACTCGCCCCCGGCTTGCCGGACGGCTGGCGCGGCACCTACACGCTGGCAAATATCCAGTACCGCGCCGTCGCCCTCGACCTCACCTACACCATTGCGGACGATGGCGGGATGACCGCGCGGATCACGTCTCGCCCGCCGCTTTCCTGCCACGTCACGATATCAGACGGCGGCGTGGTTATCGACACCGGAGCCGACAGTCCGGCGATCTTTCCTGTCCATAACGGCGAGCGATACGCCGTTACCCTCGGCACAGCGCAGAGATAGGAGGTATCGAGTTCGCAAGAGAAACTCGGTGGTGAGAATCTTTTGCCCTCACCGCAGTTCATCGCGCTCAGCGCTCAGCACTCGTTATTCAGCACTCGATTGCGCCACGCCCGCCGTCCAGAAGAGGCTGCCTTCCCATGTCTGTTCCGGGTCGAGCGACAGCGGCCAGCACGCGACGAGGCTCGTGCCCTGATAGACGCGTTCGAAGCCGCCCTCAGAGTTGGAGACGGTCTCGATGGGCAGTTTCCAGAGGTCGGCGGGCGGGCTGAACATCAGCGACAGATCGACATCGATGTAGGTGTTGCCGAGGTGGATCTCCGTCGCCTGCTGCCACGCTTCCGGCAGGTCGTGGTAGGGCGTGAGCGCGGCGTGGTCGGGCAGCCACGTGTAGCAGTGGTCATTGTGGCCGCCGCCCTGCATGTTGACGTTCCACTCGGAGCCGAAGCTGACGCTCACCGGCCACGGGCCATGGTTCGTGACGCGATAGTGGCAGGTGAACGCCGCGCCGATGGTCTGCACCATGTACATCTTCTCGATCGTCAGGGGCGACGTGCCGCCGTCCGGCCAGGCAATCTGCCCATCACGGCGCAGTGTGAACTTCCACGTCGGCGCTTGCGCGTCCCCGGCGGGCGCGAAGGAGGCGGTCTCGTCGTTGATCGGGTCGAGCGACCAGACGCCGCGCACGAAATCGCCGCGCTCGGTGTACCGCCCGAAGCGGAAATCGTCCGGCCCGGTCTCGGCATCGAACAGGTGCTCGATGCCGCCGCCCCGGTCGTAGGCGTCGTACGCGAGATAATCGTCCAGCCCCGCCTCGCGGAAGCGGACGACGCCGTGGATGTTCGCGGGTTTGTCCGCCTCCGCCGCCTCGTTCGCCGCGCCGGTCTTTGGCATCTCACCGATGTTGGCGTCCCCCGCGTGCGTGCGGACGGTCTCGTGGTACGCCTCCGGGCGGCGCGCGAGGGTGTCCAGCGCGTTCACGGCGACGCGGCGGATGTCCCACTGCTGGAGCATCCCACCCTCCGCCGGGTCGATCAGCAGGTTCTGGTGCTGCCCGGTGAGCAGGAGTTCCGGCGCGCCGTCCGCGTCGAGGTCATTCAGTTCATGGACGAACCAATCCGGCTCGTGGTGGTGGAGAATGGCATCGGCGGCGTTCTCCGCGAGCAGGAGGCGATGCGTCGTCTCGGCGCGCATATGGTTCATGTAGATGCCGCCGAAGACGCCGTGCCAGTACGAGTCGTTGTTCTGCCCGCGATAGAGTTCCATCAGGCCGCCATCGCTCTCGCCCGCGCCGCCCTGCGCCCGCGCGGCGTGGACCTTCGCGTGGGTGCGGAGCATCCGCTTGTGCAGGCGGTTGATCTCGGGGTACTTCGTCATGAACGAGCGCCAGAAGCCGCCGCGCATCCAGCGGGCGACCTCGGGACGCTCGGACTCCATTGCGTGCCGCACCTGCTCGAACTGCGCGGCGGCGGCGGCGGGCAGCACCCACTCGCTCATCTCGACGTACGACGCCGTCGGCAGGTAGATGCGCCCGAGCGCGGGGTAGGTGCGGCGGTATTCGCCGAGCGGCATCGTCAGGAGCCAGTCGCTGTTCCGCTCCACTGCGGTGAAGAGGCGGTCCATGTACCCCTTCGCCCAGACATGCTCGTACGTGCTCGGCCACGCGCCGAACTTCTCGCCGTCGTCGCCCATCACGGCGATCAACGGCCGGCCCTCCGGCGAGCGCTCCGCCAAGCCGCGCAGGAACTCAATCGTCTCGTCCACCGGGCGCCATGGCACGGTGTACCGCAGCGAGTAGAGCGAGGGGAAGACTCCTATCGGCCTGCCGTCGTCCTCCGTCAGGTAGTAGCCGTACAGGTCGTCGGGGCCGACACCGGAGGCGAGCAGGTGCGTGTCGTCCACGATCGTCCACTGCATCCCGGCTTCCACGAGCGAGTGCGGCAGCCCCGGCTCCCAGACGCGCTCCGCGAGCCACATCCCCGTCGGTGTCGTGCCGAACGTCGATTGCACCGCCTCCGCGAGGGCGCGCACCTGCCCGACGCGGTCGATCTCCGGCAGCACCGCGAGCACCGGCTCGTAAAAGCCACCGCCGACGATCTCCACCTGGCCGCGCTCCGCCAGGGCGCGGATGCGGTCGAGCAGGTCCGGGTGCGTCATGCGGAGCCAGTCGAGGAGCGAGCCGGTGTAGTGGAGGCCGACGCGCACGCCGGGGTGCCGTTCGAGCGCATCGACCATCGGCAGGTACGCCTTCTCGTAATGCTCCTCATTGACCCAGCCGAAGTTGCCGATTGGTTGGTGGTTGTGAAAAACCAGCCCGAGAACGACCTGACCCATCTGCAATCCCCCATCATGACGCGCCTGATACCATATCCTGTTACTGCCAGCGTATCACACATCGCCGTGTGAACCGAACAATGCGACATGGCGCACATACCATACCAGCGCTTCGATCACAGAGAACGGCACATCGGCAGCGTACGACGCACATCAGGAAGGTCTGTTATCATCCACATTGATGTGCGTAAGGATGTGTTCGCTACGTTCCGAGAACCAAAGGCGATCACCGAGGATGCAAATTGCGAACTCCCATATCTGTTGGACCAGGCAATGGACCAGCCCATTATCCTGGAACGGGATGGCGTACGTTACGTCTTGAGCCGCGAGGAAAACAGTTAGCCGGAGATGAGCGTCAATTATGACGACCAATCCGACGCCCTATCCTGCCGTCAACGCCATTCTCCGTCTCCTGCTTCAGGACGTGCGCACTGTTCTCGGGTCGGAATTCGTCGGGATGTATTGTTACGGGTCGCTCGCGCTCGGCGACTTCGATCCCGATAGCAGTGACATTGATTTTCTCATCGTCACCGAAGATGAATTGCCACCGGAAACACTGCATGCATTGGAAAGAATGCACGCACGAACCGCGGCGAGCGGGCTACAGTGGGCCGACAAACTGGAAGGCTCCTACATCCCCCGCGCCGCGTTGCGCCGGTACGACCCCGCGTGCAACCGCCACCCGACCATCGGCGCGGACTGGGCGTTCGGGGTCCGCGCGCACGACCGCGCGTGGGTGATCGAGCGGCAGATCGTCCGCGAGCATGGCGTCGTGGTTGCCGGGCCACCACCGAGGACGCTGATCGATCCCGTCCCGCCTGATGAACTCCGTGTGGCGGTGCGGGAGCAGCTCACCGACTTCTGGCGGGCACAACTGGACGGCCCCGCATGGCTCCGCACGCGCGACTATCAGGCATTCGCGATCCTGACGATGTGCCGCGCCCGCTACGCGCTGGCGCACGGCGCCATCGTCTCCAAACCCGCCGCTGCGGCGTGGGCGCGCGCAACGCTGCCGTCCCCGTGGCCCGGATTAATCGATACGGCCCTCGCGTGGCGGCACGACACACGCCCCGACGATATGACCGCGATGCTCGCCTTTGTCCGCGATACGATTGAGCGAGCCGAATGGGATGGATGATTGCTGCATCGCGTGCCGGCGCGAGCGCGCTTTTTTGCCATGACACAGGGGACAGATTTGGCCACTCTCACTCACATTCTCCTCTGTGCCCTCTGTGCCTCTGTGGTTCAACCGTTTTCCTCGTCAGGGCGCGGGCCGAGGCGCGGGATGACGGGGGCCTGCCCGCGCCGGTAGACCATGACCGTCCGGTTGAAGGTGATGACGACGACACCCTCCTGGTTGTAGCCCATCGTCCGCACGGTGACGATACCGACATGCGGGCGCGACTTCGATTCCCGCACGGTGAGCACCTCGGATTGCGAGTAGATCGTGTCGCCCTCGAAGACGGGATGGGGCAGTTTCACGTCGTCCCAGCCGAGGTTCGCCATCACGTTCTGGGAGATGTCCGTCACGCTCTGCCCGGTGACGAGCGCAAGCGTGAAGGTGGAATCCACGAGCGGCTTGCCGAACTCCGTCTGCGCCGCGTAGTGGTGATCGAAGTGAATCGGCGCGGTGTTCTGCGTCAGCAGCGTGAACCAGATGTTGTCGGTCGTCGTCACCGTCCGCCCCAGCGGGTGCCGGTAGACATCACCGGCCACGAAATCCTCGAAGAACCGCCCCCGCCACCCTTCTTTGACTGCCATGCGTCGCTTCTTCCCCTTACGTTCCTTCGATGAGGAAGAGCGTGCCGGTGGAGGTCGCCTGACGCAGTTCCTTCGCGGCGCGGTACTCCTCGGACGCCCACCACTCCCTTGCGCGCTCCATGCTGTCGAACTGGATGATGACGAGGCGTGGCGGGAGCGGTTCATCGCCCTCCAGCACCTCCGCCCTACCGACCCGCGCGATGAACCTGCCGCCGTACTGCGCGACGGTTGCGGGCACCAGCTTCGTGTACTTGACGTACCGCTCGGGGTCATGAATCTCGATGTGCGCGATCACATAGGCAGCCATCGGCCTCTCCTTCTCATAGCGGTACAGGCGGGATTCACGTCCCCTCAACCAGAATCATTCTGCCCGTGGAAGCCTGATGGCGCATCTCCTTCGCCTCGCGGTACTCCTCGGAGTCGTACCATTCCAGCGCCCGCTTGACGCTCGGCCACTCGGTGACGACAAGGCGCTTCGGCTCCCAGTCGCCTTCGAGCGTCCGCACCTGCCCGCCGCGCGCGATGAACTTGCCGCCGTACTTCTCCAGCGACGCGGGGACCAGTCTGCGGTATTCCTCGTACCGGACGGGATCGGTGATCTCAATTTCGGTAATCATGTACGCAGCCACACTTCACTCCTTTTCTCTTTACCACAGAGGCACGAGGGCACAGAGAGGAAAGAGAATATGATTGACGCGGGGAACCTTACCCGTTTTTTATCGCCGTCGCATTTCCCTCAATCCCTCTCCGTGCCCTCTATCGGGTGCCCTTTAGGCAGATGTGGTTCAATCCCCTCCTCTTGCCTGCTCAGATCACCTTATCAGCGCGCAACTGTTCGATCCGGGCGTCATCATAGCCGAGGGAGCGCAGGATCGCCTCGGTCTGCTCCCCGATGGCGGGGATTGGGTCCATGCGCGGCGCGATACCCTCCATGATGACAGGCGGCTTGAGCGCGCTGATCGTCCCGACGGGCGATTCCACCTCCTGCCAGCGGTCGCGTTCCACCAACTGTGGGTGGTCGAGAAATTCCTGCACGGTATTCAGCCGCGCGTTCGCGATCCCCGCCGCTTCGAGCCGTTCGAGCGCTTCCGCGCCCGTCAGCGTGCCGAAGACCGCGTTGATCGTCGCGTGCAGTTCCGCGCGATGCGCGACGCGCGCGGTGCCGGTGGCGAAGCGCGGATCGGTGGGGACATCTGGCTGCCGGAGAACATCCGCGCAGAAGCGCGCCCATTCCCGCTCGTTCTGAACGCCGAGGAAGACCGTCCCACCGTCGCCGGTCGTGAAGGGGCCGTAGGGGGCGATGGTCGCATGGCTCGCGCCGCTCCGCGCGGGGGCCGCGCCGCCGTACTTGGCGAAGTACGCGGGGTAACCCATCCACTCCGCGAGCGCGTCGAAGAGCGAGATTTCCAGCGCCGTGCCCTCGCCCGTGCGCCCGCGCTGGATGAGCGCGGTGAGGATGCCGGCGTAGGCGTACATCCCGCCCGCGAGGTCCGCGACGGCGATCCCCACCTTCGACGGCGTCTCCGGCGTGCCCGTCACAGAGACAACGCCCACCTCGCACTGGACGAGGAGGTCGTACGCCTTCTTGTCGCGGTAGGGGCCGGAGGAGCCGTAGCCGGAGAGGTCGCAGATAATCAGGCGGGGGTAGCGCTCCCGCAGCGTCGCCGCGCCGAAGCTGAGCCGTTCCGCCGCGCCGGGGGCGAGATTCTGGATGAAGACATCAGCGGTTTCGAGCAGTTGGTGGACGATCCGTTGCGCTTCGGGGCGCTTGACATCGAGCGCGAGCGATTCCTTGGAGCGATTCGTCCAGACGAAGTGCGCGCTCATGCCCCGCACGGCGGACTCGTAGTTGCGCGCGAAATCGCCGACGCCGACGCGCTCGATCTTAATCACCCGCGCGCCGAGGTCCGCCAGTTGGCGCGTCGCGAAGGGCACCGCGACGGCCTGTTCCAGCGCGACAACAGTGATCCCCTCCAGCGGCAACATGTTCGTCATCCCGCACCTACTTCAGAAGCGACAAAGCAGCGCAGAGAAACCGGGGAGAATCGCAAAGGCGCAGAGGACACGAAGGGCGCAAAGAGAAACTGGGGGATTAACACAGAGCGCGCAGAGAGCACAGAGTCCACAGTGCAATCCTCTTTTCTCCTCTGTGTCCTCTGTGGTCCATCGCTCTTGGCGTCTTTGTGGTTCATTCGGTTTCTCCCACTTCTCCGCTCTCAGTACGACCGCGGCAGGCCGAGCACATGCTCCGCGAGGTGGGAGAGGATAAGGTTCGTCGAGAGGGGCGCCACCTGATAAAGCCGCGTCTCGCGGAACTTGCGCTCGATGTCGTACTCCGCCGCGAAGCCGTAGCCGCCGAAGGTCTGCAACGCGACATTCGCCGCCTCCCATGAGGCGTCGGCGGCGAGCAGTTTCGCCATGTTCGCCTCCGCGCCGCACGGTTCTCCCCGGTCGAACCGCTCCGCCGCGCGGAAGCGCATCAGGTCCGCCGCCTCGACATTGACGTGCGCCCGCGCGATCGGGAACTGCACGCCCTGATTCTGCCCGATCGCCCGCCCGAAGACGACGCGCTCCTTCGCCCGCCCCGTCGCCCGCTCGATGAACCAGCGGCCGTCGCCGATGCACTCGGCAGCGATCAGGATGCGCTCGGCGTTCATGCCGTCGAGGATGTAGCGGAAGCCCCGCCCCTCCTCACCGACGAGACTGCTCGCGGGGATCGGGACGTTGTCGAAGGTCAGTTCGTTCGTCTCGTTGTTCAGCATGATTGGGATGGGCCGCACCGTCAGGCCATTGGCGAGCGCGTCGTGCAGGTCGATGAGGAAGACCGAGAGGCCGTGCGACTTCCTTTCCACCCGTTCGCGCGGCGTCGTGCGCGCAAGCAGGAGCATCAGGTCCGAGTGCTGCACGCGGGAGATGTAAATCTTGCGCCCGTTGACGATGTAGCGGTCGCCGTCCCGCGCGGCGGTCGTCGTCAGGCTCGTCGTGTCGGAACCCGCGTCCGGCTCCGTGACGCCGAACGCCTGCAAACGCACCTCGCCGCGCGCGATCTGCGGCAGATATTCGCGCTTCTGCGCCTCGGAGCCGTGCCGCAGAAGCGTCCCCATCACGTACATCTGCGCGTGTGACGGCCCCGCGTTGCCGCCGCAGTGGTTCACTTCCTCCAAAATCACCGACGCCTCGGTGAGGCTGAGGCCGAGGCCGCCGTACTCGTGCGGGATCAGCGCACCGAGCAGCCCGGATTCCGTCATCGCCCGCACGAATGCCTCGGGGTAGGAGCGCGTCCGATCCAACTCCCGCCAGTAATCGTCGGGGAACCGCGCGCAGAGTGTGCGCACCTGCGCGCGTAATGGTTCGTATGGTCTGCTCTGTGTCACGTGTTCCCCGCGATCAATGATCGGCCACCCGCCGTGCGAACGTCTCGTGCCCCTGCTGCCGGAATGTGAGCCCGGTGACCGTGCCGATTGCATCCCGCACGAAGGTGAATGTCACGTCCAGTATCCAGGTGATGAAACTCGTCTCGGAGCGGGCGACGAGCGGGAACGCCGCCTGCCCCGTCGCCCGGACGGCGAGACCGTCTTCATCCCGCGACACAATGAAGACGAAGCCGGGGCGCACCGCGTAGCTGCCCGTGTACGAAACGAGCGTCTCCGCATCGAGGACAACCGGCGGCGGTTGCTCCTCGCGGTAGCCGGGCCACTCGTACACGTCGGCGGCGGCCCAGACAATTTCGGCCGCCAGTTGGCTTCCTCGATCGCCATTGGTCATAACGGCGATTCCCTGCCCGCGATCGCGGTACGCGACCAATTCGCTCTGGAAACCCTGATCGCTGCCGCCGTGCCGAAAGCGCGCGTGCGCCTTCCCACCGGCAAGAAAAAGCCCCAGGCCCATATGGAGCGATGGCCGTGACGGATCGGGGAGTTGCGGTGCGAGCAGTTCCGCCGCCATCGCCGCCGAGAGCAACCCATCCCGGTCGCCTGCGGCGGAGCGCTGCATCGCCAGGGCGAAACGCGCAAGGTCGCTCGCCGTCGTCCAGAGACCGGCCGCCGCCATCTCCGGATAGACGTGCCACCTCCCCGCGACCGTCGTGCCGTCGAATCGGTGCCCCGCCGCCGCGCCGTCCCAGAGGCTCTGCGGCAGCGGCTGCGCGTAGGTGCTGTGCGCCATCCCGGCGGGCACGAGGACGAGTTCGTGCATCAGGTCCGGGAACGGCATGCCCGTCACGTCGATGAGGAGTTGCTGCAAGACGCAGTACCCGCCGCCGGAGTAGCGAAATTGCGTGCCGGGCAACGAATCGACACGGACCGGGATAGTATTAGCGGGCTTCGTGCCATCCAACACCTGGAGCAAGTTGGGAACGTCGGCATCGCGCGGGTAGCCGGGGAAGCCATGGACCGTCAGGCCCCCCGTGTGACTGAGAAGGTGCCGGAGCGTCACGCGCGGCTGCCAATCCTCGTTCGCGGGCACGCGCCACGAGACGAGCCGATCGTTGATGTCCGCATCGAGGTCGAGCGTGCCGCGTTCGACGAGCCGGAGCGCGGCCACCGCTGCGACGGGCTTGCTGATCGAGCCCGCCTCGAAGCGCGTCTCCGGTGTGACCCGCGCGCCGTGTCCGGCCTCTCGCACGCCGTAGCCGCGCGCCCACGCAATTTCGTCACCATCAATCAGGGCGACACTCAGGCCGGGAACGCCGTAGTAAGCCATCCGCTCCGCCAGCGACTGACCGCCACCGGTCGCATCGGGGCGCGCACCGAGTGGAACGAGGCCGTATTCAACCCGCCGTATCCGTGCCGCGATCTCGTCCACATTGTGCACCATCCGCTCACAGTTCCCTTGTTTCCACCGAACCGTCGCGGTGGTAGCGTATGACTGGTGGGGCAGGGCGTCAATGCGGGGATGACGAACCTCCCCACCCCGTCACCGATAGGTAAGGAAGCCCGCGAATGGGACACCTCGCGCTCGTGCGGCACGGGCAGTCGCAGTGGAATTTAGACAACCGTTTCACCGGCTGGACGGACGTGCCGCTGACCGAGGCGGGGCGGCAGGAGGCCGAGGCGGCGGGGAATCTTCTGCGCGATATTCCCTTTGACCGCACGTACACCTCGCTGCTCGGGCGGGCACAGGAGACGCTCACGATCATCCTCCACGTGCTGCATCAGGAGGGTATGCCGGTCGCGCGGGATGTCGCGCTCAACGAGCGGGATTACGGCGACCTTACCGGCATGAACAAGGACGAGGCGGCGTCGCGGTTCGGCGCGGAGCGGGTGCACCGCTGGCGTCGTTCGTGGGATGTCCGCCCACCGGGCGGCGAAAGCCTCGCCGACACTGACGCCCGTGCCTTCCCCTTCTTCCGCGATCATATCCTGCCCCGCGTCACGGGCGGCGAGGACGTGCTCGTCGTCGCGCACGGGAACAGCCTGCGCGCCATCGTCAAGGAGATCGAGGGGCTGACACCCGACCAGGTCGTCTCGTTGGAGATCGCTACCGCTACCCCGTATGTTTACATGCTCGACGCGGAGGGCCGGATTATCCACAAAGAAATCCGCACCCCGCCAACCCCGCCGCAACCCGTCCCGCAGCCCGACGAGCCGCACGAGCCACACGAACCGGGCACCCATCGCGGCCTCCGCATCGAGCGCCCGCCCAGCACCTTCCCACCCGCCCCATCACAACCAGGAACGTAATCAATCGGTTGATTGACAAACTGAATCGCGCGTGATACTCTGCTAATCAAGTGATTGATGGGGGGTGCCGATGGCAACGCGGAACAACGAGCGGATCGAGCATGCGATGAATGCGGCGCACCTTCCAGGCCGCCGGACGGGAGACATGCGGCGGCAGGAATTGGTGCACGCCGCGTATATGGTGATCGCCGAGCAGGGGTTCGAAGGGTTGCGGACGCGGAATGTTGCGGCGCGCGCGGGCGTCAATATCGCGACCCTACATTACTACTTCGCGACGAAGGAGGACCTGATTCGCGGCGTCGTGGACTACATCGAGCAGCAGTTCGCCGAGCAGGATGCGCGCCTCCGGGCGCAGGGGGCGACGCCGTGGGAGCAATTGCACGGCGAACTCTGGAATGCGCTGGAGATCAAGCGCGACCGCCCTGAACTTCAGATCGTGCTGCACGAACTTTTCCTCCGCTCGCTGCGCGATGCCGCCGTACGCGAAATCTACAGCGGGATGGATACCGGCTGGCACCGCACGATCGTGGAGATCATTAGCGCGGGCATCGCCGAGGGATCGTTCCGCGCGGACCTCGACGTGGACGCGACGGCATCGGCGATCATCGCCTTCATCAAGGGCGTGTCTATCCAGTTAGCACGGGAACCGGAAATCTTCGCCTACGAGCGCGTCGTCGCAGAGTTCGAACGCTGGCTCTCGGTTGATGTGGAAGGAGGGGACCCGAGCCGCTAACCGCCGCGCACCGACGCACCCCGCGCCGCCTCCATCCACCCGAACATTCCCCACCACGAACCAGGAAGAAAGGACCAGTCAGATGGCAGAGATTTCTGCGCCCGCCTGGGGTGCCGCCGCGAACCAACCGAAAGACCCGCGCCGCTGGCTCACACTGGCGGCGGTGAACTTCGCCCTGTTTATGGCGCTGCTCGATATCACCGTCGTCAATGTAGCGCTGCCGAGCATCGCGCAGGATTTCAAGAGTTCGTTCTCCGAACTTCAATGGGTGATCGACACCTACGCACTCGTGATCGCCGCACTGATCCTGACGATGGCGAAGCTCGGCGACCTCTTCGGGCGCAAGCGGCTCTTCCTGCTCGGGCTGGTGATTTTCTCCGCCGCCTCGCTGGGCTGCGCGCTCTCGCAGAATGTCACCCAGTTGCAGATCGCCCGCGGCGTGCAGGGGATCGGCGGCGCGATCCTCTCCCCCATCGCGGCGGCGATCATCTCCGCGACCTTCTGGGGGCCGGAACTCGGCACTGCCTTCGGCATCTACGGCGGCGTCTCCGGCGTCGCGCTAATCGCCGGACCAATCGTCGGCGGCCTGCTCGTCAAGTACGTCAACTGGCAATCGGTCTTCCTCATCAATGTGCCGATCGGCATCATCGGCCTCATCGCGGGCGCGGTCGTCATTAAGGAGTCGCGCAATACGCGGGCGAACCGCTATGTGGATATCTTCGGCGTCGCTCTCAGCATCGCGACGCTCTTTTCCCTCACCTTAGCGCTGATCAAAGGCACGGAGTGGGGATGGACGAGCGGGAAGACCATCGGCTGGCTCGCTGCGGCGGCCGTGCTCTTCGCCCTTTTCATCGTCGCGGAGATGGTGCAGGCGCGGCGCGGGCTGGATGCGATGATCGACCTGTCGCTCTTCCGCGTGCCGACCTTCAGCGGCACCGCCGTCATCACCGTGATCGTCAGTTTCGCCTACGCGGGGCTGCTCTTCATCATGGCGCTGCTCTTCCAGAATGTGTTGGGATATGACGCACTCGGCACCGGGCTGCGCTACATCCCCTTCGTGATCGGCAGCATCGTCATCGCGCCGCTCGTCGGGGCGAACGCGAACCGGCTCGGCGCGCGGCTGATCTTCGGCGTCGCCTTGGCGCTGCTCGGCCTCGGTTTCCTGCTGATGACGCGTATCACGCCGTCGTCGGACTGGGATGCGCTGCTCCCCGGCTTGCTGATTGCCGGCTTTGGCGGCGCGGCGGTGCAGGCGCAACTGACGAATGTGGCCATCAGCGCCGCGCCGCGCGAGCGGGCGGGGATCGCGAGCGGCATCAGCGCGACGATGCGGCAGGTCGGGTCGAGCATGGGCATTGCCCTGCTCGGCGCGATCTTCACCTCCCGCTACACGCACAATCTGCCGGGCGCGCTGGCGGCGGGGCAGGTGCCGAAGGAGTTCGCGGACCAACTCGTGCAGGGCACCGGCGGCAATGTCGCCTTCGCAGGGCACGTCCCGTCCCAGGCGCCGCCGCAGTTCGCCCCGGCGATTCAGCAGGCGACCCATTCCGCCTTCATTGCCGGCTTCAACGACACGATCCGCGTCGCCGCCGCCTTCATCGCCGCTGCGGTCGTCATCGCCCTCATCTTCGTCCGCCGCACCGATAGCGCGCATGACGCGGGCGCGACGGCGAACCAACCACGCGAGGAAATGCGAGAATCCGAAGCGGTGGCGAGAGCCGACTGATGAGGGTAACGCATGAGAAGGAAGCACGACATGTTGATCGGCGAAAAGGTCAGCCTCCGGCCCGTCATTGCTGCGGACCTCGATCTCCTGGAGGCGTGGGCGAATGATCCCGCAATCAATGGCGAGTACAACACGTTTGCGTTGCGACCGAGCGGCCAACTGTCGCGCGCGTTCGCGGAAACCGGGGTCCTCAGCGATGCCCGTGGCAAGTTGATCGTGAGCACACAGAGCGGTGAGACGGCGGGAGAGGTGAGCTATCGCCCGATCAGCCACGGACCGAGCGGTAGCCAGGCGTACCAGATTGGGATCACCCTCGCTCCGCACTATCGCGGACAAGGATACGGGGCCGAGGCGCAGCGCCTCCTCGCCGCCTATCTCTTCGCCACCTACCCGATCGAACGAGTGGAGGCGGAGACGGATGTCACGAATAGGGCGGAGCAACGGGCATTGGAGCGAGCAGGATTCACATGCGAGGGAGTATTGCGGCACGCGCAATGGCGCAACGGCTCCTGGCATGACCTGATGCTGTATAGCAAACTACGCGGCGAATAGCGCGCCTACCCCTGACCCAGCCGTAGCCCCAACGTCGCCGCCATACTGCGGAGCGCCGCGCAGGATGCATCGGTGGTGCGGCCCGCTCCCCGTAGCATCTCGATGAGCGATTGGAAGGCGGTAATTGCGGCGGGGATGTCGAGATCGTTCTCCAGCGCGCGGTCGAAATCGGCGAGGAAGGGCGCGGCGTTGAGCGATGCACCCTCATCATCGGGGGGCATTGCGAGGGCGTCTGTCGACCACCGAACGAGCGGGAGGAAGGTGGCCGGGCCACCGTCCTCGTATTCCCACGGTGTGCGGTAGTGATGGTTGAGCAGATAGAGGCGGATGGCGTCCGGGTCGTACTGCCGCAGGGCGTCGCGGACGAAGACCATGTTGCCGAGCGATTTGGACATCTTCTCGCCCTGATAGCGGACCATCGCCGTGTGCATCCAGATGCGCACGAAGGGGTGGACATCCGTCGCGCATTCGGACTGGGCGATCTCGCTCTCATGGTGTGGGAAGATCAGGTCCGCGCCGCCGCCGTGGATGTCCACCGTCGGGCCGAGGAAGTGCATCGCCATCGCCGAGCACTCGATATGCCAGCCGGGGCGTCCGGCCCCCCATGGCGCGTTCCACGTCGGTTCATCCGGCTGCGCGGCCTGCCAAAGGAGGAAATCGAGCGGGTCGCGCTTGTGCGGGTCGTCCGGGTTGCCGCCGCGCTCCGCCGCGATGGCGCGCATCTCCTGCCGGTCGTACCGGCTCAGGCTTCCGTAGTCGGGGTCGCTGGCGACGGCGAAGTAAACATTGCCGCCGGAGACGTAGGCGTGTTCCTTCGCGATCAGCGTTGCGATCAGCGGGATCATTTGGCCAATCTCGTCGGTGGCGCGGAGGAAATGCGTCGGCGGCGCGATGTTCAGGGCGCGGGAATCGCGCTCGTACTGCGCCGTCTGCTCCCGCCCCAGCTCGTCCCACTCCTTACCGGTCTCGCGGGCGCGCTTGAGGATGTCGTCGTCGATGTCCGTGACATTCTGGACGTACGTGACCGCCAGCCCCGCCCGTCGCAGCACGCGCGTCAGCGTGTCGAAGACGACGTAGGTGAAGGCGTGGCCCATGTGGGTCGTGTCGTATGGCGTCACGCCGCAGACATAGAGGCCGACGGTTTCACCGCGCGGGACAAACGGCGCAACGTCCCGCGTGGCGGTATCGTAGAGCCGGAGATTCATCGCGCACCATTCGCGGCGGAGGCGCGGTGCGGCACGTACGTCATGATGAGATCGTCGAACCGGTCGATGTCGAACGGCTTGCCGAGGAAGGCGTTCGCGCCGCACGTCGAGAGGTCCGGCGGCAGCGCGGCGCTCATCAGGATGATGGGGAGTTCGGTCGCGTCGTGCTCCTGCCGCAGCGTCCGGCACAACTGGATGCCATCCACAAACGGCATCATCACATCGCTGATGATGAGGTCCGGCGCGCGCTGCTCGACGATTGCCAGCGCGAGCCGCCCATTGAACGCGGCGATCACGGTGTGCCCCTCGTCTTCCAGCATGTCCGTCAGGAGGTCCACGACGGGTTCTTCGTCGTCCACGACGAGAATCGTCGCCATCTTATGCCCCCCCATCGGGATGGACCGCGTGCATCTCGCGATTCTCCTGCGTGGCGATGCCTGTCAGCACGCCGAGGTCGCTCTCGTCCACGGGGAGCACCCGGATCATCCCATCCGCGATCCGCACCTCACGCAGGCCAGCATCGAAGCCGCTCTGCCGCATCTTGACGATCGAGAGGATTCGGCGCCGATCATTGTGGTATTCGACCACGCGCATCATGAGCGTATTGTCCGGGATGATCGTCGTGAGGACATCACCGTCATGGAAGACGGAGCGGGAGACCCGCTCCTGCGTCAGGACGCTGGTGACATCGTGCTCGCGCAGGTAGTTGAGCAGTGAGGTGAAGAAACTCGCCGCGCGGTGCGGCTCGATGATCGCCTCCTCTACCGCCGCCGCCGAGTCGATCACGAGCCGCCGGATGCCGTACCGCTCCACGCGCTCGCGCAGCATCGCTGCGAACACGTCCACTTCCATCTCAACGGGCGGGAGGCAGAGGAGCGTGACGATGCCCCGCTCGACCGCGCCGCGCAAGTCCATGCCGAAATTCGCCGCCTTATCGTACAGCTGCCCTGTGCTCTCGATCAGCGCGACGAACAGCCCCGGCTCGCCCTTCTCCGCACCCGTCATGATGTAGCGCAGCGCGGTAAGGGTCTTGCCGACGCCCGGTGTCCCGGCGAGGAAGGTGGCGGTGCCGCGATTGAGGCCACCGTGGAGCATCGCGTCCAACTCTGGCATGCCGAAGGCCGTGCGGTCCGGCCCGACGCCATCGTCCGTCGTCCGGTAGACCGCCTCGTGGCGCGGGTAGCAGTGGATGCCATCCGCCGTAATTGCCATCGCGTGCAGGCCGTTCAGGTGGCGCATGGCGCGCAGTTTCTGCACCTCGATGTGGCGACGGTGCCGCACGCCCCAGAGGGTGTTGTGCAACCGAACGATCCCATCCGCGATCGTCAGGGCGCCGGAGTCGCCATCCTGATTGGGCGAGGTTTCCAGCGTGACGATACTCGTCACGTCGATCAGCGCCAGTTGCGTCCGCACGGCGTAGAGAAAAAGCCGCACATCATTGCCCGAACTCGCGAACCCGGCGACGCTGCGGAACCCGTCGAGGATGACCACCGACGCCTCCTGCGTGCGCGCCATCTCCACAATCGCGTCCGCCGTCGCCTCCAAGCCATCCTGAAGGATCGTCTGAATGCTCAGAAAGCGAATGCGATCCCCGATGAGCGCCTCGTCGAAGAACGTGAACTCTCGGAGCGCGGTCAGCAACTGCTCGTGCGACTCGGAGAGCGCGGTGAAGATCAGGACACGCTTGCCCTGCTTCGCCTGCTGCACCGCGATCTGCTCCGCGAGGATGGTCTTCCCGGCCCCCGGCGTGCCGAGGATCAACAGCATCGTGCGGAGCGGGATGCCTCCCCCGAGGATTTCATCCAGCCCCGCCACCCGTGTTTCCGCAATGGATACCACGAAGTCTCTTCCCTCTCCAACCGGAATGCCGCGCGTGCAACAACAAACCCCGCTTGCACGGGCCCGGACATTGCGAAGTCCTTCGCAAGAAGAATGCCACGTCACACCTTCCGCCTGTCCCAGATGAATGGGGAAACCGGGGAGAACTGCATCTGCCCAAGGGGCCATCCCCTCAGCCGAGTTGCGGCAGGATGTCGCGGATGTCGAGGGCGCGGCAGGTCATCATCGGGGTGTCGCGCAGGGTGTAGAGACTCGCCTTCGTCTCGCGCAGCGCGGCGACGAGGTCGAGAAAGTCCTGCGGGTAGTCGCTCTCGAACGCGACGACCCACTCCTGATCGTCGAGGCCGAAGGAGTAGGTCGTATTCAACTTGACCGACGGGAACCCCTGCCCGACCTCGATGTGCTCGCGCATCATCCCCTGCCGCTCCTCCGGGGAGAGCGCGAACCACGGGCGCGTCTTGACGAAGGGGTAGACGAAGAGGTACTTCCGGCCCCCCGGCTCGATCGTCAGGCGGTTCGACTCGCTGTCGCGGTCCTTCGGGTCGACGTACTGCGAGCGGCGGGTCATCGAGAGGTAGGCGTACGGCGTCGTGAGGTAACGCCCGAAGCCCGTGCCGTTCAGTCTCGCCGCGAAGGTCTGGAAATCGTCCAGGTCGTAGGAGACCTGCCAGAGGAGGAAATCGGCGTCGCTCCGCAGCCCGACGCAGGAATACGAGCGGACGAGCATCGCCTGCGTCGTCTCGTCGATCACGGCGAGGAAATCGGCGTACTTACGCTCCTTCTCCGCCTCCGGGAGATGCCGCCACGCGGGATCGACGCGGTAAAAGGCGAAACGGACGTATTGCCGCCGCGTTGGGGTCTTCGGTCCGGCGTGCGCGGTGGCGGGGGCGGCGGTCGCGGTCATCGTTATCAGCCTCCAGATTCGGAACACGGTCATCGGGTGCACCCGCATCAGGCATTAAGAGCGCACAGGGGAATGATACACCCTGCGGAATGCTGGTACGCTCCCCGCTGTTATAATCGGCATTGGCGAAGGTGCACCGAGAAGGAGATGGACATGGCAGACACCCCCACACAGGCAACCACTGCACCGGCGAGCGCGATGACGATCCTCGCCCACCCGGACGACGCGGAGTTCGGCTGCGGCGGCACGCTGGCAATCTGGGCGCGGCAGGGCGCGGAGATCACGATGGTCGTCATCACCGACGGCTCGAAAGGGAACGCCGACCGCTCCATCACCCCGCAGCAACTCGTGGTGATGCGCAAGGAGGAGCAGGATCGGGCGGCCCGCGCGCTCGGCGTGACGCGCGTCGTCAACCTCGGCTACGAGGACGGCGTGCTCCAGCCAACCATTGCGCTGCGGCGGGACATCGCTCGCGTGATCCGCAAGCACAAGCCGGAGATCGTCATCACCGGGGACCCGGACAGCCGCTTCGGCGGGGATTTCTACATCAACCACCCGGATCATCGCGCGGCGGCGGAAGCGGCGCTCTACGGCATCTTCCCGGCGGCGGGTAACTTCAACTTCTACCCCGAACTGCTCGCGGAGGGTCTGGAGCCGCACCAGATCAAGGAAGTCTGGGTCGAGGAGTGGGGCGGCGGCTCGACCTTCGTCGATATCACCGACGCGATGGACGCCAAGATTGCCGCGCTTGCGGAGCACAAGAGCCAGTTCGACATCAAGGATGTCGAGGAGTTCGTGCGCAAATGGTCGGCGGAGACGGGCGCGAAGTACGGCGTCGGCCACGCCGAGAGCTACCGCAAGATCGTGCTCGAGCGCGACCGCAGTGCCGAGGACGCCGCCAAACTGGTGAGCGAGGAAGGCGCGAGCGAGTTGGAAGAAACGCCCGTCGCTGCGGGGAGCGGGAAGTAACGAGCAACGAGTAGTGAGTAACGAGTCAAAAGTTGAAAGTGGCAAGAGAGGCGACGAAGAAATTGATCGCCCCTCTGCTTTTATTTTCTCGTTACTCGTTACTCATTACTTGTTACTCCTTAGAGGCTGCCCTTGGCGATAATGTCGCCGGTGGGGGCACGGCTGCCGCCCGCAGGTTCGACGCTGATGGCGATGGCCTGCGCGGTTGTCACATCGCCCCGCACGACACCGCCCCACGACCCGTCGGGGTTCGGCGAGAACAAGCCCGCGCCGACCGGCGTACTTCCCTCAATGAACCAGACCTGATACACCTTGCCGCTCGCGAGCGGTGGAAGGCCGTTGATCGTCAGCACCACCGCCTGATTACTCGCCAGCCGGAGCAGTTCGCCGCGCGCCTGCACCCCCGGCGCCGCCGCAACGAGTTGGGTGGTCGCGCCGGACGCCGTGATCAAGGCGCGCTGGGTGGCGATGACGTGCTGCTTGTCATTCACGTTCCGGTCGAGCGACACTGCCCACCCCCCGAAGCCGACGGTCAGCATGAGCAAGATCGCCGCCGCGAACGGCCAGGTGACGCCGCTCGTGCGTGATCGCCGCGCGCGGGCCACCGCGATGGAGGCGGGCCGCTTCGGGGCGGCTTTCGGCTCTGCATCCGCGAGCGCGTCCTGATAAATTGTTGCCATCAACCGCGTCCGCAAGTGCGGACTGGGGGCGATGGAAGGAACGCTATACGGGAGCATCGCCGCCACCTCTCTTAACATCATCGCCTCATCTTGCGCGTCGGGATGCGCGGCGAGATACGTCTCCACCGCAGTCGTTTCCTCCGGTGAAAGCGCGTGGAGCGCATACGCGGCGAGGAACGTCGACGGATCGGCGTCGGCCGTGTCCATTCCCTCCGACCGGTCGGGCATTGCGCCATTCTCCGGGACCGTCACCGTGCGTGCCCCATTCCATCGTCCATTGTTTCCGGTGCGCACAACAGATCGCGCAACTTGTCGAGCGCCAGACGCATGCGCCCCTTAACCGTCCCCAACGGGATGCCGACTCGCTGGGCGATCTCCGCATGGGTGAACCCGCCATAGTAGGCCAGATCCACCACCTGCCGCTGCTCGGGCGGTAAGGTCGCCATCGCCTGCTGCATCCGCTCGTGCTCCAGCCCCTGCGACACCTCGGCCCAGGTATCTTCCTTCGCGGGGAGCGGCATCGCGTCGTCGATCACCGTGTCTGCGCCCGCTTTCGACCGCGTGCTCCGCAGCTGGTCGATGGCGCGATGGTGGACGATCGTCAGGAGCCAGGTCCGCACGGTACCCCGCCGCTTGTCGTACGTCGCGCCCTGCCGCCAGACATTGAGGAACGCTTCCTGCACAACATCCTCCGCGCTCCCACGCTCACCGAGCAGGCGATACGCGAGGGCGAAGGCGATCCCGCCGTAGCGGTCATAGAGCAACTCGACACCGCGCGGATCGCGCTCCGTGATGCGACGGAGAATCGCGGCATCGGCATCCTGTCCCGCATTGTCGTCCGTCGCCGCCATGCTCTTCCTAACCGTACGGAATACCCATGCCCTCGGATCATTACCAGGCACGATACACCCGAGTGAAAGAAACTCGGGTGTTCATTATACGGGCACATCCCGCATTGGTGCGATTATCGCCTCCCGATCAGTTCTTTTCGTGCATGATGCATCGTCTTCAGCCATCCTGTGCACTCGTGCCGCCATGCATCGTCGGGGAATACCGGCGTGCATAGCGTCCGCGCTCATCTCTGTCAATTCTCGCAAAGCCGCGCGGGTTGCGAGCGGTACCTTCTATTTCACCGTCGTTTGCGCCCCGTATCAGCGGTGAGTGGGTAATGTTCCTTCTGACGTGGTACTATTCTTGCGCTCGCTAGCGGCGGGATAACATGTTGATAGAATTTTTGTACCATAGAGAGGAGCAGATTGCGCACGATTGGGTGAAGTGATTGGTGCGCGGAAATGATTGGTGCGCGACTGATCCAGTCGGCGCATTACTGCGTACTCTGGGACAGGGCACATGGCGGGAGACAGGCCCCGTCAGAACGATACCGTAACCTCTTAAGTGAGGAAGGAGATTCGAGATCGTGGAAGATCGTATTTTAAGCATCGTGCACACGGAGATGTCGCGCCGGTCACTGCTTCGGGCGACACTGGGCGCTGCCGCAGTCGCGGCGATGCCGATCAGTAGCATCGCGTTCTCGCAGGCGGAGGCGCTCGCCGCCGATCTCCCCGATGACTTCGCCATCCTCAACTTTGCGCTCACGCTGGAGCACCTCGAGGATGTCGCCTATCGGCAGGCCATCGCCAGCGGCAAGCTGACCGGCAAGAACGTTGATTACGTCCGGATGTTCGGCGATCAGGAGCACCAGCACGTCGTCCTCATCACGGGCGCCCTCCAGCAGGCGGGCAAGACGCCGGTTCCTGAGCAGGCCAAGTACAACTTCCCGGCCTATACGGACGAGAAGACGATCATCGACTTCCTCCGCGTGCTCGAGGAGACGGGTGTCGGCGCATACAGCGGCGCGGCACGGTTCATCAAGGACAAGGGCATCCTCACCGTCGCGGGTGGCATCCAGCAGGTCGAGGCACGCCATACCGCGATCCTCCGCCGCCAGGATGGGATGGCGCCGGTGCCGAACGCCTTCGAGAAGGCGCTGACGCCGGACATGGTCCTCGCCGCCGCCGGGCCGATCCTCGGCAGCTAACCCGCCGGATACGATGGACGAAGTACGAAGGGAGAATAACGCCACGATGGTTACGTTCAATAACGACATTGATGTCCTGAACTACGCACTGACGCTCGAACAGTTCGAGGCCGCGCTCTACAAGGTATTGATCGGCACGAACGTCCTCCAGGGCGTCGAGCAGCAGTACCTGACGACCTTCGGCGCGCAGGAGCAGACACACGTCGATACGCTGACACAGGTGATCACCAAGCTCGGCGGCACGCCGGTGAAGCAGCCCGCCTCCTACAACTTGGCGGCGGCGGGGCCGATCACGAACCGCACGCAACTACTCAACGTCCTCGTGACGGTGGAGGATCTCGGCGCGTCGGCATACCTCGGCGCGGCGGGCTTTATCCAGAACAAGGACCTGCTCGAAGCCGCCGTGACGATCCACGCGGTGGAAGCGGAGCACGCGGCGATCTTCCGCGATCTCGCGGGCATGGTCGTCGCGCCGGACGCCGTCGCGAAGGGCCGCACGCCCGACGAAGTGATCGCGATGGTCACGCCGTTCCTCGCGGCCCCGACCGCGACGACCACGCCCCCGGTGACGACACCCCCGAATACGACGAGCACCCCCGGTGGGAACTTCGTCCGCCGGTTGGGCGACGGATAACCGCCGCACAGTTCACGACGATGCAAACGGGAGCGGCGACATGCCGCTCCCGTTTCTTTTCCCTATTGGTCCGCCGCCCGCACGATGGTCGCAAACTCGTCGGCGCGCAGGCTCGCACCGCCGACGAGCGCGCCATCGATCTCCGGCTGCCCCATCAACTCGGCGGCATTCCGGCCCGACACGCTGCCGCCGTACTGGATGCGCACCGCCTCGGCGGTCGGCGCGCCGTATAGCGTCTGCACCTCGCCACGGATCATGCCGCAGACACGGTTCGCCTCCTCGGCGGTCGCGGCGCGGCCCGTGCCGATCGCCCAGATCGGCTCGTAGGCGATCACGACATTCAGCGCCTCCTCGGCGGACACCCCCGCGAGCGCGGCGCGCACCTGCCTGGCGAGGAACGCATCGGTCTCGTTCGCCTCGCGCTGCTCCAGCCCCTCGCCGACGCAGCAGATCGGGCGGATGCCGTGACTGAGGAGCGCGAGTATTTTCCTGTTGACCGTCTCGTCCGTCTCGCCGAAGGACGCGCGCCGCTCGGAGTGGCCGACGATGCAGTACTGCGCCAAATCCTTGAGCATCAGCGCGGAGACTTCACCCGTGAACGCGCCCTCATCCGCCCAGTAGCAATCCTGCGCGCCGAGCATGATCGGCGTCTCCTCCAGGTATTCCGCGACGGCGAGCAGCCACGGAAACGGCGGACACAAGATGACCTCCGCGCCCTCGACATTGTCGAGTTCGTCCATTACCGCCTCGACGAGGTCCATCGCCCCGTCGTACGTCCGGTGCATCTTCCAGTTACCCGCGATGATCGGGGTACGCATGCGCTCACTCCGTTCACTTCAGGACTGAGGACTGAGGAGAACTCAGCCCGCTCAGTCCTCAGTCCTCAGTCCTTATCCCGCAGTGCGGCGACGCCGGGAAGCGTTTTGCCTTCGAGGAATTCGAGGGACGCGCCACCGCCGGTTGAGACGTGCGTGATCTTGTTTGCGACGCCCGCCTCCTCGATCGCGGCCACCGAATCGCCGCCGCCGACGACGCTGACCGTGCCCTTGCCCGATGCGTCCGCGACGGCGCGGGCGAGCGCGATCGTCCCCTGCGCGAAGGCGGGTACTTCGAACATGCCCATCGGGCCGTTCCAGAGGACGGTGCGCGCCCCCTTGACAACGCTGCTGTAGTAGGAGGCGGTCATCGGGCCGATGTCGTAGATCGCGTCGTCCGGGCCGATGTCATCAATCTGCACGGTGCGTGTCGTTGGCTCCGGCGCGTCCGCACCGAGCAATTCCTTCGCGTCCTGCGTCGAGACGACGGCGTCCGTCGGCACATGGAAGCCGACCCGCCGCGTCGAGGTCCGCGCGAGGATGTCGTGCGCGGTACCCACCGCGTCCCGCTCCACGAGCGAATTGCCGACGGTGTAGTTCTGCGCGAGCAGGAAGGTGTTCGCCATCCCGCCGCCGACGCAGAAGCCATCGACCTTCGTCATGAGGTTGTTAATCACGCCGATCTTGTCGGAGATCTTCGCGCCGCCGAGCACGACGATGAAGGGCCGCTTCGCGCCCGCCATCAACCCGCCGAGCGCGACCAACTCCTTCTCCATTAGTAATCCGGCGTAGGCGGGGAGCAGATGCGCGACGCCCTCCGTGCTCGCGTGGGCACGGTGCGCGCTACCGAAGGCGTCGTTCACATAGACATCGCACAACTTGGCGAGTTGCGCCGCGAAGCCCGCGTCATTCGCCTCCTCCCCGGCGTGGAATCGGAGATTCTCCAGCAGCAGCACGTCGCCAGGCTGCGCCTCCCGCACCGCTGCCTCCGCTTCCGGGCCGACGCATGCGGGCACGAACCGCACCGGCGCGCCGAGATGCTCCGCCAGGATGGGCGCGATGGGCTTCAGACTGAACTGCGGGTCCGCCTTCCCCTTCGGGCGACCGAGGTGCGACATGAGCACGACGACTGCGCCCGCATCCCGTAGGAAGCGGATCGTCGGGATGGCGGCGGTGATGCGCGTCGTGTCTCCCACCGCGCCGTCGTTCACCGGCACGTTGAAATCCACGCGCACGAGCGCCCGCTTCCCTTTGAGGTCGGCGGGCGGAATATCGCGGATCGTCTGCTTCTCGAGGGGCATGTGCGCTCCCTTTGGTCGCGGGGAAAGGACTGAGGACTGAGGACTGAGGAGCTGAAAGTAACAAGGAACAAGAAGGCCATGTGCTCGGTCTTGTTACTCGTTACGTGTTACTGCCCCTCAGTCCTTCGTCTTCTTACCAGCCACCCTGCTCGGCGATCATGTTCGTCAGGTCGGCGAGGCGGCAGGAGTAACCCCATTCGTTGTCGTACCACGCGACGACTTTCACCATGTTGCCGCCGACGACGATGGTGGAGAGGCTATCGAGGATGGCCGAGCGGTCGTCCTGTTTGTAGTCCATCGAGACGAGCGGCTCGTCGCTGTAGCCGAGAATACCCTCCAAATCGCCCTCCGCCGCCTGGAGGAACGCATTGTTTACTTCCTCCGCCGTCGTCTGCTTCTCCGTCTCAACCGTGAGGTCGAGGATGGAGACGGTGGGGGTGGGCACGCGGAGCGCGTAGCCATCCATCTTGCCCTTCAGTTCCGGCAAGACGAGCGAGATGGCGCGCGCGGCGCCCGTCGTCGTCGGGATGATGTTCGCGCCGGCGGTGCGGGCGCGGCGGAGGTCCTTGTGCGGCCCGTCGAGCACGACCTGATCGTTCGTGTACGAGTGGACCGTGACCATCATGCCCTTGACGATGCCGAAGGTATCCAGCAGCACCTTCGCCGTTGGGCCGAGGCAATTCGTCGTGCAGGAGCCGTTGGAGATGACGTTGTGCTGCGCGGGGTCGTACTTTTCGTGGTTGACGCCGAGCACGAGTGTGATGTCCTCATTCGTCGCGGGGGCGGAGATGATGACCTTCTTCGCGCCGCCGTTCATGTGCGCCTTCGCCTTCGTCGCGTCCGTGAAGAGGCCGGTGGACTCGATGACAATGTCCACATCGTAGTCCCGCCACGCGATGTTGCCGGGGTCGCGCTCGCTGAAGATGTGGATCGGGTTGCCGTCCACCATCAGGTCGCGGTCATTGACCTCGATCTCCTCCTCGGCGATGCCGTAGTTGGAGTCGTATTTGTAGAGGTGCGCGATGGTGTGGAGGTCCATCAGGTCATTGACCGCGACGACCTGCAACTCTTCCTCGTAGCCGCCATAGATCGTCTTGAAGACTTGCCGACCGATCCGCCCGAATCCATTGATGCCGATTTTCACGACCATACATCTTCCTCCTATCGAAGCGAGTTTCGCCGCACCTTCGGCACGCGGCTCGTGGGGCACGAAAAACCGCGTGGGCGCTAAGCATACCCTACCGGAGGGGATGGGCGCGACCCCGCGCCGAAACCCTGCATCGTGAAATCGTAGCCGGTGGCAAGCGGTCGTGGGGAGATCTACGATTGATGGCCGTCGGGATGCCCGACGAGCGCGCCGATTTTCGCGAGCAACTCATTGAGGATGAATGGCTTTTCGAGCGTGTCGCAGTGCATCTTCTCGAGGCGCGGCGCTTTCGCCCGCAGGAAGTCGATGTCCGCCGAGCAGAGGATGGCCGGAATCTGCGCGGTCACCGGGTCCAGCCGCACCGTCTCCAGCACCATCCAGCCCGTGTCTGGCTTCTCCATGCGGATGTCAAGGATAATCAAGTCCGGGCGTTCGCGCTTGACCATCTCGTACGCCTGATCGCCCTCCCGCCAGATGATTGTCCGGTATCCTTCGCTCTCCAGCAGGTCGTGCATCAAGTTGAGAAACGCGGTGTCATCGTTGATGACCGCGATCAGCGATCGTGCCATTGCTCTTCCCTCCCGCTCCCACGCACACACAACACCGGCGTTGGCTGCCATCTATGATGCGCCGCACCTTTCGTACCAGCGCGCAGGGACACAGCGATTCTCGCCCATCACGCCGCGCTTGACACCCATCGGGCGCGCCGCTACGATGCCACACACGGCGATGACGGAGCCACCCGGTGTTCTTTGCACAACACAGCCCCGACCAGCGATCCCGCGCACAGTGCGAGGCGGGCACGGAGCAGCGAGCAGCGGATCCCTCCCGAGCCACCGGCCCAACGCGACATGCCGTCGTCGGTAGGCACGGTCGGGTACGCCACCCGTTACCCCGGCGGCGCTCTGGGTGGAGCGCGCGAGTGCCTGCCGTCCGTACGATGAGACGGCGGGAATCGGGGTGGTACCGCGGGATTTCTTTCTCGTCCCTTGCGTTGTTGCAGGTCAAGTCTGCGCCGCATCGGACGATTTTTTTATTTGCATTGCCCGGTTCCCTTGGAGGGAAGCGGGCGCCCTTTGGGCAGCATGGGGGTGAGAAATGATGCTCGCACTCGACAATCCCGCGCTGACGCTGACCGACGTGGAGGAGGCGGCGGAGCGCATCGGTTCGCGCATCCGCCACACGCCGCTCCAATCCTCGCCCGATCTCTCCGCGCTGGCGGGGTGCGCGCTGCTGCTCAAATTGGAGAACTTGCAGCGCACCGGTGCGTTCAAGATTCGCGGCGCGCTGAACAAACTTCTGACGATGGACCCCGCCGTCGCGGCGCGCGGCGTCCTCACCGCCTCGGCGGGGAACCACGGGCAGGGTGTCGCCCTCGCGGCGCGACTCCTCGGCTTCCCCGCGACGATCGTGCTCCCGCTCGGCGTCTCGCTGGCCAAGCTGGAAGCGATCGAGCGGCAGGGCGCGCAAACCCTGCTCTTCGGCAGCGCGTACGATGAGGCGGCGCGCTATGCGCACGACCTCGCGGCGGAGCGGGCCATGACGTACATCCACGCCTTCGACGACCCGCACGTCATCGCGGGGCAGGGGACGATCGCGCTGGAAATGCTCGCTGACGCGCCCGACCTCGACACGCTCGTCGTGCCGGTCGGCGGCGGCGGCCTGATGGCGGGTATTGCAACGGCGGCGCGCGCCCTCAAGCCGAACCTCAAGATCGTCGGCGTGCAGGCGACGGGCGCACCCGCGTGCACGGAGTCATTTCGGAGCGGCACACGCCAGACGCTGCCCGTCTCGACGATTGCGGACGGCATCGCCGTCGCCCAACCCGGCGCAGGCACCTTCCCGATCATCCACGCACTCGTGGACGAGATGGTGACGGTGGACGACGAGGCGATGGCACGGGCGATGGTGCTGCTGATGGAGCGGGAGAAGTTGCTCGCGGAGGCGGCGGGCGCGGCGGGCCTCGCGGCGGCGCTCGGTGGCCTCTTGCCCGCCACGAGCCGGAATGTCGGCGTGCTGATCAGCGGCGGCAATGTGGACCCGAACCTGCTCGACAAATGTATCCAGACAGGTCTCGCCTCCGCCGGGCGGTTCCTCGCCTTCCAGACATGGCTGCCCGATCAGCCCGGCGCATTGCACCGCCTGACGGGATTGCTCACCGAGGAGCGCGTCAACATCCTCCACGTCGCCATCCAGCGGATCGGACCGTACACCGCGATTGGCCCCGTGGGCCTCGAAATGATCGTCGAGACGCGCAACGCCGACCACGCCGCGCATGTCCTCGACGCCGTCCGCGCCGCCGGATACACCGTCGAGATCAACTCCACCCTCCGCCGCACCGCTGACCCACCGGGAAGTGGGGAGTAATAAGTAACAAGCAGCAAGAATGAAGGCATGAGCCTCTGATTACTTGTTCCTTTGAACTTGTTCCTCCCCCTTCCCCTCAGTCGAGTGGCTCGATCCCTGCGTCCCACCGCTGCCCGACGGCCTGACGGACGCCGAGCGCGAGCGTCGGGTAGGCGTGGATCGCCTGCGCGACACGACCTGCGAACGCGCCCGCCTGCATGTTGACGACGAGTTCGTGCAGAATATCGCCGGCGTGCGGCCCGATGATGTGCGCCCCCGCGATCTGCCCGCCGCCGAGCATCTTCGTGATCCCCTTCGGCGCGAGGATCACCTTGATGAATCCCTTCGTCTCGCCCATCGTGATGGCGCGATCGACGCGGTCGAAGGGCCAGCGCAGCACCTCGATCTTGTCGCCGTACTCCCGCCGCGCCTCCTCCTCGGTCATGCCGACGCGCGCCACCTCCGGGTCGGTGAACGTCGCCCACGGCACGACGCGGTAATCGGCCTTCTTCGCCTTCGGCTTCTTGCCCGGCTTACCGATGTTCTCCCCGACGAGCCGCCCCTGATACTCCGCGACATGCGTGAACTGGTACAGACCCGTGCAGTCCCCCGCTGCCCAGATGTGCGGCACCTTCGTCTGCAACGTCTGCGTGACAGGGATGCCCTTCGTGTTCACTTCCAGCCCCGCGTTCTCGACGTGCAACTCCCCGATGCGCGCCTTGCGCCCAGCGGCGGCGATAATCATCTCCGCGCGCACCGTCACTTCCTGCCCATCGCGGATGCCAACGACGACCTTGTCCGGCCCTTCGACCGAGACGCGCTTCGCCTCAGTGCCGGTGTAGACGGTGATCCCCTCTTTCAGCAGAATTTCCTTGATCGCGGCGGACATCTCCGGGTCTTCTTTCGGCAATAGCTGCGCGTTGCGCCCGACAATCGCCGTTGGTACGCCGAAACGGGCGAAAATCTGCGCAAATTCACAGCCAACCGGCCCGCCACCGAGCACGACGACCGAGCGCGGCATGTTGTAAACGCTCTGTAAGACCTGGATATTCGTCATGAACCCGGCTTCGTGGAGGCCCTCGATCGGCGGCACATTCTCCTCGGAGCCGGTGGCGATGACGATGTCATCGGCGGCGATTTCGCGGTCGCCGACCCGGAGGGTATGCGCGTCGAGGAAATGCGCGCGCCCCTCGATGACATCAATGCCGATCTTGCGGTAGACCTCGGCATTCTCGCCCTTCGCGATCGCCGCGATGATCCTGTCCTTCCGGCCGAGCACCGCCGGGAAATCCACGGCGATACCCTCCGCGCGCAGGCCGTAGTCCGCCGCGTGGCGCATCTGATGGAAGACCTTCGCCGACTCGATCATCGCCTTCGACGGGACGCATCCGGTATAGAGGCATTCGCCGCCGACCCGCTCCTCCTCGATCATTGCGACGTTGTGCCCCGCCTCCGCCGTCATCCGCGCCGCCGTCATCCCCGCCGTGCCCGCGCCGATCACCACCACGTCATACGTCGTCTGCGCGCCCGCCATGCTGTTTCTCTCCTTTGGTGGGTTGTTGTGTCGTCGTGCGTAGTGTACCGGATCGCCCGAACCCCCGGCTTCTTCCCCACGGGGAAGGGGTGACTCATCGCGACATCGAGGCGTATGAGGAACGCCTCGGTGCTTTAAAGACTTCCCCTCCCCTTCCCACGCCGAGTGACGGAAGGAGCCGGGGGGTAGGCTCCCTCCAACCGAACGCAACAACGCACCGAACGGATGCATCGCTAAGGCCAAGCCACTATTAATTAGGAATAACGAAGCCATGTAGTAGGGTCGCACATATGTACGTCCGGTACTTCTGTGTCGCAAATTTCCGCCATACAGACGCTGAAGCGGGCGGGCGGTTCACGAACCGTCTCTACGAGCCGATGTATTACCGCCGCCCCTTCCCCCGTGGGGAAGGGGGCCGGGGGTTAGGGCCGTTACCGATCCCGCAGACGGGGGTCGAGGATGTCGCGGATACTGTCGCCGAGGAGGTTGAAGGAGAAGACGGTAAGCAGGATGGCGACGCCGGGGCCAATACTCATCCACCAGAAGCCGTTCGAGAGGTAGGAGCGGGCGTGGTTGATGTCCGAACCCCACGTCGGCGTCGGGGGTTGCGCGCCGAGGCCCAGAAAACTGAGGCTCGCCTCCGCGAGGATGGCGAAGGCGATGCTCAATGACGCCTGCACGATCAGCGGGTTGAGGATGTTCGGCAGGATGTGCCGGAACGCGACGCGCGCCTGGCTCGCGCCTGCCGTCCGCGCCGCCTCGACGTACTCGCGCTGCTTCGCCTGCAAGACCTGACCGCGCGTCAGGCGCGTGTAGACCGGGATGGCGACGATGCCGATGGCGATCATCGTGTTCCGCAGGTTCGGCCCGAGCGCGGAGGTGATGGCGATGGCGAGCAGGAGCGCGGGGAAGGCGAGCAGCGCGTCGATCCCCCGCAGGATGAGCAGATCGGCCCAGCCGCCGGTGTAGCCCGCGACCATCCCCAGCGTCACGCCGGTGATCAACCCGATGCTGACGGCGATCAACCCGACCGCGAGCGAGACACGCGCGCCATAGATCGCGCGCCCGAGCACATCGCGGCCCAGATCGTCCGTCCCCATCAGGTGCTGGGCGCTCGGTCGCTGGATGGCGTCCGCCGGGTGCGAGACCTTCGGGTCAGTGCGCACGAGCAGCGGCGCGGCGATCGCCACGAGCACGAGCAGCAGGATGAACGTGCCGCCGATCAGGAAGCGCGGCTGGCGGCGGATGGTGCGCCAACTGAAGAGGCGGCGCGGCTTCGGCGCCACGGCGAGCGGGACGGGCGCGGCGGTTGTACGGGCGGCGGCATCAACCATATTTGATCCTCGGATCGAGAAATGCATACAGAAGATCGACGATGAGGTTCACTCCCATGAAACTGAGCGCGCTGATCAGCACGATCCCCTGCACGACCGGGTAATCCCGCCCGCCAATGCTGTCCACCGCGAGTCGGCCCACACCCGGCCAGAGGAAAATCGTCTCTGTGATGAATGCCCCTTCGAGGATCGCGCCGACTTGCAGGCCGACGACGGTCACAAAGGGGATGAAGGCGTTCTTCAGGGCGTGCCGAATCACCACCGCCCGCTCCCCCAAGCCCTTCGCGCGTGCCACCCGGGTGTACTCCTGCCCCAGGGCATCGATCAGGCCGGAGCGCATCAGGCGCATATTGACCGCGAGACTCGGCGTGCCCAGGGCGATCATCGGCAGGATGAGGTGCTTCAGGTTCTGCCCCGGATCCTCCTTGAACGCCACGAAGCCGCCCGGCGAGAAGATGCGGAAGGTGAGCGCGAACAGGAGGATGAGGATGATGCCGCTGAAGAAGTTCGGGATCGAGACGCCCAGTAGCGGGAAACTCGTGCCGATCAGGTCCCAGACGGAGTTCCGCTTCGTCGCGCTCAGGATGCCGATGGGCACCGAGATAATCAAGCTGAAGCAGATCGCCGCCAGCCCGAGTTCAAGCGTTGCGGGGAGGCGGGAGAAGATCGCCTCGCTCACCGGCTGCCGCGTGCGCAGCGACCGCCCCATGTCCCCATGCAGGAAGCGGCCGATCCAGTTAACGTACTGGAGCGGGATGGGTTGGTCGAGGCCGTATTCGTGGCGCAACGTGGCAATTGTCGCCGCGTCCGGCTGCTCGCCGAGCAACACCTGGATCGGGTCGCCGGGTGTGATGCGGAGCAGCGTGAAGATGATGATGCTCACGAGGAGCGCCACCGGGACCATCAGCAACAGTCGACGGATGATGTATGCGGTCATGGATAGTAGCCAGTAGTCAGTAGCCAGTAGTCGGTGGGGAAGGGGTAGGAGACAAGCGTCGGCGCACAGCGATCAACAAGAGGCGCGAGCAGCGCTCCCAATGCCAACCGACCACCGATGACTGACACCCGACGACCGCCCATTTACTTGAACCAGCCCGTCTCGAAGCGCATGATATTGTCCGGGTAGAGGACCATTCCCTGGAGGTTCGGGCGCGTCAGCATGACGGAGAGGCCGGCGCGGTAGTAGACGAGCGGGGCGTCGTCCACAACGAGTTTCTGCAACTGCTGATAGATTTCCTTGCGCTGCGCCTGTTCGGTGGCGACGCGCGCCTTCTCCATCAAATCGTCCGCAGCGGGGTTCGTGTACTTTGCGTCGTTGCCCGCCGCGCCCGTGTGCAACTGGTTGTAGATGTTGCCGTCCGGGTCGATCCGGCCACTCCACCCCGCCAGCGACGCGCCGAATTTCCCCGCCTGCTGATCCGCGACGAGCGTCGGGAAGTCGAGTTGGATGAGGTTCATCGTCATGCCCGCCTTCGCCAACTGATCCTTCATCAGTTGCGCCAGTTGCGTTGTGACCGGCGATCCCGCCGTGATCTTCATATCGAAGGTGAAGCCGTCCGGCTTGCCGCCCGCCTTGAGGTACTCCTTCGCCTTCGCGACGTTCGCGCTGTACGGCTTCAGGCCGCTGTCGAATGCCCAACTGGACGGCGGGATCGGCCCATAGATCGCCTGTCCGACGCCGAAGAAGACGGTCTTGATGATCTGGTCGCGGTCCAGCGCCTCCGCGAATGCCTGCCGGAACTCCTTCTTATTGAACGGCTCCGCCTGCGTGTTCAGCACGACGCTGGCGTACCCCAGTTCCGGCGTCTCCTGGAGGATGATCTCCTTGCCCGCCTTGACCGTCGCATAATCCTTCGCGGGGATGGCGTGGCTGATGTCGACATCGCCGGTCTTGACGTTCGTCAGCGCGACCGTCTCATCGACAATCGGGCGGATCGTCACCTTGTCCACGTACGGCAACTGGTTGCCGCTCGCGTCCTTCTTCCAGTAGGTCGGGTTCCGCTCCAGCGCGATGTGGTCGTCCTTCACGAACTCGACGAACTTGAACGCGCCCGTCCCGGCGCCGAGCGGCTTGCGCGTGAAGTCCGCGCCGCCCGCTTCGGCGGCTTTCTGCGAGACCATCATCCCCGCACGATCCACAAGGTTCGCCAGCAGGGGCGCGAAGGGCGCTTTGAGATTGAACTTCACCGTCGCCGGGTCCATCACCTCCACCGTCTGAATCGTGTTGATCTCCGGCCCACGGCGGCTGTTCTTGTCGGTGAGGTAGCGCTCAATGTTCCACTTGACGGAGGCGGCGTTGAAATCCGTACCATCGTGATACTTGACGCCCTGCCGCAACTTGAAGATGTACGTCTTCGGGTCCGGCGTCTGCCACGATTCCGCGAGCGACGGGATAATCTTGAGGTCCTTGTCGATAGCAACGAGCGAATCGTAGATGTTGTAGAGCACCTGCCGGTCCACCAGGAGGCTGGACGCGAGCGGGTCGAGGTTCGCTACGTCGGAGTTGATCTCGGCCTTGATCGCCCCGCCCTTCTTCGGCGCGCCCGCGCTCGCGGGCTGGGTCGCGGCGGCGCTGCCACTGCCGCCGGTTTTAGCCGAGGCGGCGGGGGCGGCAGTGCCGCTCGTGCTCCCGGCGGCCTTCGGCGCCTCCGTCGCGCCGCTGCTGCTCCCGCCGCAGGCGACGAGCACCGCGCCGAGGGCGGTCGTCGCGCCCGCCGCCGCGACCCCCCGCAGCAGCGTCCGGCGGTTCAACCGCCCCGGTGAAACGGAATCGTCGGCCTCGTCATGCATCGTCATCGTTCCTTCTTCCTCATTACCACGCTATTCATCGTTCGCCGATACACGTAATCATACACCAGTCACCGGTAGGCAGTAGTCAGTAGAGAGAAAGAACGCACGCCGCGCTTCCGCTCTCAACCGACTACTGTCTACTCCCCGCTCACCTCAGCCACCCGGTCTCGAAGCGCATGATCGCGTCCGGATAGAGGACCATGCCCTGCACGGCGGGCCGCGCGAGCAGGAACGAGAGCGGGTGCTGATAATAGACCGTCGGCGCGTCGTCCGCGACCAGTTTCTGTAGCTGCTGGTACAGCTCCTTGCGCTGCGCCTGATCGCTCGTGGCGCGCGCTCGGTCGAGCAAATCATCCACCTGCGGGTTGGAGTAGAGGTTGTTCGGCGTGCCGGTGTGCAGTTGATTGTAGACATTGCCGTCCGGGTCAATCCGGCCACTCCACCCGGTCAGGTTCGCCTGATACTTCCCCGCTTGTTGATCGGCGACGAGTGTCGGGTAATCGATCTGGACCAAGTTCATCGTGATGCCGGCCTTCGCTACCTGGTCCTTGACAAGTTGCGCGAGTTGGCTGGTCTCCGTGTCTCCGGACCTAATTTTCATCTCACAGGTGAAGCCGTCTGGCTTGCCGCCCGCTTTCAGGTATTCCTTCGCCTTCGTCGCGCTGCCTGTGTACGGCTTGAAGTTCGGGTCGTGCGCGAAATTCGACGGCGGGAATGCGCTATAGGCGGGCTTCCCAACATTGAAGAAGATGGTCTTGAGGAGCTGGTCGCGGTCCAGCGCCTCCGCGAACGCCTGCCGCAACTCCTTCTTGTTGAATGGCTCGTCGCGGACATTCAAGGCGATACTCGCGTATCCAAGCCCGGTCGTCTCCTGGAGGATGATCTCCTTGCCCGCCTTGACCGTCGCATAATCTTTCGCGGGGAGATAATGGCTGACATCAATATCGCCCGTTTTGACATTCGTCAGCGCGACCGTCGCGTCCACAATCGGGCGAATCGTCACCTTGTCGAGATAGGGGAGTGCGGTGCCGCCAGCGTCTTTTTTCCAGTAGGTCGGGTTGCGTTCGAGCGTGATGTGATCGTCCTTCACCCACTCGACGAATTTGAACGCGCCCGTCCCGGCGCCGAGCGGCTTGCGCGTGAAGTCCGCGCCGCCCGCTTCGGCGGCTTTCTGCGAGACCATCATCCCCGCACGATCCACAAGGTTCGCCAGCAGGGGCGCGAAGGGCGCTTTGAGGTTGAACTTCACTGTCGCCGGGTCCATCACTTCGACCGTCTGGACGAAACCGATCTCCGGGCCGCGCAGACTCTTCTTGTCCGTGAGGTAGCGCTCAATGTTCCACTTGACGGAGGCGGCGTCGAAGTCGGTGCCGTCGTGGTACTTCACTCCTTGCCGCAGTTTGAAGATGTAGGTTTTCGGATCGGGCGTCTGCCACGATTCCGCGAGTGACGGAATGATCTTGAGGTCCTTGTCGATAGCAACGAGCGAATCATAGATGTTGTAAAGCACCTGCCGGTCCACGAGCAGCGTGGAGGGCATCGGGTCGAGGTTCTGGACATCAGAGTTGATCTCGGCCTTGATCGTGCCGCCCTTCTTCGGCGTGCCCGCGTTCGGCGCTGTCGTGGCGGCATTCCCCGCGACGGTCGCGGCCGGGGCGACGTTCGTCGCCCCGGTGGGTGCGGTCGTCGGTGCGCCGCCGGTTACGCTGCTCGCGGCGGGCTTCGGCGTATCGGTGGCGGCGCTGCCGCCGCCGCAGGCGGCGAGCAGCGCGCCAAGTGCGATCGCCGCGCCCGATGCGGCGCCCCTGCGGAGGAGTGTCCGGCGACCGAGCCGGATATGGATATGCGAAGAAGACCCGTTGGCACGATCATGCCCTGTCATGGTTCCTTCCTCTCGCAATGTGTGGGGTCGGCGTTCGATGAACGATATTGTACCCCGAACCCCGAATCTCTCCCTACTTCAACCACGCGCCCTCGAAACGCATCATGAAATCGGGGTAGAGCTGCACCCCCTGCACCTTCGGCTGCGCGAGGAGGTAGGCGGGCACGAAGTTGAAGAAGGCCATCGGCGCGTCGTCCACGATCAGTTTCTGGACCTGCTGGTACAACTCCTTGCGCTGGCTCTGGTCGCTCGCCGCGCGGGCCTTCTCCAGCAGGTCGTCCACCTGCGGGACGGAATATCCGCCATAGTTCAAGCCGCCGCCGGTGTGGAAGATGTTGTAGAGGTTCCCATCTGGGTCGGGGCGACCGCTCCAGCCGAAGGTGAGCGCCTGGAAGTCGCCACTGTTCTGGTCAGTGGAGGTCTTCGTCCGCTCCTGCTGCACGATGTTCATCGTGATCCCGGCCTTCGCCAGTTGATCCTTGATCAATTGCGCCAGTTGCGTCGTCGTGGGCGAGCCGGAACTGATCTTCAAATCGAAGGTGAAGCCGTCCGGCTTGCCGCCCGTCTTCAGGTACTCCTTCGCCTTCGCGATGTTCGCCCCGTACGGCTTCAGGCCCGCGTCGAAGGCCCAACTCGACGGGGGGATTGGCCCCTGCCCGACGGTGTTCACACCGAAATAGACGGTCTTGTTGATCTGGTCGCGATCCAGCGCCTCGGCGACCGCCTGCCGCAACTCCTTCTTATTGAACGGTTCTTTCGTGATGCCGAACTCGATGGCGTTGAAACCGAGGCCCGGGACCTCCTTGAGCGACAGTTCGCTGCCGGATTTGGCCCCCGCGACATCCTTCGCCGCGATCTGGTACGTCACGTCGAGATCGCCGGTCTTGATGTTCGTCAGGAGCACCGTCGCGTCCGTGATCGGGCGGTAGGTCAGTTTGTCCACGTACGGCAGTGGCGCGCCGCTCGCGTCCTTCTTCCAGTAATTCGCGTTGCGCTCGAAGGTGATGTGATCGTCCTTCACCGCCTCGACGAATTTGAACGGCCCGCTGCCCGCCCCAATGGGCTTCAGCGCGAGGGCGTCGGGGCCGAGCGCCTGGATCACCTTCGGCGAGAGAATCATCCCCGCGCGGTCGGCGAGCGTGGGGAGGAGGGGCGCGAAGGGCGCCTTGAGCGTCAACTTGACGGTGGACGGGTCCATCACGTCAACGGCGGTAATCGTGTCGATCTCCGCCTTCCGCCGACTCGCTTTGTCGGTCAGATACCGGTCGAGGTTGAACTTGACCGCGTCCGCATTCAGGTCCGTCCCGTCGTGGAACTTCACGTCCTTGCGGATGTGGAGGATATACGTTTTCGGGTCGGGCGTCTCCCACTTCTCCACCAGCGCGGGGACAATTTGCAGGTTCGTGTCGAACGCCACGAGCGTGTCATAGACGTTGTAGTAGACCTCCCGGTCCGCGTACGCGCCGGAGGTGAGCGGGTCAAAGGTGAGGATGTCACCATCCAGCCCCGCCTTGAGCGTGCCGCCTTTCTTCGGCGCGCCCGCCGCTGCCGCCGGGGGGGCGGTGGTCGGCTGGACAGAGGCCGCGCCGGATGCGGGCGCGGTCGTTGACGCGGGCGCGGTCCCGGTCGTGCCACTGGCGGCCTTCGGCGTGTCGGTGGCACCGCCGCCGCTCCCGCCGCACGCCGCGAGCAACGCACCGAGCGCGCTTGTCGCCCCTACCGCCGCGACGCCCCGCAGCATCGCGCGACGGCTCAGCCCATGCCGCAGCATGGGTTCATCCGTCCCAGAGCGCTTGGTCATTATTATTCTCTCCCCCATACACATCGATGCGACACGGCTACTCCCGCGTGCCGAATGCCTCTCCGCTGTTCGTCGGTCGGTCGTTAACGAGACCCTGTGCTATTCGTGTGCCACGCATGAGTATACATCGGGAGCCGCTTCCATATACGAGCGGACGTGCAGAACGGGATGATTTTCCTGTGTCGGATGCACAAAGGTCGCAAGAATTATCCAGAATTACCGATGATTCCCTCACGCGGCAACGTGCATTATGGAGGCACGTTTCCCGCATGGCATTCCACTACTCGTTACTTTTGACTTGTTGCTTAAAAAGGCTCTGCCCCAGACCGCGCGACCAGCCTGAGGCAGAAAAATGAGGGGGAGGAGTAACTCGGTTCCGCGAGCGTCGCCGCCCAGGTCAAAACGAAACCGGATACCTGAGGACAGTGCCGCCAATCATCCCGGCTGTTCAGCCATCACCGCGCGACCGCGTGACCGGAATGGAAGCGGGAGGTCCAGCATGTACCCAGAAGGTGCCCCGGCTCGTTTGTCATCACCAACATGCAGGACCCGCCGACCCTCGCGGTCCGCGCATCCGGTGATCGAGCAGAACGGGTAAAGGCATTGGAATCGTCCCGGCCCCAAACGTACCGCCCACAGCCTCGGTTTGTTTGACGCGCCCGAAGGGGATCATCCCAGCGCCCCGCATCGTTCCACCGCGCCGACTTCTGTGTACGTACATAGTGTACGGCCATCATCGTCGCTTGTCAATACCACGCGCGAAATTGGAATTGGAATTGCCAGACTGGCTTCAGCGTGCGTCTCGCAGATGTGTGGCCACGCGGAGCGCACTGGCCCGATCAGTCACGTCGCCCGTGAGTTGCCGCCAGCGCACCATCAGGAGCGCGTGGCCGATGGCACGACCGGGCCGCATTCCCAGATCGTGGATCAGGTCGTCGCCGGTGATCAGCGGCGGGGTGGCGAAGAGCGGCGTGTAAACGCCGAAGAAATCGCGCACCAACCCCTGCAGGAAGGCGACATCGCCCGCGACCTTCACCGGCGGGCGGTTCGGGCCGCGCGCCGTCGCGCGATCTCCCATCGCGACCATGATCGCGCCAGGCGCGGCGTCGCGCAGCGCCGCCATAAGGCGCAGCGGATGGTCCGGCCCGTGCTGCTGGAGGTCGATCGGCTGCGCGTGCCAGCGGACGGCGGCGACGAGCAGATGGTGTTCCGCGCGGGAGAGCCGCAGCCGTACCGCGACGCGCGCCGCGAGACGCCCGCCCGCACGCTCATGGGCATGGAAGGCGGGCTGACCGTCCGGCTCCGCCGAGCGCGTCTCGGGCTTCGCCGCGTCGTGGAGCAACGCCGCGAACGGGAGCACCCAGCGGCGCGTCCGCTCCCCCGCAACCGGCGTATCGAGCCACGCGCGGAAGTTGTCCGCGTGGGGCACGGCCCAGTCATCGAGCGTGCGAAGGAATTCCGCGACCGCCACTGCTGCCGCGATGTTGTGGTCGAAGACATCCAAATGATGGTTCCGGCTCTGCGCCATGCCGCGCCCGGCCCGCGCCTCCGGCACGATCGCCTCCCACAGGCCACTCCGCGCCAACCTCTCGACGGCGGGCGCGGCCCCCGGCGCGCCGAGCAGCCGCGCCAGTTCGTCCACGATCCGTTCGGGCGCGACGGTGGCGAGGCGCGCGGCCACCGCCCGCGCCTGTGCTTCCGCATCGGCAGTCGGCACGAAGCCGAGCGTCGCGACGAAGCGGTAGAGCCGCAGGGCGCGGAGCGGGTCGTCCGCGAACACGGCGGGGCCGCACGGGCGCAGTTGGCGCGCGGCGAGGTCCGCCGCACCGCCGCATGGATCGATGAGCGGCGCATCGTCGCCCGCGAACGCGGCACGGAGATCGACCGCCATCGCGTTGATCGTCAGGTCGCGCGCCCGGAGATCGGCATCGAGCGACGCGCCACGAAACTGGGCGATGTCATAGCGCGCGTCATCGAGCACGACGCGCGCGGTTGGTCGCGCCTCGTGCTCCGCAGCGAGCGTGACGAACCCGCCGCCCGTCGCGTCCGCGAACCGCCGCGCCAGCGCAATCGCGCCGCGCGGGACGAGAAGGTCCCAATCGCTGACCGTTTCCGCACCGAGCAACACATCCCGCACCGCGCCGCCGACGAGGTACACCGGCTGCTCGGAGAGGCGCAGCAGCACGGAAAGGGCGTTAGTTGCGCGGATAATTGACCAGAGTGGGGTCATAGTTTTTCCTCACCCCAGCTCCTCTCTATCGCCCCAGAATTATGGTATGCGTTAGGTCCATTTAGCGATGGAGAGGGGAGGGGAACGGAGTTTGCGAACGGCCCTCAATCCTCAGCCCTCAGTCCTGCTTCTATCCCGTCCAGACGCCCGCCGCCACAAGCGAGACCATGGTGAGGACGAAGAGAACATGCGAGATGATGGATGCCGTCGTGTTCGTGTAGCGTCGCTCGATGCCGAGGACGAGGCCAATTGCAAAGACGGTCAGCGGCGCGACGGGGAAGCCGTACTGCGTGTGGAGCGCGGCGAAGGCGAGCGATGTGAGGAAGACGCCGTAGAGGGGCTGCACCGCGCCGCGAAAGAGCATCTCCTCGCCGATGGCGAGCATCACCGCCGCCACCGCCGCCGCGCCGAGGCCGCCGATATTCGCCAGCGCCTGCTCGTTGATCCGGCTGACATTCTCCGCGATCGTCGGGGAGAGGACGCGGGTCAGCCGCTCGCCGCCGATCGTCACGCCGACGAGCACGGCGACCGTGCCGACCGCGATCAGGAGCGTCAGCGGCGTGGGGAGGGGGAGGCCGAGCCGCGCGCGGATCTCCCCCGGCGTGCGCCGCCACATGAAGCGCACCCCACCGACGAACTTCTCGCCGCTCTCCTCGACCGCCGTGCTCGTCGCGATCACGCCGCGCCCGGCCCTTGAGGCACGAGCAGTCGCCGCCTTCGCGGGGGCGGCGCGGCGCCTCCGACGCACGCCGACGCCGACGAGCATCACCGCGAGCGCGGCGACGACGTGCGCCTCACCGACCGCAAAGACGATCCCACCGCGCGGGACGATCTGCCCCAGTTGGTCCTTCGCGCCGCCGACCGCGTAGAGTCTGCCGCCCGCCACGGTGACACCGAGGCTCGATGTCCCGGCGACGAGGGCGGGGCCGCCGCTCCACTTGTTCGCGGCGGTATCGAAGGTTTGCACGCTCGTGGAGGACTCCGCCGCGCCGATGCCGCCGACGGCGTAGAGTGTCGTCTCGCGGCTCGTCGCGGCGAGATTGCGGCGCGCCTCGGGCATCGCGGGGAGCGCGGCCCACATGCCCGCCTGCGCGTCGAACCGTTCCGCCACCTTCAGGCTCGTGCCGCCATCCTGGCCGCCGAGGGCGTAGACGTTGCCGCCGATTGTCACCGTCGCGAGGCCACTCCGCGCGGTCGGCATCGGTGCACCGAGCGACCACTGGCGCGTCGCGGGGTCGTAGACGGAGACGGTCGCGAGGCCCGCGCGCCTCGTCGCCGTGCCCGCCGTCGTGGTGCCACCGAGGACGTATACCTTGCCATTCGCCCCCGCCGCCGCGAGATCGGTGCGACCTTCGGGGAGCGGCGGGAGCGCGTCCCAGGTGTCCGTCGCGGGATCGTAGACGCTGGCGGCGGCAACCGGCGCGCCGTCCCGCTCGCCACCGACCGCGTAAATCTTGCCGTCGAGCGTGGCGACCGCGAGATGCGTGCGGGTGTCCGGCAGCGCGGCCTTCGTCGTCCACTGCGCTCTCCTGCCCGCCACTGGGTTGTCGCGTAGGCCGGTGTCGAACGCGAGCACGCCGCCGACGGGTCCATTGGCATCCTCCCCGCCGATGGCGTAGAGCGTCGTGCCGACGGTGACGAGGCCGAAGTTCTTACGCGGCGCGGGGAGCGGGTCGAAGCTCGACCACGCGATGCCGCCGCTCGGTCGCGCCTGTGCGGGGTCGTAGACGCTGGCGCGGTCCACCGGCGCGCCGATCGTCTCCGACACGCTCGCGGAGGTGAGGAAGAAGACACCGACGGTGAAGAGGAGGCAGACGAGGCCGAGCATCTGCATCCGGCTCTCCGGCGCAATCGGGAGGATGCGCGCCCACGTCGCCCTGCGGATCGGGTCGAAGAGCGCGGTGCCCATCAGAATCGTCACGATCACAAGCGCGAGGCCGCTCACCTGCCCCGCGATCATCTGCGCAACGCCGATGAACCAGACGAAGAGGGCGAACGAGCCGAACGCGATGTCCTGCCCCATCTTCAGGGCGCGATTCCCCTGTGAGATCTGGCCCCAGATGGCGATCAGCAGGAGCACGAAGGCGAAGCCGATCTGGCTGACGAGCGTGCCAATATCGCCCCCGATGGAAGCGACAACGAGCGGGGCGAAAGCAGGCACGGGGCGAGAGTCCTTTCCGACAGCGGACCATGCGACGCTGCATTGCGCGACGACGCACCATCGAGCCGCCGCATCACCTAGTATCCCGCAATGCATCGAGCGCGACAACCAGGGCGGTGGCCGTGAGTGATGCATAGTACGCAGCGACCCCATTCGAGGGGAAGAGGCCGGTGAGATTAGAAAAACCCCGTGATAAACTACTGTCACGATAAACAATGCACAGGTTCGGAGGAATCCATGACCATCTCTACCGCGCTGGCGAACGATCTCCGGCCCCTGCTCTCCCACAATGCCCTGGTGACGGACGCGGCGGCGCTGCCTGCGTACGGGCATGACTTCTGGACGCAACGAGGTACACCGGGTGTCGTCGTGCGGGCGGAGACGGCGGCGGATGTGACGGCGACGCTCCGGTTCGCGGCGGAGCGGGGCATCGCCGTCGTGCCACGGGCGGCGGGGACGAATGTCAGCGCGGGGTTCCTGCCAACGCCGGAGTGTATCCTGCTCGATCTGCGCCCGATGAACCGGACCTTGCGGATCGATCTGGAGCGGCGCGAGGCCGTCGTGCAGCCGGGCGTCATCAATGGCGACCTGAATGAGGAACTCGCGCCGCTCGGCTTCTGCTTCTCGCCGGACCCCGGCTCCGCGCTCATCTCCTCGATCGGCGGCAACATCGCGGAGAACGCGGGCGGGATGCACTGCCTCAAGTACGGCGTCACCGTCCACCACATCAACGCCATCAATTGCGCCCTCGTCGGCGGTGACAGCGTCCGGCTCGCGACGGGCGACACCGGACCGGACCTGCTCGGCCTCTTCATCGGCTCCGAGGGGACGCTCGGCATCGCGACGGAGGCGACCGTCGCGCTCCGTCCCCTCCCCGCCGTGACGCGCACGCTGCTCGCCGTCTTCGACCACGCGGAGGACGCGGCAGCGACCGTCTCCGCAGTGATTGCGGCGGGTATCATCCCGGCGGCGATGGAATATTTCGACCGGGCGGCGGTGCGATTCTTTGACGCCTTCTCGCCCTCCGGCTACCCATCGGAGGGCGAGGCGTTCCTCCTGATCGACCTCGACGGCAGCGCGGGCGACGTGGCGCGGGATATGGCGGGGATCGAGCCGATCCTGCGGCGCGGGGCGCGGCTCGTTCACCGCGCGGACGACGACGCGGCGCGGGCAGCCCTCTGGAAGCCGCGCATCGAGGGCGCGCTGGCGCTCGTCGCGAGCGGTCGCGGCTTCTTCATCTGTGACACGACCGTCCCGCGCGAGCGCATCCCGGAGATGCAGCGCGCGGTCGTGCGGATCGGGCAGCAGGCCAGCCTCCAGGTGCTGACCCTCGGCCATGCGGGGGACGGCAACATCCACCCCGTCATTCTCTACGACAAGGACGACCCCGCGCAGATCGCGGCGATGGAGGAGGCGGACGACGCGGTCGTGGCGATGGCCCTCGCACTCGGCGGCACGATCACGGGCGAGCACGGCATCGGCAGCGAGAAGCGGCGGCAGATGCGGCAGCGTTTCTCCCCCACGGAGATCGCCGCGATGCGCGCCGTCAAGGTCGCCTTCGACCCGAACGGACTCCTCAACCCCGGTGTGCTCCTGCCCGACGCGACATCCGAGGAACCCGCCCTGCCCCGCTTCGCCGCCATGCTCAGCGAAATTGTTGCGACACGCCGCGCTGGTCGCGATGTGACGCCCACGGATGCACCCGCATCGCCGATCATCGAGGACCCGGAGCGAATCGCGCTCGACGCGGCGAACCTCACCGTCACTATCGATGGCAAAACGTCCGTTGCCGCCCTGCACCGCGCCCTCACCGCGCGTGGTTTCGTGAGCGCCCTGCCGCAGGGAATGACGATCTCTGTCGCCGCCGTGGTCGCGGGCGCGGTTGATCGTGCGGCCGTACGCCATGCCGTGCTCGCGGTCGACACGACGCTTCACGATGGACACCGGGCGCGCTTCGGTAGCAACGCGGTGAAGGATGTCGCGGGATACGACATGAAGCGGCTCTTCATCGGTAGCGGCGCGGCCTTCGGCATGTTGGAATTCGTCACGCTCCGCGTCCTGCCCGCCGCACGCAGACAAACCCCGTGAACCATCAAGATGGGGAGAGAGGCCGGGGCCGTAACACAGAGAACGCTGAGTTCACAGAGCACACAGAGCAATCTCTTTTTCCTCCGTGTGCTCCGTGTGTTCCGTGTTAAGACCCTTCCTTCTTCTTTGCGTTCTCTGCGTCGATTCAGTTTGGTCCCCCAAGCGCCTTGACGGTTCACATTTCCTTTACGCGCTGTAGCCCCATGGCGCGAATGGGTGTATACCGCGTATGCGGCTTCCGTGTCATGACAGAAGATCGACGGAAGGAACACGCTTAAGATGCGGAGACTGAATCCCACGCGAATGGGTGCGGGCCTGTGGCTGCCCCTGACGCTGCTTTCCCTGCTCATTGCCTGCGGCGGTGGCGGCGCGACACCGGCGCCAACCACCGCGCCCACCGGCACGGCGACCACCCTTGCCGCGACATCCGCCGCCTCCCCCACCCCACTGGCGGCCGCGACAGCGGTCAGTCCCGCGAGCGCGACGGCAGTTCCTGTATCTTCGCCCTCGTCCGCAAGCGTCACGGCGCCCCCGGCGACCACGCGCGCCGCCGGCTCCGTCACGACGCCGAACCGCCCCGGTCAGGGATTGTCGATACCGGGCGTCCTCAGCCGGGACGTGACCTACTGCACGATGGACGGCCTCGCGCTCAAGATGGACATCTACCAGCCGCAACCCGCCCCGAAGCAGCCCGCCCCGACGGTCCTCTTCGTCCACGGCGGCGGCTGGACGCAGGGCGACAAGACCGCGCCGGGCAATCTCGTCGATTTCGCCGCGCTCGTCCTGCGGGGATATGCTGTCGCCTCGATCGACTACCGCCTCGCCCCGAAGTATCAGTTTCCCGCGATGCTCTACGACGCGAAGTGCGCCGTCCGCTTCCTGCGCGCGAAGGCGGGCACATACAACATCGACGCGAACCGCATCGGCGCGATGGGGGACAGCGCGGGCGGCCACATCGTCTCACTCCTCGGCGCGACGGATGCGAAGGCGGGCTTCGAGCAGGGCGAGTACCTCGACCAGTCGAGCCGCGTGCAGGCCGTCGCCGACCTCTACGGCCCCGCCGACCTCACGTCCGCGTCCGGAAGCATCATCGGGCTGCAACTGGGCCGCGTCTTTGGCACCGCGCCGGGCGCATTCGAGAAGGCCAGCCCCGTGACGTACATCACGCCGGACGACCCGCCCTTCCTCATCCTGCAAGGCGACCGGGATCAGATCGTGCCCGCCAGCCAGTCCGAGGAACTGAACGACCGGCTCAAAGCGGCGGGCGTCCCGTCCACGCTCGTCATCGTCAAGAACGCGGGGCACGGCTTCACCCCGATGGGCGGCACGATCAGCCCATCCCGCGCGGACATCACGCGGACGATCGTCGCCTTCTTCGACCAGCAGTTGAAGAATGCGTAGCGCGACACTCAGCCCTCTGGCGTCGGTACCAGAGGATGAAATTCCGCGATCACTTCGATGAAGCCGACGATATTCCGATTGAATTCCGGGAGGTCTTCGGCGGGAATCCAGTACTCCTGATGAACCCTGCCGCCAACGGTCTGCACGTCGTACCGTTCGAGGTAGGAGGCTCGCACGCGGAAGCGGGTCACATAGCCGATGGACGTGCCGCGCGCATTCCAGTCCCGCGCGATCTGCGTCGCGTATTCCTCATTGAGTACGGGATAGAAAATCGGTTGCTCCGGCAAACGCGGAGGCCATTCGCGGTATCCGCTCTCCTTCACCAATTGTAGTTCCCGCCGTCCGGTCGGGCGGTAGAGCGTGATTGTTGCCTCGTCTGCTTCGCGTACCGCCGCAATGCTTGATGCTGCCACGCATTTCCTCCCTCATCTGCGCTGTGCCCCCGTGAAACGCTCGCGGATGTGCGCCGGTACAACGGGCGACTAATCCTCAAATAACGGCTACAATGCGCGTGCGTTCCGGCGCGAGGAAACTATCGCACAATTCAGCATTCCAGCATCCAGCATGAAGGAGAGCGGCGATGCGTCTGGCGCTGCTGCCCGGTGGCACGATCAATCTCGACAAAGGCCACGCCATCACGCCCGGTGTGGATGTCGGCGTGCGGATCCGTGCGCGCGTCTGGAGCGCGCTGATCGAGACGGACGACGGCCAGCGTATCCTCCTCGACACGGGGATGCATCCCGATCATATCGGGCATCCGGACGCGACCTACGAGGGCACGCCCGCCGCCGGGATGATGCTCGCGGAGATGACCTTCGCGGATCTCCTGCCGAACCGGCTCCAGTCACTCGGCCTCCCCACCAACGGCATCGACACGATCATCCTGTCGCATCTCCACTGGGACCACTGCGGCCAGACGCACATGTTCCCCGGCGCACAGGTGCACGTCCGGCGCGATTGCCTCGAAACGTTCGCGCGCATCGTTAACCCGCGCGTTGGTCGGCGCGATTTCCTTTCCACATCGGATTCCTACCGCTTCCTGCCCGACGAGGAGCGGGTCGTGTTCGCCCCCGGCGTCACCGTCATTCACACGCCGGGGCACGCGGTCGGGCACGTCTCATTCCTGGTCGAGTTGCCGGAGACCGGCGCGGTGCTGCTTCCGGTGGACGCGCTGCCCACGCGCGACACGCTGGAAGGCCTCAGCATCGGCGCGGGGCCGGATCACGCCGCGTGGAAGGAGAGCCGCGCGCGGTTGCTTCGCCTCGCCGGGGAGCGTCACGCGCAAATCTTCCTCTCGCACGACCCCGCGCAGTGGCCCCGCCTCCGCCACGCGCCGCACTGGTACACGTGAGGGGCGAGAAGCCGGAAGCCAAAGCCTTGACGCGATTGTGCGCAGTCCGGTACACTACGTGTCTGTCCGCGCGGCTGCGGCGTTTGATTGTGTCACGGAATAGGGAGAAGACCCGCAGATGGCTAACTACACCGGCCCGAAGGCGAAGGAGATGCGCCGCTTCGGCATGGCGATGACGAACTCGCCGAAATACGTCAAGATTCTCAAGCGGCACCCCAACCCACCCGGCACATCGCCCCAAGGCAGTCGGCGGCGCCCGAAGCAGTCCGAGTACGCCAAGCGGCTGATCGAGAAGCAGAAGCTCCGCTACATCTACAACGTGCTCGAAAAGCAGATGATGAACTACATGAAGGAAGCCGTCGCCCGGCCGGGCAACAGCGGCACGACGCTCATCCAGTTGCTCGAATGTCGGCTGGACAACGTCGTCCATCGCCTCGGCTTCTCGACGACGATCTGGGGGGCGCGCCAGCTCGTCAACCACGGGCACGTCCAGGTCAACGGCAAGAAGGTCGATATCGCGTCGTACCGCGTCCAGGCCGGTGACACGGTCGCCCTCGCGCCGAAAATGCGCGAGAACCCGATCGTGCTCGACGCGCTCGACCAGCACGCGAGCGTGCCGAACTACATGTCGTTCGACCGCAACGCGATGGCCGGTCGGCTCGTGAATGTGCCCGACCGCAGCGACATCCCCGTCCAAGTGGACGAGCGGTTGATCGTCGAGTTCTACTCGCGCCGCGTGTAATCACCGCATCCCATTGCACGTCGATACGGAGAGGCGATTGCCTCTCCGTATTTGTTTTCACGCGCCCGTGGTGTGGTACGATTGCGCGTACCGGAGCGTTGAATCCATGCACGACAGCACGACAGACGCAGCACAGCGGTAGGAGGAGAGGCAATGCCCGCCAGCCCAGCGACCCTTGCGGGACTCGTTCACGACTACGCACAGCACAACGGCGCGCAACCGGCGATCATCTTCCAGGGCACACCGATCTCCTACGCGGAACTCGACGCCGCGATTGAGCGCGCGGCGAACGGGCTGGCGGCGCGCGGCATCGCGCGCGGCGACCGCGTCGCGATCATGATGCCGAACCTCCCGCAGTTCATCATCGCCTACTACGCCATCATCCGCGTGGGCGGGACGGTCGTGCCGATCAACGTGCTCTACAAGGCGGATGAAATCGCCTACATCCTCAACGACAGCGGCGCGAAGGCGGTAGTTGTCTACGATGGGTTCTCCCCGCAGGTCGCGGGCGCGATGCCACAGTCCCCGACCGTCGCGCACGTCATCGTCGTCGGCGCAGAGACGCCGGGGGGGACGACGCCGTGGGCCGCGCTGACGGACGGCTCCGCGCCACAACGGGAACAGGTGGCGGTTTCGCCGGAGGACATCGCGACGATCTGCTACACCTCCGGCACGACGGGCCGCTCGAAGGGCGCGATGCTCACGCACCGCAACTTCCTCGCGAACTGCGAGCAATGCCAATTGCTGCCGCTCGCCAGCGTCCAGAGTTCGGATCGAGTGGTGGTCGTCCTGCCGCTTTTCCACATCTACGCGATGAATGTGGCGATGAACGGCTCGCTGCGGGTGGGCGCGACGATGGTGATTATTCCCCGGTTCGACGCGGCGGGGGTGCTGGAGCAGATTCAGCGGCACCGCTGCACCGCGCTCTACGGCGCGCCGCCGATGTTCGTCGCGTGGGTCAATCTGCCGACGCTCGGTGACTACGACCTTTCCAGTGTGCGGTTCGCCTTCTCCGGCGCTGCGGCATTGCCGGTGCAAATTCTCGAAGGATTCCGCGCGGCGACGGGCGTCGAGATCGTCGAGGGGTACGGCCTGACCGAGACATCGCCCGTGACGCACAGCAACGCCGCCGGGCCGGTCACCAAGCCGGGAAGCATCGGGCCGGTCATCCCCGGCGTCGAAGCCCGCCTCGTGGACGACGACGACAACGACGTGCCGCTCGGCGCGGAGGGCGAGATCATCTGCCGGGGCGAGAATGTCCTCTCCGGCTACTGGCGCAACCCGGCGGCGACCACCGAGGCGTTGCGCGGTGGCTGGTTCCACACCGGCGACATCGCCACGATGGACACGGACGGCTACTACTACATCGTGGACCGCAAGAAGGACATGATTAACGCGGGCGGCTTCAAGGTCTGGCCGCGCGAGGTCGAGGAGGTGCTCTTCACGCACCCCGCCGTGAAAGAAGCGGCGGTCGTCGCGATGCCGGACGCCTACGCGGGCGAGCGACCGATGGCGTTTATCGTGCTCAAGGATGGTCAGCACGCGACCGCCGACGAATTGATCGCCTACTGCCGCGAGCGCCTCGCAACCTTCAAGGTGCCCCGCCAGATGGAGTATCGCGACGATCTGCCCAAGTTGCCGACCGGCAAGGTACTCCGCCGCGTCCTCCGCGATGATGCCCGCGCCCTCGCCTCCATTGCCGGTAACTGAGGAGTGGGGACTTGCGTCAAGAGTCGGTGGCGGCAGGCCGAAGCCCGCCGCCACCAAGATTGTGAGTGACACAGCATGACCCAGGAGAACCAACTCAGCACTCAGCACGACCGCCAGATGGCACTCAGCACTCTCCGTCGGGTCGCGGTGCTCGGCGCGGGGACGATGGGGGCCGCGATTGCCGCGCACTGCGCGAATGCGGGGCTGTCGGTGCTCCTGCTGGACATCGCGCCCGACACACTGACGCCGGAAGAGACGGCGAAGGGGTTGACGCTCGATAGTGCGGCGGTGCGGAACCGGATCGTGCGTGCGGGATTCGACCGGATGGCGAAGTCCCGCCCAGCGTCGCTCTACGGCGCGTCCGTCGCGGAGCGGCTGCAGACCGGCAACTTCACGGACAACTTCGACGAGATCGGCGACGCGGACTGGATCATCGAGGCGATCATCGAGCGACTCGGCCCGAAGCAGGAACTGATGGCGCGCGTGGAGGCGGCGCGCAAGCCGGGGAGCACCGTCTCCTCGAATACCTCCGGCATCCCCCTCCACCAGATCGCGGCGGGGCGGTCGGACGACTTCCGGCGGCACTTCCTCGGCACGCATTTCTTCAACCCGCCGCGCTACATGAAACTGCTGGAGATCATCCCCACCGCCGAGACAGACCCCGCCGTCGTCCGGCAGATGCGCGCCTTCGGCGAGCGCACGCTCGGCAAGGGTACGGTGCGCTGCAAGGACACGCCGAACTTCATCGCCAACCGGATCGGTTCGTACAGCGGCATGACGGGGATGCGGTACGCCTTCGACAACGGGTTTTCCATCGAGGAGGTGGATGAACTCACCGGGCCGCTGATCGGCAGGCCAAAGACCGCGTCGTTCCGCCTCGCGGACCTTGCGGGTGTCGATATCATGGTCGATGTCGCGGAGAACCTGTATCCCGCCGTGCCGGACGACGAATCGCGCGACGAATTCCGCGTGCCGGACGTCCTCACGCGGATGGTCGCGGCGGGGCGACGCAGCAACAAGACCGGCGCGGGCTTCTACAAGCGGATCGACGGCCCCGGCGGCACGCGCGCATTCCACGTCATCGACCGCGAAACGCTGGAGTACCATCCGCCGCAGACACCGGACATCCCACTCGTCGCCCAGGCGAACGCGCTCCGCGACCTCGGCGCGCGGCTGCGCTTCATCATGGAGCGGTCGGACGCGGGCGACCGGCACGCGCGGTTGGTCGAGGCGACGATTGTGCCGACATTAGCGTACACCGCGCGGCGCGTGCCGGAGATCAGCGACCGCATCGTCGGCATCGACGACGCGATGCGCTGGGGTTTCGCGCAGCAACTCGGGCCGTTCGAGACGTGGGACGCACTCGGTGTCGCGGAGACGGCGGCGCGGATGGAGCGCGCCGGTATCACCGTCGCGCCGTGGGTGACGGAGATGCTCGCGTCAGGCAACACGGCGTTCTACCGCGCGGTGGACGGGCGGCGCGAGGCGTACAACCCGGTCATGAAGCGGTACGAACCCGTCGCGCGCGACCCCGACCATATCGACCTCGCCGCGCTCAAGGCAGCGGGCAGGCAGATCGCCGGGTCGAAGGGCGCGAGCATCATCGACCTCGGCGACGGCGTGCTCTGTTACGAATTGCACACGAAGGCGAACGCCGTCAGTCAGGACGCGATGGAGACGCTGCACCGCGCCCTGACGATGCTGGACGGGGACGATGCCTGGCGCGCGATGGTGATCGGCAATCAGGGCGAGTACTTCTCCGCCGGGGTCGATCTGCGGGAGATTGGCGGCATCGCGCAGACGAACCCCGGCGCGCTCGTCGGGCTGCTGGAGGAGGGGCACGCGCTCGTGCAGCGGCTGCGCTTCTCACCGAAGCCCGTCATCGCCGCGCCGTTCGGCAACACTTTCGGCCTTGGCGTGGAATTCTGCCTCGCGAGCGCGGGGGTTTGCGCTGAGGGTGAGACGTACATGGGCCTCGTGGAGGCGGGTGTTGGGCTGATACCGAGCGGCGGTGGCTGCAAGGAACTCGTGCGGCGGATCGTCTCGCCCCCGATGCGTGGCGGGGGCACAGACCCCCTCCCTTACGTGCGCCGCGTACTCGAAACGATCGGGCAGGCGAAGGTGAGCATGAGCGCCATCGAGGCGCGCGAACTCGGCTACCTCGGCGAGCGCGACCGCATCGTCCTCGGGCGGGAACGGCTGATCGCGGAGGCGAAGCGAATGGCGCTCGACCTCGCGGACGCCGGGTACCAGCCGCCGATTCGCGGGAAGTCGTGCTACGCCGCCGGGCAGGGCACGCTCGCCTCGCTCATCATCGGGGTGCACCAGTTCCACGTCGGTGGTTTCCTGTCGAACCACGATGCGACGCTGTTCAAGGAACTGGCGGGCGTCCTCTGCGGCGGCAACCTCTCCGCGCCGCAGTGGGTGGACGAGGAGCATCTCCTGCGCCTCGAACGCGAGAGTTTCCTGCGCCTCCTGCAAAATCCGAAGACGCAGGAGCGCATCGCGCACGTGCTCCAGACGGGAAAGCCGCTGCGGAACTAGGGAAGGCCTAACTCCCCGGCCCCCTTCCCCATGGGGGAAGGGGGAGGGAAAGATGCAAAATGTAGTAGATCCATCGTAGCCACAACGATTGAATCCGGTTCCCCTTCCCTCCGAGGGAGGGCGGGTGCCCTTTGGGCAGATGGGGGTAGGAAGAATGGTCAAAGAAGCAGTCATCGTGGCCGGGGCGCGCACCGCTGTCGGCAAGGCCCCACGGGGGACGTTGCGGGCGACGCGCCCGGACGATATGGCGGCGGCGGCGCTCGCTAATGTGATGGCGCGCGCCGAGGGGCTTGACCCGGCGGAGGTTGAGGATGTCGTGCTTGGGTGCGCGATCCCGGAGGGCGAGCAGGGGATGAATGTCGCGCGGATCGCCGCCCTGCGCGCCGGGTTGCCGGACAGCGTCGCGGCGCAGACGGTCAACCGCTTCTGCTCCTCCGGGTTGCAGACGATCGCGCAGTCCGCCGAGCGGATCATGGCGGGGTTCGGCGCCTGCATCCTCGCGGGCGGCACCGAGAGCATGAGCCTGATCCAGGCTGCGACGATGCGCAGCGCCCCGAACCCGACGCTCGCCGTCGAACGCCCCGACGCCTACCTCGGCATGGGGCTGACGGGCGAGAATGTCGCGCGCGAGTTCAACATCAGCCGCGAGGAGCAGGACGCCTTCGCGTTCCGCTCGCACCAGCGCGCGGCGGCGGCGATCACGGCGGACACGTTCAAAGATGAGATCGTGCCCTTGCACGTCGACACCGTCTGGGTGGACGACAGCGGCACGACGCACCGGAGCGAGACGATTTTTGCGACGGATGAGGGGCCGAGGCGCGACACGTCGCTGGAGGCGCTCGGCAAACTGCGGCCTGCTTTCGCGGCGCGCGGCACGATCACCGCCGGGAACTCGTCGCAGACGAGCGACGGGGCGGCGACGGTGCTCCTGATGGAGCGCGAGAACGCCGAGCGGCACGGCCTGACGCCGCTCGCGCGGTTCGTCGCCTTCGCGGTTGGCGGCGTGCGCCCGGAGGTGATGGGCATCGGGCCGCTCGTCGCGGTGCCGAAGGCGCTCAAACTCGCGGGGCTGAACCTTGAGGATATGGATCTGATCGAGTTGAACGAGGCGTTCGCGTCGCAGGCGCTCGCGGTTATCCGAGAGCTGGGGATGGACCCGGAGAAGGTGAACGTGAACGGTGGCGCAATCGCCCTCGGCCACCCGATGGGCGCGACCGGCGCGAAACTGACCGTGCAACTGATTAACGAGTTGCGCCGACGCGACGGGCGCTACGGTATGGTGACGATGTGCGTCGGCGGCGGCATGGGCGCGGCGGGCATCTTCGAACTGCTTAACTGAGAGCGGAAGAGATCCCTTAAACCCCCCAACCCCCTTCCGTTCCTCGGCGTGGGAAGGGGGGGTGAGCCTCCGTGAGATCGGGACGCGATGGGGAACGCCTCAGCAGCGCGATGAGCCACCCCTTCCCGCCCCGGGAAGGGGACAAGGGTTAGGATTCCCCACGTTACTTCTTCGGCGCAGCCGTCTCGTAGCCGGCTTTTTTCCAGCCGCCGATCCCGCCGTCGATGATCGAGACATCCGTGAAGCCCATGTCCTTGAGCGACTTCGCGGCGAGCGCCGCCTGGCCGCCTGCGGCACAGGTGATGAGCACCTTCTGGCTGCGGTCTTCGAGCGTGGGGTCACGCACCGGCAGTTCGGTGTCCGCCTTGATTTCGAGAACGCCGCGCGGGATGTTGCGCGCGCCCGGCACCGTGCCGCTCTCCGCGACCTCGTCCGGCTCGCGCACGTCGATCACGGTCACGTTGCCCCGATCAATCGCCGCCTTCGCATCCTGCGGGCTGACGACGCCCACTTCGTTCCGCGCGTCCGCCACCATCTGTCGAAATGTCTTTCCCATGCAGGAAATCCTCCTCGTTGCTCGGTTCGCCCGGATCGTCCGCCTGTCGGACGGGGCGGGAACAAGTATACCAGTTGGCGCGAGTAACGAGTAACGAGAAAGCACATCCCACCTCTCACTGCTCGTTACTCGATACCGCCCACTGCCCGCCGCTTCTGGTACAATCAGGTGCACGCACGGCAGGAAGGAGCAGGGCCAGTGGGGCGTGTTCAGGAGTATGCCGACGCGGTGTTGGACCGTGTGGGTGAGGTGATGGTGGGCAAGCGCGAGGTGATCGACCTCGCGCTCGTGGCGTTGCTGTGCGAGGGGCATATTCTGCTCGAAGACGTGCCCGGCGTCGGCAAGACGACGCTGGCGCGGTCGATTGCCCGCGCGATCGGCGGGGATTTCCGGCGCATCCAGTGCACGCCCGATCTCCTCCCCTCCGACATCAGCGGCCTCACCTATTTCAACCAGCGGGCGCAGGAGTTCCAGTTCCGCCCCGGCCCGATCTTCGGCAACATCGTGCTGGCGGACGAGATCAACCGCGCCACGCCGCGCACGCAGTCCGCGCTCCTCGAAGCGATGGAAGAGCGCACCGTCACGGTCGAGAACGAGACGATCCCGCTGCCGCGCCCCTTCCTGCTCCTCGCGACGGAGAACCCGATCGAGTTGGAGGGGACATTCCCGCTGCCGGAGGCACAACTGGACCGCTTCTTCCTCAAACTGAAGATCGGCTACCCCAATGAGGCCGACGAGGCGGCGATTCTGACGCGCTTTCAGGGCGCGCACCCGCTCGCGGACCTCCGGCCCGTCGGCGAGATCGCGGACTTCCCCGCGATGCAGGCCGAAGTGCGCGCCGTCCACGTCGATGACGAACTGCGCCTCTACATCACCCGCATCGTCCGCGCGACGCGCACGCACGACTCGATTGCGCTCGGCGCGTCGCCGCGCGGCTCGCTCGGCCTCTATCGGGCGTCGCAGGCGTACGCCGCCGTCCGTGGCCGGGACTACGTGACGCCGGAGGATGTCAAGGCGCTCTGGGCGCCGATCCTGACGCACCGGGTCATTCTCTCCTCCGAGAGCCGCCTGCGGGGCCGCAACATCGAGAGCATCCTGCGCGAGGTGGTGGAGCAGGTGCAGGTGCCGGTCGAGGCGGTCTGAGCATGGGCACGGGGGCGATCTACGGTCAGGCGTGGGTGACGGGTTCAATCGTTGTCATCCTCTTCGGAATGATCCTCGGGCAGCCCGCTGTGACGGTCATCGGCACGATCACGCTCCTGACCCTCGCGCTCTCGTGGTTCTGGAACGCGCACGTCCTCGACCGCCTCGTCTTCGAGCGCCGCACGGACGCGGATCGCTGTTTCGCGGGCGAGTCGCTCCGCCTCACGCTGCGGATGACGAACAAGAAACTGCTGCCGATGCCCTGGGTGCGCGTGGAGGATGCCGTCGCGGCACGCATCCAGGTGCGCGACTGGGAGGCGTTCCAGTCCGAATCGCCGGGCACGCAGATCGTCTCGTTCTTCACCGCGCTCCGCTGGTACGAGCGGATCACCTGGCACCTGACGCTCCACTGCCCGCAGCGCGGCTATTATCGCGTCGGCCCCGTCACCGTCCGCGCCGGCGACCCGTTCGGGTTCTTCTCGCACCGGCGGCTCCTGCCCGGCGAGCAATACCTGACGGTCTACCCTCGCCTCGTGCCGCTCGACGACCTCGGCCTGCCGCCCCGCCACCTGCTCGGCGAGACGAATGTGCGCCGTACCGTCATCACCGACCCAACGCGGACCATCGGCACGCGCGAGTACCGGCCCGAGGATCCATTCAAGGCGATCCACTGGAAGGCATCGGCCCGCGCGGGCAGTTACCAGACGAAGGTCCACGAGCCGACCGCGAACCTGCAAATTGCCATCTTCCTCAACCTCGACACCATCCAGCGGTACTACGAGGGGATCGATCAGGAGCATTTGGAACGGGCGATCAGCGTCGCGGCGTCGATCGCCCAGTGGGCGGACACGGAGAAATTCGCCGTTGGCATCTTCGCGAACGGGCTGCTGGCGCAGACGGACCAGACGTTGCGTGTGCCGCCCGGACGGCGGGACGATCAGTTCGCGCGCATCCTCGAAGGGCTGGCGCGGCTCACTCCGTTCACGTACGTCAGCATCGCGGGGACGTTGGAGCAGGAATCGCCCCGATTCCCATGGGGCAGCACGGTGATCGTCGTCACGATGACGATGACGGACGCGCTCCGCACGGCGCTCGCGACCCTCGTCACACGCGGGTTGCGCCTCGTCATCGTCGCGCTCGGCTTCGTGGACGACCCCGGCATCGCGGGGGTGCTCGTCCATCGCCTCCCGTGGCAGGCAGTGGATGCCACGACGAAGACCGCACCGGATGAGACGGAGGCGGCGGCGGGATGAACAGTTATCTCGGTCGGCTGCTGCAAACATGGGACTGGCGCGGGGCGACGCTCAGTTTCGCGCTGATCGCCGCCGAGTCGATGCTCGTCGCGCTCGTTGCGGGGCTGGTCGAGTCGCCGGGGACGATCGGGGCCGATGGCGCGGGCGGCATCCATCCGCTGGTCATCCTCACCGTGATGGCGCTGGCGGCGGTCATCCCGCGCGTCGTCGAGGCGTTTCAACTCTGGAGCCCTGATTACGAGGTGGCAATTGGCGCGGGTATCGTGCTCACACTCGCGGCGTTCGTCTACATCTCCGCGCTCCGTCAGTACGCGCCGTGGGACCCGGCGTGGCTGCGCGAGGCGGGGTATGCGTACATCTTCCGGCCAACGGCGGCGAACGGCTCCGTGTGGCTCATCACCTTCATCACGATCTATGCGTGGGCGCGTGGCCGGTTCCGCGAGACACCCTCGCTCGACACGACGTACACGATGCTGCGCGTCGGCGTGATCGTCGTCGCGATCACGACGATCCTCACCGTGACCGCGCAGGAGACCGACACACCGGCGCGCGGGTATGTGCGTGGTCTGGTGATTGGCTTCTTCTTCTTCGCCCTGAGTGCGGTGACGCTGGCGCGGTTGCAGGTCGAGGGGTTGCGGTCGCAGGGGCGGCTCGGCCCGCAATGGATCGGCCCGCTCGTGCTGCCCGTCGCACTCATCCTGGTTGTTGGCCTGCTTACGGCGGCACTGCTGTCGCACACCTTCCTCGAAACAGTGACGGCGATCCTGCACCCGGTCTTCGTCGCCCTGAACTTCGTCCTGGAATTAATCATCGCGATCATCAGTTGGATCGCGTACGTCTTCTACCTCGTGCTCAGTTCGCTCGTGAACCGGATCACGGGCGGCCATGTGGTCGAGTTGCCGCGCATCGCGGCGACGCCCCGGCAGGTGGCGGGGGACAACACGCACAAGGTAGCAACGCTGCCCGATTCGATCCGGTTCATCCTGCTCGCGTTCGTCCTCGTCGGTATCGTCCTGCTCCTGAGCCGGTTCTTCTTCCGCCGCCCGAACCGGCGGCAGCGCGGCAACGAGGAGCGCGAGTCGGTGCTCGACTGGAGCGAGGTCGGCGCGGGGCTGCTCGGCGCGCTGGCGAACCTGGCGAGGCGGTTCCGGCGACGGAGCGCGGACCCGTGGGCGGATTTGCGCGGCGACCCGCGCTGGCAGCACACGATTCGCATTCGCACGCTCTACACCCGCCTCCTGCATCGGGGCGCGCGAGCGGGCGCGCCGCGCAAACCCTCCGCCGCGCCGCGCGAGCACATCCCGCCGCTCGCGACGGTCTTCCCGGAAGCCGACGCCTCCCTCGTCTCCCTCACCGATGTCTACCGTACCGCGCGGTACAGCGACCGGCCCGCGACCGAAGCCGATGCCGCCGCCGCTGATGCCGCGTTCAACGCCATCGTAAACAGTACCGCAAAGCAGAGTTCATCATGAGTAATACCGTCGCTCCCGTCTCAATTGTTGACGCAATCGCGGACGTGCCGATCACGGACACGGAGACGCAGATCGGCATCTATGTCCACATCCCGTTCTGCCAAAAGCATTGCCCGTACTGCGATTTCGCGGTCGTCGAGGGGATGCTTCACATCGCGCCCGCGTACGTCGATGCGCTGTGCGCGGAAATCCGCAGGGGAGCGGAGCGGCATGCCCCGAACCCGCCCATCGCGACGATTTTCCTCGGCGGGGGCACGCCGTCGCTGCTCCCGGCGGCGCAGGTAGCGCGCATCCTCGCCACGATCCGTGCGGCGTTCACCGTGCTCCCCGATGCCGAAGTCACGCTGGAGGCGAACCCCGGCCCGCTCCGGCCCCGCCATCTCGCGGGCTTCCGCGCGGCGGGCGTGACGCGCCTGTCGCTCGGTGTGCAGACCTTTGACCCGCGCGGATTGAATACGCTCGGCCGGTTGCACACGCCGGAGGACGGCCGGCGAGCCGTCGAGGATGCGCGCGCCGCCGGTTTCCCAAGCATCAGCCTCGACATGATCTTCGGGTGGGAGAATCAGACGCTCGCGGATTGGCGGCAGGATTTGCGGACGGCCGTCGCGCTCGCTCCCGACCACATCTCCGTCTACGCGCTGACGGTGGAGGAGGGCACCCCGCTCGCCCATGCCGTCGTCGCCGGGACGACGCGCGTCGCGGACGACGACCTCTATGCGGACATGTTCCTCGCCGCCGATGAACAACTCGCGGCGGTGGGGTATCATCACTATGAAACGTCGAATTACGCCCGCCCCGGCCACCGCTCGCGCCACAACTGCGTCTATTGGGTGAACGGCGATTACCTCGGCTTCGGCGTCGGCGCGCACAGCCACCGCCGCCATCGCCGCTGGTGGAATGTCCGCGACTTGCACACCTACCTCCAGGTCGCGCCGCAGGGCGACACCGAAGCGGAAGGCGAAGACCTGCCGGAAGCGACTGCAGTTGCGGAAACGATGTTCCTTGGAATGCGTCTTGCAGAGGGAATTCGCGAGGATGCATTTGCGCACCGTCACGGTTGTACCGTCGATGCGATCTACGGCCACCTGATCACGGAACTTAACGCGCGGGGGATCGTGTCCCGTTCCGGTGGTCGCATCGCTCTCACTCCGCAGGCGCGACTCCTGGCGGATGAGATCGCGGTACGGTTCCTGGATGGGGGGACTTAACAATGCCAATCAATCGCCTGCGGATCGCCCAGATCGCGCCGCTCGCCGAGCGCGTGCCGCCGCTGAAATATGGGGGGACGGAGCGTGTCGTCGCGTCGCTGACGAACGAACTCGTGCGCCGTGGTCACGATGTGACTCTCTTCGCGACGGGGGATTCCGATACCCTCGCCACGCTCGTGCCGCTCGTGCCGTCCGGCCTCCGGCTGCTCCCCGGCGTGCAGATGCCGCGCGATCTCCACCCGGCGCAGATGTTCGAGTTGGGCCGCGTCTTCGAGCGTGCCGATGAGTTCGACATCATCCACAGCCATGTGGACTTCTTCACCTTCCCGTTCATTCGCTTCGTCCGCACGCCGGTGCTGACGACGATGCACGGGCAACTCGACCTGCCGATGTTGCCATTAATCTTCGATGCGTACCCGGACGCCGCCATCGCGTCGGTCAGTTGGCATCAACAGCGCCCGTTGCCGCAGGCGCGGTGGGTCGGTAATGTCTACAACGGCGTCGATCTCGGGCATCTGCACGTCGGCACGGGCCAGGGCGGCTATTTCGCCTTCCTCGGGCGCATCTCGCCGTCCAAGGGGATCGTCCAGGCGATTGAGATCGCCAAGCGGACGGGCATTCCGCTGAAAATCGCCGCGAAGGTGGACGACGACCACCCCGAATACCTCGACCTGATCCGGGACGACCTCGACGGGAAATTCATCGAGTGGATCGGCGAGATTGGCGACGACGAGAAGAGCGATTTCCTCGGCAACGCCCGCGCGCTCCTCTTCCCGATCCGATGGCCGGAGCCATTCGGCCTGACGATGGCGGAGGCGATGGCGTGCGGTACGCCCGTCCTCGCGACGCCATGCGGCTCCGTGCCGGAGATCGTCGTCGATGGGCAGACGGGATTCATCCGCGCCACCGTGGATGATCTCGTCGATGCGGTCGGCCAACTCGACACCATCGACCGCGCGGCCTGCCGCAGCCAGGCGGAGCAGCACTTCTCGGCCCGCTCGATGACGATTGGCTACGAGCGGCTGTATGATCGCCTGAGCGCGGAGCGGCAGCAGCACATGCCGCATATCCTCAATGTCGAGGCCGCGCAAGTCGCGGATTAAGAGTTAACTGATGTCGCGATGCCTCGATTGATTTCGCGGTGTAGGGGCGATGCTCGAATCGTCCCCTTCCCCGACCATCCGCGCCGCTGCCGAAACACACTGCCGCCGCAAGCGGGCGATTCGAGCATCGCCCCTACGCGGGCATCACGCCACCGCTATCACGAAAGAGTATTATTGACCCGCCTCCCGCTGGAGCCGGATTTTGTTCTCCGCGCGGAGCCAGAACGTGGTGCACGCGATTACCCAGAGTGTGTTGACGGCATTCGCCCAGCGCGAACCGGCGACGAACCACCCGGTCGTGACACATCCCGCGCCGATCAATTCCGCCGCGATCATCGCGCGGTTCGGGAGGCGAAAGGTGCGCCCCGCCGGGTCGCGCAGGGCGCGCCGGACGACGAACAATCCGGGGACGGCGAGCATGTACCCGATGACGAGCGTGATGCTGGTTGCCTGGCTGAAGTGCATGGGAGCGACGCTTCCTTGCCCTGTGCGGGCAGTGCGGGGGCGGGCGGTGGCCCCGTTGCCACCGCGTTCGACGATCGACGATCGACGATGCTACCCGTGCAACAGCCGTACCACCAGCAATGTTCCCACCCCCGCCGCGATGACGAGCGGCATCCGGCCCGCCGTGCGCCACGCGACCAACGCCGCCACCCCGCCCGCCACCGCCTCCGGCCCCACCGTGATCGTACCGTGCGGCCGCAGGAGGCCGGGGACGGCGAGCGCCGCGAACAGGGCGACGGGAACATAGGCCAGTATCCGTGCCAGCCACCCCGGGAACTGCCGACTCGTGAGGAGCATCGCCACGCGGAGCAGGTAACTGACCGCGCTCATGCCGAGGATCATCATCCACACGCGCGCCGCTCCTCCCATGTCTGCCACATCGCGCCGACGACGCTCCCGCCGATGCCCGCGAGGAGGAGATACCACGTCCCCGGCAGGAACGTCGCACCAACGAGCGCGAGCGCGCCGCTGCACAGCGCCACCCCGACCGCACGGCGACTTTTCAGGAGCGGAACGAGAAGACCGAGAAAGGTCAACGGGATAACGAGGTCGATCCCCCAGCGAGACAGTGAGGGGATCGCCGACCCGATCAGGACGCCCGCCATCGTCCCGGCCAGCCACGGCAGCACCATGCCGAGATTCGTGCCGAGCGCGTATCCGGTCGTCGCGTCACCGCGAAGAAATCCCGCCGTCGCGAGGGCGTACGACTCGTCCGAAAGGTGGAAGGCGTAGAGCGCCCGCCACCAGCGGGGCCGCGCGGCGACGTGCGGCGCGACGGATGCGCCGAGCAGCAGGTACCGCGCGTTCGCGATGGTCGCGCCGAAGATCACCGCGAGCGACCCCGCGCCGCCCGCGAGCAGATTCACCGCCGTGAACTGCGCCGAGCCGGAGAAGACGAGCACCGACATGCCGACGATCTCCGGGCCGGACAGTCCCGCCGCGCGCGCCGTTACCGCGTAGACGATCCCGAACAACATGCCCCCCGGCCAGAACGGCAGCGTCGCGAGCACTCCCACCCACCACGCCCGGCGCGCTCGCCCCCCATTCCTCCCGGCGGCGACGGTGTTGCTTTCCTGCGTCTGCACGACCATGCGCCACTCCCCGCTCGCCATCGAATATAACCCCCAAATGCGTGATTGCCGGTTAGATAGTACGGCGCGACGATGCCGGTGTCAAGGCATCGATCGTTATATCGTCGTTATGACAGGGGTCAAAAGTCAGGCTCGAACGTTTCCCTCCTCTGTGCCCTCTGTTGTGCCTCTGCGCCTCTGCGCCTCTGTGGCTGAACGATTCTTAGACGACTGGTCGCGCGCTGGTGTCCGTCTCGTTCTGGCCTGCGGTATCGTCACGCGAGAGGCGGCGAACGGCGACGGTGAGCCTGCGGACGCCCTCGGCAATCGCTTCCTCGGAGACGCCGGTGAAGTTGAGGCGGAATGCGTCGCGCTCCGCGTCGATGGGGGAGAACGCCTCGCCGGAAACGAATGTCACGCCCTCCCGCGCCGCCTCGGTCGCCAGCGCGCGCGCCCGCATCCCGTTCGGCAGGCGGCACCAGATGAAGTAGCCGCCCGCCGGTTCCGTCCATGTCATGCCGGGGGGAGCCATCCGTTCGAGCGCGGTGAGCATCGCGTCTCGGCGGGCGGCGTAGATCGGGCGCACTGCCGCGATATGCTCGGCGAGCCAGCCGCGCGTGAGGAAGGTGTGGAGCACATGCTGCATCGCGCTGTTTGGGTGCACATCTACCGTCTGCCGCGCGAGCGTCACCGCCTCCACGACGGGTGGCGGCGCGCTCATCCAACCGAGCCGGAGGCCGGGGAGAAAGGTCTTGCTCATCGTGCTCAGGTAGATCACCAGCCCGCGCCGGTCGAGCGCCGCGAGGTGGGGCGGGGGCATGCCGTCGTAGGGGAGTGCGCCGTACGGGTCGTCCTCCACGATCGGCACGCCGTACCGCGCCGCGAGGTCGAGGAGGGCATTGCGCCGCGCGAGGGGCATCGTCGCGCCCGTCGGGTTCTGGAAGGTTGGCAGGGTGTAGATGAATTTCGGTCGATACCGCGCGAGCGTCTGCTCCAGCAGATCAGTGCGCATCCCCTCCCGGTCGAGCGCGATGGGAAGCAGCCGTGCCCCGACGCCCCGGAAGGTCTGGATCGCGCCGAGGTACGTCGGTGACTCCACTACGACCGCGTCGCCCGGCTCGAGGAGCACGCGCGCGAGCAGGTCCAATCCCTGCTGCGAGCCGTGGAAAATGACGACCTGCTCCGCTGTGCTGCGGATACCGCCGCGCGCCATCCACTCCACGAGCGCCGCGCGGAGTGGATGCCATCCCTGCACCGCGCCGTAGACAAACAACTCCGGCCCGAACGTCGTCAGCGCCTCGTCCATCGCGGCGCGAAACTGCGCGACGGGGAAGTATTCGGGTGACGGAGCGCCCGCGCCGAAGGAAATCGTGTCGGGGCGGTGCATGGCGGCGAGCATATCGCGCATTACCGGCTCGCGCAGCCGCTCCATCACGCCGCTGAAAAGCGTCTGCCACATCACTGGCTGCGGCGGATTGGCACCGTCCATTACCCCATCGCTGACCCAGGTGCCCCGCCCGACGCGCGCCTCCACCATGCCAGTCGCGACGAGGTCATGGTACGCCGTAACGACCGTTGTGCGATTCACGTCGAGGTGCGATGCGAGTTTGCGTTCAGGCGGCAGAAGTGTGCCGACCGCGAGCCTGCCATCCTCGATCTGCGCGATCACCTGTGCGACGATTTGCCGATAGAGCGGCGTTCCGCTCCCACGGTCGAGATGAATCTCCATAGCGCATCCTCTCACTTACGCATAGCATAATGGGAGGGTGCAGAGGATGAAAACAGCCAATGGAGGAGAGGTGGAACGGTCCAATAAAATGGTGGCGCGGGCTTTCCAGCCTGCGTCTCCCCAACAAATCAGGGACGCAGGCTGAAGCTCACGCCACCAGGTCTATGATGCGAGCGGGGGCATCGGTTGCGCCTCGACGGTGCGGAACGTCGCGCCGCTCGCCTTCTGGAGGTCGCCGAGCCGCGCGGAGAGTTGCGTCAGCAGCGCGGGATTGGCCGTCTTCGCGATGTTCTGGAGTTCGTATGGGTCCTTCGCCAAGTCGTACAGTTCGCGCTCCTTCGTCGCGTACTCGATGTAGACGTAGTCCTTCGCGCGCAGCCCGTGGAACTCCGGGATGCCGCGCCCGACGGCCGCCTCCGCTTCCTCATCGGTTTCGGGGACACCGTTCGCGGGCGTCGATGCGGCGGCGGAACCACCCGGCGTCGCTTGACGGCGCGGAGGCACGCCCGTCGCGGCGGGACGGTTGCCGCGACGACTCTCCGCCGTATAGTGCGCGATCAGGAACGTCTGGCGCCATGCATCTGCGGCACCGCCGGAGAGCAGCGGGGCGAACGAGCGGCCATCCACGAAATCGGGCACGGTCGCCCCCGCCCACTGCGCGAAGGTCGGCGCGAAGTCCACGTTGCCGACGAACGGCTCGACGCTCTTGCCCGCCGCCACGCCGGGGCCGCGTACGATCAGCGGCAGGCGAATGTCCTCCTCGTAGGGCGCTTGCTTGCCGGACGTCTCCCGGTGCTCGCCGAGGTGGAAGCCGTTGTCCGACGTGAAGATGATGTAGGTATTGTCCAGCTTGCCGACGCCCTTCAGGGTGTTGATGACGTTCTCGATCAGGTCGTCCACCGATTGCAGCGATTGGATGCGCTTGCGGTAGAGTTCGTCGATCGTCGTCTGCTGCTTCGCGGCGAGAGGCGGCATATTCTGTACCCACTGCGGCTTGTCGCCCACGTCCTGCTCGTTGTAGGCGGGGGAGCGCGGCGCTTTGGCGTCGGGGAAGGCATTCTCATACTTCGGGCCGGGCGTCGCGGGTCCGTGCGGCGCGTATGTCGGCAGGTAGAGGAAGAACGGCGCGGGGTCGCTCGCGGATCGTTTGATGAAATCCGTCGCCTTGCTGGCGATGACATCCGTCAAGTAGTCCTCCGGCTTCTTGCCGTACGGGACGACCTTGCCGTTCTCGTTCAGTTTGTAGTTGTACTCGCTGTACGCATTCCCGGCGACGGGGCTGTACCACTCCGTCCAGCCCGGCGGGACGAAGGTATCCGCGACGCTGGCGGGGTAGCCGTTCAGGTACTTGCCCATCAGCGCGGTGCGGTACCCCGCCGCTTGCAGCCACGTCGCGATGGTCGAGTTCTCGATGCCGAGCGCGTGGACGTGTGCGTACCCACCGTTCGGGTTCCCGTTCGTCAGCACCTCGTTGTTGTGCGCGTACTGGCCGCGCAGGAGCGCGCTGCGCGACGGGCAGCAGAGCGAGACGTTGACGAAGTAGTTGGGGAACGTCATCCCCTGGTCGGTCATCAGGGCCTTCAGTTTCGGCATCACCGGCAAGGATTTCGTGTCCAGATCATCGGTGTTAATCAGGATGATGTTGGGCCGGTTCCCGCCCGCCACATTGGCAACGGTCGCCGGTCGCGTGCCGGTCGTCACGCTCGATGCGGCGGCGGTCGTCGCGGGCCGTCCGCTTGCAATCGCGCTCCCGGTGCCGCTCGTTGCGGCGGCGGACGGGGCCACCGTCGTCGCGACACCGGCGGATACCGTGGTCGGCGACGCTGCGGCGCCATTCGTTGGTGCCGCGCCCACCGTGCCGGTCGGGGACGCGGACGACCCACTGCTGCACGCTTCGAGCGACGCGAGCGCGGCCAACGCGCCGAGTTTCAACGCACACCGGCGGCCAAATCGTTTCGTCGGTACTGTGCACATTCCGAGCCTCCAAACTCTTCGCATTCGCGCGTTCGATCCTGCGACGTTCCTGGTTCCTTCTTGGCTGTTCACATCATGCGCGCAGGCTGACCTGCCGCACCGCCCATATCGGGAACACGGCGCGCGTCTCTCTCTGGTTTCATTTGTAACGTTTGTGTGAAATGTCGCGCCCCTTGGGCAGCATGGGCAGCCGACGGTGAGGTGCTGCTACGGGTAGCGCCAGGCGTAATACTGCCGCCCGATGTTGCCGAACTCGGTCTTGAACGGGTCGGGGTTCGATGCGGTGTAAGTCAGCACCCGCCGCTCGAAGACTTGCACGGCGATGGTGCGCGGCATGCCCCCGACGGTGAAGGTGGCGAGGAACGGCTCGCAAAGCGCGTAGCCGATGGCGACAAGCCCGATGCGGCTGCGGAAATCCGCGAACGGCGCGAGGAGGTTGTGCTGGGTCGGGGCGTCGTACCCGCGCGACGCGACGCCCGCACCGCCCGGCGTGGCGGTGCCGACCACGAGGCGGTCATCATCGCTGAAGGCCGCCGTGATCGGCACGCCCGCCAGCGGGAACGTGGGTGCAAACAAGGACGCCCCGGTGGTGCGGAGCGTCGCGTACGTCGGCCCAGCGCCCGCCGGGTCACCCGCGATCGGGATGGCGGGTGGGTCGCGATGGCTCAGGGTCGCATCGCCGACCTGCGTATCCCCGGTGACGAGTTCCTTCGCCAACAGGCCATTCGTCACCGCTCCCGTCGCCGGGTTCGTCAGTTCCATCCGGCCCTTGTCGAAGTACTGCACGAGGCGCTGGCCACCGGGCGCATCCCCGTACGTCTCCAGAATCGCCTCCGTCGCGGAAGGCCCCCAGAAGTTCGGTGTGATCCCCTCCCCTTGCAACCACTGGATGCGGAAGAGGGGCGTGGCGAAATCGACCGCCCCGGCGGGGGACGCGCCGCAGAGCATCGCGGGGAGGACAAAGAGGAGGATCCATCTGCCGCGTCGTTCCATCCCCGCCAGTCTCCTGCGAATGCGCGACATCGCGCGCCCGTAACCACTTTCTCGCCGGTCGCATCATAGCGATTGGCGGGCGGGATGTACACGCTATCGCCGAGGAATCCTAACCCCCTGCCCCCTGAACTCGGAGGGAAGGGGGCGAAATTCCAGTTGCCCAATCGCACTACATTGTTTTTCTGAAACTGATGCATATTTCTCTCGTATTGGCACGGGAATTGCAGCCACCGTTTACGACCTGACCCGCACGGAACGGGTGGGGGTGCGTGGGGGAAGGCGCATGACATTCTTTCGTCTGCAACGCAGGCACGGTAGGGCGCGCTCGCGTGCGCTGTCTGTGAGTATTCATTGGACATGGCCGCTCGGTTTTGCCCTCGTTTTCCTGCTCACCAGTTGCACGACGGGCGGCGGGAATGCCCCCTCGCTGCTCGACCCGCGCGGCCCCGCCGCGAGCCGGGTTGCGGGCTTGATCTGGCTCGTCTTCGCCATCGCTGGGGTGATCTGCCTGCTGGTATTGCTTGCCCTCCTCTGGGCGCTCTTCCGGCGGCACGGGCAACGCGAGAACGCAGGCCGCCCGTTCAACGAGAACCGCGTCATCGTGATCTTCGGCGTCGCGATCCCCGCGCTCGTCCTCTTCGTCGTCTACGGCTTCTCGCTCGCCACGACTGCCTACCTCGCCTCGCCGCCATCGAACCCACGCCTCACCGTCAATGTCGTGGCACATCAGTGGTGGTGGGAGGTCCAGTACCCCGAGCAGCAATTCGCCACCGCGAATGAAATTCATATTCCCGTTGGCCAGTCCATCCAGGTGAAGGTCACATCGGACGACGTGATCCACGACTTCTGGGTGCCGCAACTGAACGACAAGATCGATATGTTCCCCGGCCGCACGAACACGACGTGGCTCCAGGCGAGCCAACCGGGCACGTACCGGGGGGTGTGCGCCGAGTACTGCGGCGCGGAGCATGCGCTGATGAACTTCGTCGTCGTCGCGGAGCCGCCTGCGCAGTTCGAGACGTGGCTGACGGCGCAGAGCCAGCCCGCGCTCCAGCCCGCCGCGCAGGGCGGCGACATCCTCCGGGGCTACCAGACCTTCATCGGGTCGTCGTGCAGCTACTGCCACGCGGTCAAGGGGACGGACGCGGCCGGCAGGTACGGGCCGGACCTGACGCATTTCGCGGGCCGCGAGACGATCGCGGCGGGCACACTGCCGAACACGCGCGGCAACCTCGCGGGGTGGATCACGAACACGCAGGGGATCAAGCCGGGGAACCGGATGCCGGCCTTCCCGCTCGACGCGCGGAGTTTGCAGGACTTGCTCGCCTACCTCCAGAGCCTGACGTAACGAGGGGAACGGGGGATTATCACCGATGTCAACGACGACGATGGGGCGGCTGACGCGCATCTGGGAGACCCCGCAGAACCTCGTGCAGTGGACGACGACGGTCGATCACAAGCGCATCGGCGTCCGCTATCTCGTCACCGCCTTCTTCGTCTTCCTCGTCGCGGGGAGCGAGGCGGAGATCCTCCGCACGCAGCTTGCCCGCCCGCAGAACAACGTCGTCAGCCCGGAGAAGTACAACCAGATCTTCACGATGCACGGCACGGCGATGATCTTCCTCTTCGTCACGCCGCTGCTGTTCGGATTCGGCAACTTCATCATCCCGCTCCAAATCGGCGCGCGGGATATGGCCTTCCCCCGCCTGAATGCGTTCGGCTACTGGGTCTACGCCCTCGCGGTGGCGTTCATCTACTCCAGCGTCTTCTTCGGCCTCGCGCCGCACGCCGGCTGGTTCAATTACGTCCCCTACGCGGACGCGAGTTACTCGCCGGGGTACAACATCGACTTCTACGGGCTGGGGCTGACCTTCCTCAGCATCGCGACGACGGCAGGCGCGATCAACTTCATCGTCACCATCTTCAAGTTGCGCGCCCCCGGCATGTCGATCAACCGGATGCCGCTCTTCGTCTGGGGCATCCTCGTCACCTCGTTCATGGTGATCTTCGCCCTGCCCGCGCTGACGGTCGCGAACATCCTGCTCGAACTGGACCGGAAAGTCGGCACGCACTTCTACGACCCGGCGGGCGGCGGCAAGCCGCTCCTGTGGCAGCATCTCTTCTGGTTCTTCGGCCACCCGGACGTCTACATCCTCTTCCTCCCGGCCGTCGGCATCGTCTCCACGGTGATCCCGGTCTTCTGCCGCAGGCCGCTCGCGGGGTACCTCTACGCCGCGCTCTCGACGGTGAGCATCGGCATCGTCAGTTTCGGCGTCTGGAGCGTTTCGCATAATCACTGATCCGATTTGAGCGGATAGCCGCAGGCGGTGAACCAACCTGCGGCATCCGTCGCGGTGATGGTGGCGAACGCCGCCGTGATTGCCCCCTCCAACGCCTCCCGTGTC
>JAABUS010000832.1_pt1 | contig 73388 bp, 67 predicted proteins | sample 5560161 | NCBI WGS metagenome assembly JAABUS01 (sample SAMN10711885, study PRJNA513376) | rock metagenome | isolation source: Antarctica rocks | place: Antarctica: Victoria Land, Trio Nunatak nord | collected 2016-01-04
GCCACCGTCACCGCCCAGGGCCTCACGGACCGACTCGACACAACGAGCAAAGGGTGGGGACTTTCAACTGGCCACCACTGGGGACCTCAACTGGCCACCAGCGGGGACTTTTCCATGGCCACGGACACGAGGTGGTGCAGCTGTTCGACCAGGCGGTCTCGGCTCGGGAGTCGCGGGCGAAACACAAGCTGGCCGACCAGCTGGCGGAGCGGGCTAAACACAGCGAGGACAAGCTCGCGATCGCCGAGCTGGTGCTGCCGGTGCTGGCCGACCCGGCGATCGCCGACGAGGAGGTGGGTGGGCTGCTGCGGGAGCGGATCGGGATGGCCCGGTTGCGGACGGCGCTGGCCGAACCGGCCACCACCCGCTTGCCGCGCGATCATGGACACTTGGCGCAGCTGGCCTCCTCCTACGGCTATCTGCGGCAGTTCACCCCACAGGCGCTTGAGGCGATCACGTTCGCGGGTGGGGCCGCGGCCGCTGAGCTGCTGGAGGCGGTGCGGGTGCTGCGGTCGTTCAACGCCACCGGCGCCCGCAGCGTGCCCGCCACGGCCCCGACCGGGTTCGTGCCGGCCCGCTGGCGCGGCTACCTCGACGACGCGACCACCGCCGGCGACACAGCTGCATATCGGCATTACTGGGAACTGTGCGTCCTGCTGTGTCTGCGCGACGCGCTGCGCTCCGGTGATGTGTACGTGCCCGAATAGCGCCGCTACGCCCACCCGATCGCCTACCTCATCCCCCAGGATGCCTGGACAGGGCAGCGGGAGGAATTCTGCCGCCTGAGCGGCATCCCGGCCGAGCCCACCACGGCGTTAACACTGGTGGAGACCGAACTCGAGACCGCGCTCAGTGAGCTGGACGGGGTGCTGGCTCCCGGGGAGGGGTCGGTGCGCCTCGACGAGGAGGTGACCTGGTCATCTCCCCGTTGTCGGCGGAAGACGTCCCGACCGAGGCCGCCAAGTTGCGCGACGAACTGACCGCGCTGCTGCCGTTCGCCCCCGATCGCCTCGGTGCTGATCGAGCTGGACCGGCGCACCGGCTTCCTGGACAGCTTCACCCACGCCGGCGGGGCGAAACCCCGCTCGCCCGAGCTCAAGCGCAACCTGATCGCCGTGCTGATCGCCCAAGCAACCAACCTTGGATTGGCACGCACCGCGGACGCCTGCGGCATCGACGAGGACACCCTGGCCTGGACCCAGGAATGGTATGTGCGTGAGGAGACCCTGCGGGCGGCGAACCTGGCGCTGATCAACTACCACCAACGGTTGCCGTTGACCGCGCTGTTCGGCGGCGGCACCCTGTCCTCCTCGGACGGCCAACGGTTCCCCACCAGGGGCAAGTCGCTGACCGCACGCGCCTTGAGCCGGTACTTCGCCGATCGGGGCCTGTCGACCTATACCCACATCACAGACCAGCACGCGGTGTACGGCACGAAGGTGATCGTCGCCACCGACCGGGAGGCTCCCTACGAGTTGGACGAGATCCTGGGCCACGCCACCGATGTGCCGATCACCGAGCACGCCACCGACACCCACGGTGCCAGCCTGCTCAACTTCGCCCTGTTCGATCTGTGCGGCCTGCAACTCTCGCCCCGCATCCGCGACCTGGGCAAGATCACCCTTTACCGGACGAGTGGTCGCGCCGAGGTCTGCGCGCAGTTCCCCGTGGCGGGGCCACTGCTGACCCGCCGCATCAACGTCCAGCTGATCACCGAGAACTGGGACGAGATGCTGCGGCTGGCCGCCCCCCTGAAGTACGGGCACGTCACCGCCTCGCTCATCGTGGCCAAGCTGTCCCGCGCCGACCGGCAGAACACGTTGGCCGCCGCGCTCAAGGGAATACGGGGCGCTGCGGCCCACGATCTACGCCGCCCGGTACCTGTCGAGGCCCGACTACCGCCGCAAGATCGGCCGCCAGCTCAACAAGGCGAAAGCATGCACTCGCTGCGCCGGGATGTGTTCTACGCCCACGAGGGCGCCATCCGTCGCCGCCATCTGCAACAGCAGAACGACCAGGCCTGGTGTTTGACCCTTGCGACGAACGCGATCACCGCCTGGATGACCGAATATCTTGGCCTGGCCGTCGAGCAGCTGCGTTCCCAGGGCCGGCCGGTCGACGAGACGCTACTGGCAATCGCAGGACAGATTGTGGCTCCTTCGAACGAGGACGGCATATTTGGCCGAAACAAATGTTCGAGTTCGGTAAAAAGGTCGACTTGGGCTGGCGGATGAGCCGCAGCTGACCCGGTAGGCCCACCGAGTCCACGCCGCAGCGACGAGCACTCGCTTGCCGCAAAGCGGGCGCCGTGTCAGCCATACCCGCCAACGTCCAACCGTAGATAACGCGGGGTCTGTCAGGCAATACGTCTCGCTCCGAACACCCTTTGGAGTAGCTCCATCACCGTCTCGGCCTCGCTGACCGGCCCCCACAAGGGGGTGTGGGTTCCAGCCGCTTCCGTTATCGGGACGACCCTCAGGACACGACGGTATTCGTTGCGCTCTCGCCGGTACTGTTGCACCTTGCCCTGAATCACTTCGAAACAGCCCAGTGCTTCAGCCAGCATGGTCAGGCTTGTGCTTGCGACTCGAGTCCACCGGCCACCGCTCTGTTCTGCGAGTTCATAGGCGGACAGCGTTTGCAGGGCTTCGTGCACGGTAGATCGAGCCAATCCCGTCGCCAGGGCCAGGTCGAAGCTGGTCACTGGGCTTCGCGCGTGTTCGAGCGACTCATATACGAACGCTGCTGGTAGCCCCAGTTCTCTAAAGGCCGGCCGAAGGGCGTGGATCTTGCCGCCGCGCCAGGATCGTCGTGCAGCACGATCTGACACGCCATCTGGGATTCGGAGTTCATATAGGTCTCCTTGCAGCCCACGGTCCGACTCAACAAGCACGATCAGGGGGTCGACTTCATCCCGCAGCGTTCGAAGGTGGGCGGCGACGGTCGTGTGGTCTAGACCCGTAGCGATGTCCAGAGATCTAGTTCCAAAGTCGACGTACCGGCTCCCGATCTTCTTCGCCGCTTCTCCCATCGCTCTGAGCACCAACTTGAACGCTGGGCCAGTCCTGCCCCGATAGCGATCCACTTCCAGCATCTCCAGCGCTGACCACCACTCCCGAAGATATTGGTACTCGCCTTCAGAACCCTTGTTGGCATCTCGAATCTTCAGGGGGAGCCCGGGCACCCGCGCGTGTGTTGTGGGCTCGCTTGTGGGGGATATACGGACAAGTTTCCTCCGTACGTTCTTGTCGGGTTGTTGACTGGCGAATCGAATGGCTTCAGTCCAGTCACGGATGAGGGATCGACGCCGGTCTCGGACCTTGTAACGGGCGTAGAACGACGCCAGCCCGGGCCATACTCCGGACTCGATGCGAGTGACGATGTCGATGAGCTGCATCCCGGCGTGTGCGGCGGACACTAGGACGGCCTGCCGGGCGTCTGATGGGGTTGCATAGCGAGCGGTGTTGAACTCACCCGTGAGCGCCATCTGCAGATAGGTGATTGATAGCGGCCTGGGGCCGGCGGCTCGAGGCAGGTAGGGCGCCTCTGAGAGCACGGCGGGGGTGTGGGTTGTATCTCGGTCGCGGCGCTGGCCACGGATTGCTTGGAGTTCCTCCGCCAGTTGTGCAGTAAGTGCTTTCCAGACGTCCAGTGAGTTGCGCTCAATCGCGAGCCGGTGTGCTCGTGCGAGGCTGCCGTGCAGCTCTTGGAAGCCGCCCGACTTATGTCGGGCGCCGGGCGGGCGAATCAAGCCGTCTGTGAGGCCTTGCATGGGACGGGGGTCCATGGTCGGAGTACGGGCAGCCAGCGCCAGCGCCATATCGCGGGCATCCCCGAAGGCAATTGGGCGGTCCAGGAGCAGGTACAGGTGAATTCCGCCAGAAGGGGATTGGTCGCTGATTAGTTGGCCGCCAGCTCGATGCACCAAGTCGCGCACTGCTTGGGCGTCGCGCATCACCGCGTCTCGGCCGCCCAGACGCGCTGTGCAGTCCAGGTCGATGGCCAGCATGCGGGTGTCGCCGGCGCTGGAGTAGACGGGGATCGCGGCGGGTACCGATGGCAACTGCTCGCTGAGCTTTCGCTGCCATCTCTTGGGGTAGGCGCGCCCGCCGTTGCGCGATTCGCGGACGATGGGGCGGCCGGCCATGAGCGGTGCTAGAGCGCTCCACACGATGGCGGCTTCGAGAGGCTGTTTCCGCCGATCCGCCGCAGTCTCGTACGGCGTGTCGCTGAGATCTTCGAACAGCGAGAATGGGTACGCAGTAGTATCAGTCCTGTCCATCAGACAGACCTTTCGTTGGTGAACGGATCTGGTTGCAGCCAGAGCCCGTCCGACTTGAAGCCTTCCCGTTGCAGCGGGAGGGCTTTTGTCGTCTATTCGGTTGTCGGTGCCGCGGGCGGCGCCGGGTAAACGCGCGAGGCGTGTTCTCCTCTCAATTCGGACATGCGGACACCGTCGCCGACTGGCGAAGGTGAGATTTGGGTGTGGGCGTGCATCGCTTCAGAAATGTCTGTGCAGGAAGCGAGCGTCGTCGACTGGGTGGTTGCTGCTGCAGGGCGCGAGGAGAGACGAGCCGTCGACGTTGGGTTCGTCGCGTGCGACGAACCTGCGACACGCCGAGGGGCCGTTGCCGGCGCCGCGATTCGGGTGTGCGCTAGTGTCAGAGCTGTCGCCACGACAGACCTTTCGTTTGTTCGGCAGATCGGCGCCAACCGATCAGCCTCAGAGATTTGAGAGCCGCTCCGCGCCAACGGGGCGGCTTTCGTCTTTCTGGTTATGGAGTTAGGGCGCCGTGGTCGGCGCTAGGCAATGCGGTCGTGCAGAATTTCCTCTCCGTCGGGTCCGTTGTGAGGTTGGCCGGCGTCCTTAAACACCAGCGCGGCCAGGTAGTCGTTGATGGTCATGCCGAGTTCGTGAGCTCGGCGTTGTGCAGCGTCCTTGACGGGGATCGGGACTCTGCCAGCTAGCACTGCACGCGGGCCCTTCGAGGGCCGACCGAGCTTTCGGCTTTCCATGCAGCGATCTTCCCGGCTTTACTGCAAACAGAAACTTAGGCGCGCCGCGGCCGAACCAGACGGCCACCGAGTCAGCCAGCCGACCGGAGGCGGTGGGGAGATGTAACGCCGCCATCGGCGTGATAGGCCGGATGCAACCGAGCCCGTACACCCCCGGCGCCATCGCGCCTGAGTTGCCCGGCCGCGAGCATCAGCTCGCAGAGTTCAACGATCGGCTGTCACTGATGGCAGATCTGCGGCGGTTCGTCGGAAGACCCCGCATCGACACTGCACCCCGCGGGCTTGGGAAGACATCGATGTTGGCAGAGGCCCGGCGGATGGCAGAGCGACGTGGAGCGGTAACGATCTGGGTGGCCGGCGACGGTAACAGCCAGCTCATCGCCGACATCGCCTCACAGATTGAGCCAGCCACCCAGGGTTGGGCGCCTCAGACTCGCGGCAAGCTGCAGGATCTGGCCAATCGAGCCAGCGTCAAAGTCGGGGTCGGAGTTCCCGGCATCGCGCAGATCGAGGCCACTGTTGCGGCGAAAGGTGCCGCAGGCAGCGTCGCTGTCCCTGCCGGTGCAGGCGAAGTGACAGCTTTCCTGGCAGCAACCGCAGTCTCAGCGCAACAAGAGGGACGCTCGGGACCGGTGCTACTGATCGACGAGATCCAGGACGCCGACAGAGCCGGCCTGAGCTACTTCGCCCATGGCTGGCAGAACCTGCAACACCTTCCCGGCGCCGGCGCCGCCCCGGCCGCGGTCTTCGCCGCCGGATTACCTAATTCCGACACCGTGTTACGCGCTGCGGCCAGCTTCACCGAACGGTGGGACTACCAACCCCTCGGGCTGTTGTCCCAAACCGCGGCGATAGATGCACTAGTTCGACCCGCTGGCCGGTTGGGCGTGACCTGGACCCCCGACGGGCTGCTCACAGCAGTCGAGTACGCCGAGGGTTTCCCCTTCACCCTCCAACTTCTGGGCGACGCCGCCTGGCGTGCCGCCGGCCTACCCGATGCCGGCCAACAGATCACCAGCGCACATCTCGCCGCTGCGCAGGAAGCGATCGCTACCGACCTTGACACGCTCCATCGAGCCCGTTGGAACGCCGCCACACCCGCCGAACAGAGCTTCCTGCAGGCTATGGCGACCATCGGTGGCACGTCCGTTTCTCGAAACCAGATCGCCAACGTGCTGAACCTGACGAGCCACGGCATCAGCGAAATCCGCGAGCGTCTGATCGCCAAAGGCATCATTCGAGCCACCGGACACGGCCGGCTCGGATTCACCATCAACGGATTCGACACCTACACTCGCGACCGCGCAGACAGCTGACCCAGCCGCAGCCCAACCAAACACCGGCGGTTACCCCGTCCAACAGGCGGGGCGCGGAGAACCACCACTGCAACTCAGCCTTCATGACTGGGCAACTGCCGCTGGCCCCAAGCCTTCCCGTTCCAGACTGTCTTGATCGCCGGCGTTCGTCGTGCCAGCCAGCGGCATATCCAGCTGCGACGACGAGCCACGCGTTGGGTAGCCCCAGCTCAATCTTGACGGTCAGTAGCCAGCCCACCGGTTCGTGATTGAGGTATTCGGCGCCTCTGGGTTGCGGGGTGATGTCTCTTGCGCCGTCCGGGGTTCTGTCTACGGACGGTCCGGCGTGTCACGGCCGATCGCTGCTGGCGGATTGTGATGCTTGGAGCGACCCCAACCCGAAGCCGCCAAGGAAAGGTAGCTGCGTAGATGACTGCCCCGTCGACGTCGTCGTGGATGCGCCGGACTGACGATGCGTCCGTCGTGGCGCTTCCGGGAGTGCAGCAGGCTCGGTTTGATCGTCAGCCGCCGCAGGATCTGGCGGCGGAACAGTCGGTGCTCGGTGGCATGTTGCTGAGCAAGGACGCGATCGCCGACGTGGTGGAGACCCTGCGGATGTCCGACTTCTACAAGCCGGCGCACGCTTTGATCTTCGATGCCGTGCTGGATCTGTACGCCAAGGGCGAGCCGGCCGACCCGATCACCGTGTCCGGCGAGCTGGATCGGATGGGGCTGATCGCCCGGGTGGGTGGTGCGGCGTACCTGCATCACTTGACGTCGACGGTGCCGACGGCGGCGAATGCCGGCTATTACGCCCAGATCGTGGCCGAGAAGGCGATCCTGCGGCGATTGGTCGAGGCCGGTACGTCCATCGTGCAACTCGGTTACGGCGGTGCCGCCGGTGAGATGGGCGGCGGCGAGGTCGACCAGATCGTCGACCGGGCGCAGGCCGAGCTGTACGAGGTCACGGAGCGCCGCACCTCGGAGGATTACGTGATCCTCGACGAGTTGCTGCAGCCGACCCTGGACGAGATCGACGCCATCGCCAACAATGGTGGCCGGGCATCCGGCGTGCCGACCGGCTACTCCGACCTGGACGCGCTGACCAACGGCTTGCATCCCGGCCAGATGGTGATCATCGCCGGGCGTCCCGGCATGGGGAAGTCGACGGTGGCGATGGACATCGCCCGCAACGCGGCCATCACCCACAAGATGGCGTCGGTCTTCTTCTCGCTGGAGATGAGCAAGACGGATCTGACGATGCGGCTACTGGCCGCCGAGGCGGAGATCAAGTTCAGTCAGATGCGCGGCGGTTCGATGACGGACCGGGACTGGCAGAAGATCGTCCGCCGGATGGGCGAGATCTCCGATGCGCCGCTGTTCATCGACGATTCGCCGAACATGACGATCATGGAGATCCGGGCCAAGGCCCGTCGACTCAAGCAGCGCCACGACTTGAAGCTGATCGTGGTGGACTACCTGCAGTTGATGACGTCCGGCAAGAAGGTCGAGTCCCGGCAGCAGGAGGTCTCCGAGTTCTCCCGGCAGATGAAGTTGCTGGCCAAGGAACTCGAGGTCCCGGTGGTGGCGCTGTCCCAGCTCAACCGTGGACCCGAGCAACGCACCGACAAGCGCCCGATGCTGTCCGACCTGCGGGAGTCCGGCTCGCTGGAGCAGGACGCCGATCTGGTGATCCTGGTGCACCGGCCGGACGCCTGGGACTCCGAGGATCCGCGCGCCGGTGAGGCCGACCTGATCGTCGCCAAGCACCGTAACGGCGAGACCCGCACCATCCCGGTGGCGCACCAGCTGCACTACTCCCGCTTCACCGACCTCGCCGCCGGGATGTAACGCCGGAACGTTGTCGCACCGGTGTCCCCCAGGCAGCCAAAGCCCATGCGCTGCTGGAAGATCGGAGTCGAATCGGCGGGAAGCTCCTGGCGCCCCTGAACGGCCGCCGTGGCTACGCTCAGAGGGTGAGTCCTGGATGCGTGTTCTGCTCGATCGTCGCCGGTGAGATCGGCGCCGAGCTGGTGCTGGACGAGGCCGGGGTGATCGCCTTCCTGGACACCCGGCCGGTCTTCCTCGGCCACACCCTGGTGGTCCCGCGCGAACACCACGTCACCCTCGGCGACCTGCCCGCCGACTTGGTGGCGACGATGATGCTTGCGGCGCAACGGGTTTCGCTCGCGGTCGTCGATGCCTTCGGTGCGCAGGGAAGCTTCGTGGCGATGAACAACATCGTCAGCCAGAGCGTTCCGCACCTGCACGTGCACGTGGTCCCGCGGACCAAGGGCGACGGGCTGCGAGGCTTTTTCTGGCCGCGGCTGAAGTATGCCTCCGATGCCGAGATGGTCGAGCACGCCGACCGACTGCGCGCAGCCCTCGCCCGCTGACCCGATGAGTTCCCGGGCCGCCACCGGTCTACCGTCCGAAGAATCCGATCTGGTCGATGTCCTGGCCACAACGAGAGGTGCAGCAGATGCGCACGTTGATTGTCTCCGAGTTCGTGTCCGTCGACGGCGTGATGGAAGCGCCGGGTGGTGAGGCCGGCTACGCCCACTCCGGATGGACGATGGAGTACGGCAGCGACGAAATGTACCGGTACAAGCTCGATGAGGCGTTGGAAGCCGAATCGTTGCTGCTCGGCCGGATCACCTACGAAGGCTTTGTCCAGGCGTGGCCGGAGCGTGACGACGAAGCCGGGTTCGCCGCGAAAATGAACGCGATGCCCAAGCACGTGGTGTCCACCACACTGCGCGATCCGACCTGGACCAACAGCTTCGTACTGCCCGACGCGTCCGACGCGGTACGAGCACTGAAGGACGGCGACGGTGGCCCGATCCTGGTGGCCGGCAGCCGGACCCTGGTGCGCGCGCTGTACGAGCAGGATCTGGTCGATGAGTACCGGCTGCTGGTCTTTCCGGTGGTACTGGGCAGCGGCCGCCGGCTGTTCCCGGACGACGTACCGAACAAGCGCGGCCTGACCCTGGTGCAGTCGCAGAACTTCAGCGGCGTCCAGCTGCAGATCTTCCGTCCCGCCTGAGCAGGCGGTCAGCCGGCTTGATCGACGAGGTCGACTCCGCGGCCGTGGAAGGCGCCGATCTGTTCGGCGCCGACCTTGGCCCGCCGGCGCTGTTCGGCGGTTGCCGAGCCGGCGAACCGCAGCCGCACCTGGACGGTGTCGGCGCCGACCGTCCGGCTGTAGGTGCCGACGTTCACTCCGTCCACCAGGACCGAACCGTTGAACAGATCACTCATCCCCGGGCCGGCCAGGCCCTCGAACGGATGGCCGGCGGTCCGCGGGAAACTCAGTCGCAGGTAGGTCAGGGTCGCCTCGTCGAACACCGGTAACAGCAACGCTTCCGGCGTCCGGCTGCGGCGCGCGGTGACGCTCGGGTCGAACCACAACTCGGTACCGTCGAACTCGATCTTCTCCAGCGCGTCACCGATCTCGGCCAGGGCGATCCGGGCCTCCGCCTGGGTGACGGTGCACCACCGGGTCAGATCGGGTAGCGACGCCGGGCCGTGGCCGGCGAAGAATCGGTGCACCAATCTCGCGGTCGCCCGGTCCGGATCCAGCGCCGGCGCCGGCGGTACCCACTCATCGATCAGGGCGTAGCGGTGCTGCCCGCCGTCGGACGGTCCGGAACAGATCAGCCCGCGCAGTTCGGCGAGCATCAGTAGATGGCCGAGCTGTGGCCCGGCAGTGATGCCGTGCGCTGCGCCCATCGGACCGAGCTCCTTGCGGGAGAGAAAGTTCTTGCCCCGCAACAGTTTTTCCAGAGCCTGAAAGCCGCATTCGATGGTCCGCTCGTCGAGTGCGAGTTCCCGATGTCGGGCGGCCATCCCCCGAACGATCTTCGGTGACGTGAGCCCCAGCATCCAGCGTAGATCCTCCGGTGCGACGAAATGCCACGTGGGGCGCAGGATGTGGGTCCGGATGATGGTGCCGGCGTCCAACTCTGCCTGAACCGAGCTCGCAGTCGCCGCCCGGGTGCGCAGCCCCAACGAGTAGAACGCCGACGGTCGATCCTGCGACTGGACGCAGCCGAGCAGTCGCACCACCTCGGCCGCTGAACCCAGCGGGGCCGAGGTGAGCCGTTGGGTGCTGAGCCGCCGGTCCAGTACTCGCGCAGCGGCGCGGCTGGTGGCCGGTGTCGTCATCCCGACATCCTCTCCCGACCGGCCGGACTCCGCGCAGTCGATCAGCGGCGGTGGGGATACGCTCGCCATGCCGAGGACCCGGCCCAGATCTGAACCCCGGAGCAGCAGCCACCAGGAGATCCGATGTCCCCCACCGCAGCGTCGGCCCGATCGCCGCGCCAGGTCTGGATGCGTACCGGCCTGGTGTTCGCGGTGGCCGCGATCGGCATCGTGCTCGCCTCCACCCAAGCTGCCCGCGGCGCCGACGGTGACCCGGTGTCGGTGCCGGCCACCTTCGTCACCGTCGCGGTACTGATCGGCGGCCTCAGCTGGGCGACCGGCTGGTGGTGGATGCTGCTGGCCGCCGCCATTCCCGCCGTGCTGGTGGCCGCTGCCGGCCCGCTCGGCGCCTCCGGCGACGGTGACGATGCGGCCGGCTTCGCCGTGATGGGACTGATCGGCGCGGCGGTGCTGGTGGGCTGCGTCTGGTACGCGATCCGCGCCGGCGAGCGGGCGGTGGCGATCGCCGAAACACCCTTCCAGCCGCCGAAGTGGCGCCCGGGCCAGGGCCCTGGACCGGGGCCGTCTCAGGCATTCGGCGGCCCCAACGGCTGGCGGCCCGGCCCTGTGCAGGGCTCAACGACGGATGTCCAGCCGCCGGTCGCTCGACCGGCAACCCGCTCCGCCAGCATCCACCCGCCGCCGCGGCCGACCAGCTACCCGCCGGCGGGCTCGATCGGCTGATCGACTCCCGTCGGGCCGCACGGCTGATCGACTCCCGCCGGGAGGCGGACACCGCGCGGCCCGCGCACACTGGATGGCATGCGTATCGATCAGCGGGAGAACCGCGAGGGCATCAGCGTCGCCGGGACCGGGCGAGCGGCGGCGTCCGTCGACCAGGTCAGCGTCACCCTCGGGGTGGAGATCCTCCGGCCGGATGCGGGTGAGGCGTTCCGGACGGCCGCCGGTACCGTCACCCGGTTGCTGTCGATCCTGGCGGACAACGGGGTGGACGCCCGGTCGGTGCGGACCGCGGATCTCAGCCTCGGTCCGCGCACCGACTATCGGGACGGGCACGAGGTGCTGTTGGGCTATCACGCCGGTCAGCGGCTGCTGCTGCAGCTGGACGGGCTCGGACAGGTCGAGCAGATCCTCTCCGAGGTGGTGGCCAAGGGCGGTCCGGGCGTCCGGATCGATCAGGTGACGCTCACGGCCGGCGATCCACAGGAAGCGCTGAGCGCCGCCCGGGCCGCCGCGTTCGCCGATGCCACCGGCAAGGCCGACCAGTATGCGGCGCTGGCTGGTCGCACACTCGGTGCGGTGCAACGGATCTCGGAGGTTGAGCACGGTGGTTCAATACCGCTGTCTGCCGGGATGGGCTTCGCCAGGTCCGCTGCGGCCGATTCGATGCCGGTGGCCGGCGGTGACACCGAGGTAGTGATCAACGTGCAGGTCACGTGGGCCTTCGCCGCGTCGGGCACCACCGCCGTCTGACGGCACCTCTCACCACCGGATCGCCGCGGGCCGAGCCCGAATCGTCAGCGCCCCAGCTGGTTCGGGTCGGCGTCCAGCCGCTCGGCGAGAGTGACCAGCGCGCGCTCTGCCTGATCGGCCACAGCGGTGTCCGGATCGAGGGTGAGTTGCCGAAGGCGATCGGCGTGTTCGGCCTCGCCGACCGCTCCGATCACCCTGGCTGCGGCCGCCCGCACTCTGGCGATCGGGTCGTTCAGCAGTCGATAGGCGCCGTCGGCGGCCTCGCCGATCTCTCGACGCACGGCCACTTTGCCGGCCATCTCGCGCACCCGCCAGTGTTCGTCGGCCAGCGCGGCGAGGACGGTCGGCGCGGCGTCGTCGGTCCAGGCGTACAGGAACGCGCGCAACGGCCAGGTCCGCAGCCAATACCCTTGCCGACCCGGGCCGAACTCGACGAATCGTCGCCCGTGCAGCCCCGCAATGTAGGACAGCAGATCGGGCTCGTCGCGCCAGGACATGGTGCGCTGCAGCTCGACGCAGAGCTCGACGAACCGCTGCTCGCCCCACCGCTGCACCCCGAGAGCAACGCGTTCGGCCGGGCTTCCGCCGAGCCGGATCGGGCTGTCGCTCACCGGTTCGACGATATCCGCACCGGATCCACACACCCCGCAGATTGCGCAGGTCGCCGCTCAGGCGGAGGCGGCGACGATGTCGGCGATGATCACCGTGACGTTGTCCGGCGCCCCGGCGGTCAGACTCTGCTCGATCAGGCGGTCCGCGGCCGACTCGGCCGCGGAGTCCAGCAGGGTCTCGCGGATCTCGGTGGCAGCCACGTAATCGGACAACCCGTCGCTGCACAACAGATACCGGTCGCCGACGGACGGCGCGAAGGTGGAGAACGACGGCGAGACGGTCGATCCGTTCAACGCCTTCAAGATGACGTTCCGACGCGGATGACGGGCGGCATCGGCCTGGCTCAGCAGCCCCTGGTCGACGAGGTACTGGACGAACGAATCGTCCTTGGTCACCTGTTGCAGTTCGGCGGGCGCATCGGGATGACGACGACCTCCCGGCGCCCCGCCCTGCATGAAATAGGCGCGGGAGTCGCCGATCTGGGCGAAAACCACCCGTTGGCCGGCCCACATCATCGCCGTCACCGTCGTGCCCATGCCGTCCAGGCTGGGGTTGGCCTCCACCTGCTCCAGCAGCGAGTCGGTGCTCCGCTGCACCGCGGCGGTCAGGGTGTCGTAGATGTCGTCCTCCGGCGAGGATCCGTCCATCTCGGCGAAGATGTCCACCACGGTCCGGGACGCCACCTCGCCGGCCACGCTGCCGCCCACGCCGTCGGCCACGATCAGCAGGCCGGGACCGATGTGGTAGGAGTCCTCGTTGTTCGGTTTCACCAGCCCGACGTGAGTCCGTCCGACGGCGGTTACCGAGAAGTCACGCACGGTCCCACCTCGTCATCTGCCCGCCGCGTCGATGGTGCTGCCGGATGCCGCAGCTTATCCAACGGCGTCCGGGGCGCTCGCCGCCGCCGGCAGGCGTCTGATAGACCAGACCTATGACTCATGACACGACACAGATCCCACAGCACTCCGTCCCGACCCTGGAACTGAACGACGGCAGGACGATCCCGCAGCTCGGCTTCGGGGTCTTCAAGGTCGACCCGGCAGAGACCGAGAAGATCGTCGCGACCGCACTGGAGTCCGGCTACCGGCACATCGACACCGCAGCCGTCTACGGCAATGAGGAAGGCGTCGGCAAGGCCATCGCCACCTCCGGTATCCCGCGGGACGAACTGTTCATCACCACCAAGCTGTGGAACAACGACCAGGGCACCGATTCGGCGCTGGCCGCCATCGACACCAGCCTCGGCAAGCTCGGGCTGGATCACGTCGACCTGTACCTGATCCACTGGCCGGCGCCGAAGATCGATCGGTACCTGGAAAGTTGGCAGGCGCTCGGCCAGATCCAGGCACAGGGCAAGGCCAGCTCGATCGGCGTCTCCAACTTCCTGGTGCCGCACCTGGAGCGATTGCTCGCCGAGACCGACGTGGTGCCCGCGGTCAACCAGATCGAACTGCACCCGGCCTACCAACAGCGCGAGGTCACCGAGTTCTGCCGCGCCAACGGCATCAAGATCGAGGCCTGGGGCCCGCTCGGTCAGGGCAAGTACGCCCTGTTCGAGCTGCCGGCGGTGGCCGGACCGGCCGCCGCGCACGGCAAGACTCCGGCGCAGGTGGTCATCCGCTGGCACCTGCAGGTCGGCAGCATCGTCTTTCCGAAGTCCAGCAATCCGCAGCGGATCGTGGAGAACTTCGCGGTGACGGACTTCCGGCTGACCGACGACGAGGTCGCGGCCATCACCGCCCTCGAGCGTGACGGCCGGGTGTCCGCACACCCGGATGAGGTCAACTGAGCAACTTGCCGGCCAGTTCGCGGCTTGATCCCGGAACCACGTCGAGGATCGGAACGTGGTGGGCCCTCGAACGCACGAATTCGTCGAGGGATCGGAAACGTAGGGGTGGTCGGGCCTTGAGCGCACGGATTCGCGTCGAGGGATCGGAAACGTGAGGGTGGTGGGCCCTCGAACGCACGGATTCACGTCGAGGGATCGGAAACGCTGGACGGTCGGCGGAGAGCCCGCCGGGATTACTCGATCAGGCGAAGTGTGAACGCGTCCCGGAGCTCCGAATTCGAGAAACTTCTCGCCTTCACGCCGGGCCGGCGGCCGCTACCGTGGGCGGGTGCAACCGCTGCCCGCGATCAGTGTCGCCGATGCGACCGACTTCCTGACCGCACACCTGGGGCGTCCGGTGCGCGCGGTCGAACCCGCCGACGCCGGCGCGTGGTCGACCTGCTTCGGATTCCGTGACGGCGGCGACGGGTCCGAGTACGTGGTGCGGTTCGGTCGGCACGTCGATGACTACCGGAAAGACCAGCGGGCGTCGGCCTTCTCATCGCCCCGGCTGCCGATCCCGGTGGTCACCGGCATCGGACCGGCCTTCGACGGATACTTCGCCATCTCCACTCGGGCACACGGAGTGGACCTGGAGTCGCTCGGCCGGGACGACTGGACCGACATCGTGCCCGAACTGCTGACGGTGCTCGACGAGATCAGAACCGTTCCGGTGCCGGCGGACGCCGGCTTCGGCGGCTGGGATGCCACCGGGCGGGCGCCCCTGCGGACCTGGCGGGAGCATCTACTGGCGGTTTCCGTCGACACCCCGGACCGCCGAACCCACGGCTGGACAAGACTTCTCGCCGAATTACCGTTCGGCGACGAAGCATTTGCCGCCGGCTACCTGAGGCTGACCGAACTCGCCGATCCAACGATGAATCCGCGATTTCTGGTGCACAGCGACCTGCTCAACCGCAATGTGCTGGTGCAGGATCGGCGGATCACCGCTGTCTTCGACTGGGGCTGCTCGATCTACGGGGATTTCCTCTACGACATCGCCTGGATCGAGTTCTGGTCCCCCTGGTACCCGTCGATGAGCGGAGTGGACTTCGTCGCGGCGGCCCGGAATCGTCTTGCTGTGCAGGGTGTTGACGTCGAGGGTTTCGACGAGCGGCTGCGTTGCTGCCTGCTGCACATCGGTCTGGATCACCTGGCGTACAACGCCTTCACCGGGAATATCACCGAGCTGGGCAACACCATCGATCGGCTGGCCCAGTTCGTCTGAGCTCTGCCTGTCGGAGAGTCCCTGCCGATCTTGCGAACGCCGCCAGTGGTTCGCTACCCGTCGGGGCGTTGCGTACCACTGAAACCGTTCGCAAAGACGGATGTGGGCCTGCGTCATTCATCCGGACATCGTCGCAGGGTGGTTCGTCGTCACCACAACGGGCCGGACCGCAGGGTCGGCGTCACCAGTCCATGATCGAAGGCGTACACCACCGCGGCCGCCCGGTCGCGGAGTTGGAGCTTGGCGAACAGGTGGCCGATGTGCGTTTTGATCGTTCCCTCGCCGAGCACCAGTTCCGCCGCGATCTCGGCGTTGCTCAAGCCGGAGCCGATCAATGCCAGCACCTCTCGTTCCCGACCGGTCAACACCTCCAGCGACTGCTCGGGTGCTCGCGGCGCCGGCGAATCCCGATAGCCGGCCAGCACCCGGCCGGTCACTGCGGGATCCAGCCAGGACCCCCCCTCGGCCACCGTCCGGACTGCCCGCTGCAGATCGTCGGCCGGAACTCCCTTCAGCAGGAAGCCGGCCGCACCGGCTCGCAGTGCACCGGCCAGCACCTCGTCGTCGGAAAAGGTGGTCAGCACCAGCACCGGCGGTGCACTCGCGGAACGGCGGAGCGCTGCGGTCGCCGTGACCCCGTCCACCATCGGCATCCGGACGTCCATCAGCACGATCTCCGGGCGGAGTTGCTCCACCGCGGCCACCACATCCGCCCCGTCGCCGAGCTCACCGACGATCTCGAAACCGAACCGCGGCCGCAGGATTCCGCGTAATCCGGCGCGGATCAGCTCTTGGTCGTCGACCAGTAGCACCCGGATCATGGTGTCGCCGTCCGGCCGCGATACTGCCGGCCTGGAACAGCACTGCCCGGCAGTATCGCCAGCACTTGCCAGCCGCTCTCCGACGGCCCGGCGGTGACCATGCCGCCCGACGCTTCGGCCCGCTCCCGCATCCCCAACAGACCTATGCCGGTGCCGATGTCCGTCGCCGGCTTGCCCGAGCTGTCGATGCACAGCTCCGTCCGGTCGGCTGCCGCCGTCATTCGCACCCGAGCGGATGATTCGGGCGCATGCCGGACCACGTTCGTCAGCGCCTCCTGCGCGATGCGGTACGCCGCCAGACCCGTCGTCGCCGTGACGTCGTCCGGATTGCCGATCGCCTGATAGCTCACGGCCAGACCCGCCCGGCGGAAACCCTCGACCAAGTCGGCCAATTGGGACGCACCCGGCATCGGAGCCACCGCCGGCTGCCCATCCACCCTGAGCATGCCGACCGCTTGCCGCACCTCGGCCAAACTCTGCCGGCCCAGCCGCTCGGCTTCGGCCAGCGAGGCCACCGCTTCGGCCGGATCCTCGTCGACGGCCAACCGGGCACTGGCCACATGCAACAGGGAGACGGTGAGCGCATGCCCGATCACGTCGTGCATCTCCCTGGCGATCCGGTTGCGCTCCTCGGTCCTGGCCCGATCGGCCAGTCCGGCCTGCGCTGCCCGCAGCTGTTCGACGAGTTCGAGCTGGCGCCTGGCCATCAGACAGACCACCGTGGTGAACACCGTGCCGGCGATCCATGCGGTCCAACCCGGATCGGCGTGGATCGCGATCCATTGGACCGCCAACAGCACCGTGGCCAGCGAGGTGAAGGTGATCCCGATGGTGTTGCCGCCGCGGACCGCACACCAACCGGCGAGCACACAGAGGGCGAACCAGCCGACGTTCGCCGATGCCCCGGAACACAGCACCGCCACCGCGGCTGCGGCCACCGTGGACCCGACGAGCAGTGGCCAGCCGGTGGAGCGCATCACCGCCATCGACACGATGGCGACGGTCGCCGCGGCGATGACGACGACGCCATTCTGGGAACTCAACACCGCCCCGATGACGACGAACAGCGCGACCGCGGCCGCTGCCGCGTATCGCGCCATCCGCTCGGCCATGCCGCGAAGCCTATCGGCGGCCGAACCGGTCGAGCCGGTTCTCACAGCGCCGTTCGGCGGCCGGCCAGCGCCAGCGCCAGCACCGCGATCACGCAGACCGCCACCAGTGATCCGGTGCCGTTGCCCAGGCCCAGCCATGGTTCGCGGACCGCCTTGGTGACCAGCGACAGCGGGAGGACGTCGGCGATGTTCTGCATCCCAGCGCCCATCGCGCCGGGCGGCGGTCCACCGCCACCGAGCAGGAACGACGGGAAGAACAACACCAGCCCGATCGCCTGGGCGGACCGCGCCGACGGCAGCAGCGTCCCCAACAGCACACCGAGGCCGACGAAGGCGATCGACCCGGCCAGCACCCCGGCGACGACCCGCCACCAATCGTGCACCTCCGGCACTCCGTACACCGGTGCGGCCACCGCCAGCAGCAGCACTGCCGCAATCATGATGGTCACCAACCCGACCACCAGTTGAGCGGTGGCGAACGACCAACGCGGGAAGCCGGATGCGGCAAACCGCTTGAGTACACCGCGTTCTCGATACGAAGCGATGTGCACCGGGAGCATGATCAATCCGGTAGCCCCGATCACCACCGTCAGATAGGAGGCGACATACCACTGGGAGGGATTGATCGCGCCGAACGCCGGATCGGGGGTGGTGCCGAACGAGCCGCCGATGATCAACATCGTGACGACCGGGAAGACGAAGACGAACGTCAGGGTCAGCGGATCCCGCACCATCAACAGTATCTCGGTGCCGATCAGGCGTCGCGCCACTGATCGTGGTCGGCGGACGCTGTGGGCCGTGCGGGCGGGGGCCGGTTGCCGGATGGCGGTGGTCATTGCAGTGCTCCGATCAGATCATTGCTGCCGGTGACAGTGGAGGTCGAGGATGCCCCGTCCAGCAGGGCGAGCAGGGCGGACTCGAGGTCGGGGACCTCGACGTGCAGGTCGGGCGGGATGGGACCGCGAGTCACCAGCCAGCCGCCGACCTGGGCGATGCTCTGTCGCTCACCGTGCACGGTCAACTGGCCGGCGTCGTAGGAAGCGTCCTCGACACCGGGCAGCGTCCGCAGCTCCCGCAGTGCGTCCAGCGGATCGCCGACGCAGTTGCCGAACCGAATCGTCGCTCGGTGGGCGTGCCGGGCGACCAACTCGGCGGGGGTGCCGGAATCCAGCACCCGGCCGGAGCGCATCGCCACCACCCGGCCGCACAAAGCTTCTGCTTCGTCCAGCTCGTGGGTGACCAACAGGATCGTGGTGCCGGCATCGCGCAGCTGGGCGACGGCGGCCCAGACCTCGCGGCGGGCTGCCGGATCCAAACCCTGGGTGAGTTCGTCGAGAATCACCAGTTCCGGACGATTCAGCAACGCCAGCACCAGAAAGAGACGTTGTCGCTCGCCGCCGCTGAGTGAGGCGAACATCGACCGACGGCGTTGCGCCAGACCGAACTGCTCCAGCAGTTCGCCGCCGTTACGGGCCCGCGCGGTGGCGAACAACTCGATCGCCTCGCTCACCCTGAGCCGGTCGGGCAGGGCCGAGTCCTGCAGCTGACTGCCGACCAGTTGCCGCAATCGGGCGGCCTCCTTGATCGGGTTCAGGCCCAGCACGCTGATCTGTCCCGCATCGGGTGTCCGCAGACCCTGCAGGCACTCGACGGTGGTCGTCTTGCCGGCGCCGTTGGCGCCGATCAGTCCGACTACCTCGCCGATCGCCACATCCAGATCGAGGCTGTCGACGACAACCCGATCTCCGTATCGCTTGCGCAGACCGCGAACCGTCACCGCGGTGGTGTTGGGGGTGTGTGTTGTCATGCCAGCAGCCTGGCCGGTGCCGACGCCCGGCACATCTGCGCACGGGCGGAACTTCGCCTCTGCCCGTGGGTGGAGGAGCGGACCGCGTGATTCGACGATGACTGCCCCGGCCGCCGGGCCTGGCATGGTGTCCGGCGGCCGAAACAGGATTGGTGTTCCCGGGTACTGATGGGTGTTCGGCGCTGCCGCGCCGCCGGATGGGTCGTTACCCTTGCCCGGCGGCGAGCGGGACCTTCTCCGCCAGTGCCACGATGGCGGCGGTGAAGCAATCAATCGGCGGGGTGACCAATCCGGCGCCGACCTGGCCGGTGCCGGCCACCCGGCCGGCCATCCCGGTGTTGATCTGCGGCAGGATGCCCGATCGCAACACCCGGGTGACGTCGATACCCGTTGGCGCGCCACGGAATTCCAGGATCGGCACGGCGAACGCCGGATTCTCCGTCTCGGTGATCTGATACATCCGCTGAGTGACGGCCAGCGCGTCGGGCACCGCCCCGCCGACGAACCGGACGATGGCCGGGGCGGTCGCCATCACCATGCCGCCGATACCCATCGTCTCGGTGATGGCCGAGTCGCCGATGTCCGGGTTGGCGTCCTGCGGCCCGAAGCCGGCCAGGAACAGACCTTCCGGATAGTTGGCCGGCCCGGTGAACCACTCGTCCCCGGTTCCGGACACCCGGATCCCGAAGTCGGTGCCGTTGCGGCACATCGCCGTCACCACCGTCGATCCGGGGATGTCGGCGGCGGCATCCCCCATCAACTTGCCGGCCGGCATCACCAGATTCAGGAAGAAGTGGTCGTTCCCCGAGATGAATCGTGCGACCTCGGTGAGGTCGGCGGTGGGCAACCCGGAGGAGATCAGCGCCGGTAGCACCTCCCGCAGGAACATCAGCGTGCCGGCCCGGTTGCGGTTGTGCCCCTCGTCGCCCATCTGGATCATCTGGCCGACGATCGCCGACACATCAATGGTGCCGCCGGCGTCGAGCACCGAGCGCACCGCCGTCGCCAGGGCCGGCCCGAGTACGTTCGTCATCCACTGCAGCCGGGTGATCACCTCGGCCGAGTAGGCGCCGTACCGCAACACCTTGCCCAGCCCCTCGTTGAGCGAGCAGTAGGCGGCCCGATCCGGATGCTCGGCATCGACGAGTTTGAACAGCCACATGGACGGCGAGATCACTCCGGCCATCGGCCCGACGGCGTGGTGGGCATGGCAGGGCGAGAACGAGACACCTTTCCCGGCAGCCAGTTTCGCCTCGGCCTCGGCAGCATCGCAGGCCAGACCTTCGAAGACCATCGCGCCGATCAGGGCACCGCGGAGCGGCCCGGATGCCCGGTCCCAGGTGATCGGCGGGCCGGCGTGGAAGAACTCGCCCGGTCGCATACCGAGCGCCTCGGCGGCCGGCAGCACATCCACCAGCACCGCTCGGACCGCCAGCATTCTGGCGGCCGCGTCGGCGTTGGCCGCCGCCCGCCGTGGATCGGCCAGTACCGCATTCAGCGCGGGCACCACGGCCGCCGGGTCGACGGCGGGTTCGGTGACCGGCGGTCGGAACTCGACCTCGGTGACGATCGTCGCCTGGTCCCGCAGGGCGGACGCCAACAACTCGGCGCCGGCGGTGATCACCGACGGCGGTCCGGCCAACAGATCGTGCGCCATCAGTCGACCGTCCGGGTCCCGGCCGAGGCGCCGGCGACAGCTCGGTGACCGGCGGGCCGGCGACCGGCAGCAATCGCGGCCGCCGCCCGGGCGGCCGCCGCGTTGGAGGCGAAGACCTGGGCGCCGGCAGCCACCAGCGCGCCGGCCTGGGCGTCCCGGTCCTGCGGATCACCCGCGGTCCCGCAGAGCGACACCACGATGTCCAATGCTCGATTGTCGTTGCCGGCGACGGCCAACGCGGCGGCGATCGCCGGGGCCAGTCGTGCCGACGGATCGATCTCCGCGCAGTGTCCGAGAACCACGTCCAGCAGGACGACTCGGACGTGTGGGTCGGCGGCCTGAGCGGTCAGCAGTTCGAGCTTCACGGTCGGATCGATCATCGGGTGCGGCCGGCCGCGGGTGAACTCGTCGTCGCCGAGATCGATGATCACGGTGCCCAGTCCGGCGAGCTCCGGCACGCCGCGGCCGAGCGCCGCGGCCGGCAGTGCCAACTCCGGCCGCAGCGGAATGTTTGATCTGATCGGTGTACCCAGCGCCTGTTCGATCACCAACATTGCCTCGTCGGCCAGTGTTCCGCCGGAGAACAATCCGCGCAGCGCACCACCGGCATCTGGTGAACTGCCGCTGCCGGTCGAACTCGGTGCCGGGGACCAACGTGGCCAGCTCGGCACCGGGACTCCGAGCACCCCGAGCACGGTCCCGACGGCGGTAGTGATGTCCGGCCTGCCCTCGCCGAGCAACACCGGCGTCACCGGAGTGCTGACCGCGGCTGCGGCGGTGGTCACCGCCCGACCGGTGGCCAGGTGCGGTGGTTTGGAGATGACGACGATGTGGTCGGTGTGCGGGTCGCCGTCCAGCAGGGCCAGAGCGGCCAGTGCGCTGCGGCCGCCGACCCGCTCCGTCAGGTCGCGACCACCGACACCGATCACCTGGGAGATCGCCACCCCCGCCTCGTCCAGCAAGCTGGTGAGTTGCTGAGCGCCGGTGCCGGACGCCGCGATCACTCCGACACCGGTGCCGTCGGATCGTTGATGGGACAACACATTCGCGAACCCCAGGCCGACGCCACCGATCACCGCTGTGCCGCAATCGGGCCCCATCACGATCACTCCGGCGGCCGCCGCCGCGTCTTTCAGTACGACCTCGTGATCGAGCGGAACGTTGTCGGAGAAGATCATCACGTGCCGGCCGGCCTCGATGGCGTCCATCGCTTCACCGAGCACCGATGGTCCGGGGATCGACAGCAGTACGACGGCGGCCTCCGGCGCCGTCCGGGCAGCCGACCGGACGGATCGCGGGGGCGGCGGCGCACCGACCCCGCCGGCCTGCCGACCGGCATCGGAGGCCGCCGTCAGCGCCTGTTCGACGGCGGCCAGACCGGCGGCGACCGCCGACTCGTCGTCCCCTCGGATCGCCACCAGCAGCGCATTCGGGCCGGCGTCACCCGGTACCGAAAAGCCCAGTCCGACAGTCAGATCGATGTTCAGCTCGGTGGCCATCGCCACCTGCGCGGCGGTGACGCCGTCGGTCCCGGCGGCGACCTGGGCGATCCGCAGCAACGTCACCGAATCGTGGTAGACGCCGCGGCGCAGCTCGACGTGATCCGTCATCGAAGTACCTGGCCGAGAGCCGCAACCTGGGCAGCGGCCTGGGTTGCGGCAGCCTCCACCGCCACGGCCGGATCGGCGGCCGGCAATGGTCGGTCCGGAGCCCCCGTCCGCAACCCGATCAACAGACCGGTGGCCAGATCGGCACCCGAGGTGTGGCCGATCGCCAACAGCTTGTCGATCGCGGCCGTCAGCGCATCGAGACGCCCTGAACCGCACGAACTTCGCTGCGCGGCATGGATCGCGCCGAGGACCGCCAGCGACTCCAGACCGGCCTGGCCGGTGGCTGCCAACCGCAGCAGATCGACCGAGATGGCGGTGGTGCGATCGGCAACGTCGGCGCCGACCGCACGCCGCACCTGTTGCAACAGAACGGTTCTGCCGACCGCTCGCAGTCCGACCATGGTGCCGGCGAGCACGTCGTCACCGCCCGGCGTCAGTCCCCGCCCGAGTCCGACCAGGCCCCGGACGGCCGCTCGCGGTTCACCGGTCGTCAACCCGGCTTCCAGCGCTCTGACCCGCGGTTGCGGCACGCCGATCTCGGCGTCGATCAGCCGATCGGCCAGCACGGCCAGCGCCCGCCGGCAGGGCCGGATCACCGGTACCGCCGTCCGCCAGGTGCGGGCCAGCCGGTAGTGCTCAGTGCCCGTCACGATGTCCCGGGCCCCCACTGTTACCGGAGCCCCCGGGTGCACACCGGCGAACGGGCGGTCGAGGGTGGACAGTGGCAGCCGCACCCCGTTCGGCACGCCGCTGCCCTCGGCAGCAAGCAGTGCGACGATCCTGGACCCGGCCGTGGTGTCCACCCCGATCACCGCGGCCGCCGCGAATACCGCCAGCACCGAGCCTGCGATGCGGGGACCGGTGAGCAGTGGCGTGAGCGGTGCAGCCGCAGCCACCGGTCGGATCGTCACCAGCCCGACGCTAGACGCGGCACCGGTGGGCACCCATGACAAGATCTGACGACGACGGGCCAGCCCGGCGGTTGAATGCGCTAACGACAGGACCGGAGAGAACCATGGTGAAGGTCGTCCGCCGCGCCGCCAGGTCCGCTGCCGCTGCGGCTGTCGGCGTAGCGGACCCGGTCGCCGCGCAGCAGATGATGCGCGGCATCACCGTTCGGGAGGCACTTGAGCAGCCGGCGATGTCCGGTGTCACAGTGCTGGCCGGAGCTGCCGGTCTGGACAAGATGGTGCGGTTCGTCAACATCATGGAAGTGCCCGATGTGCTGCCCTGGACCAAGGCCGACGAACTGCTGCTGACCACCGGGTATCCGCTGCGCTCCACGCCGGACTCGTTGGCGGACTTCGTGTCGGCGCTGAACGACCGCGGGCTGTCCGGTATCGCGATCAAGCTCGGCCGGTACATCGAGAAGTTGCCCACCGAGATGCTCGCAGTGGCCGACCGACTGGCGTTCCCGGTGCTGCAGATCCCGGACGGCATCGGCTTCGACGAGATCCTCAACCAGATCTTGTCCGAGGTACTCGGTCGGCAGGTAGCGGTGCTGTCCCGAGCGGCGCAGGCACACCACGAGTTGCTGCAGATCGTGCTGCACGGCGGCGGGCTGCAGGAAGTGCTGCAGGCGCTGCCGCGGCAGCTCGGTGGTGAGCATGTCGGAGTGCTGCACATCGACCGGAGCGGTCGGACGACGGTGACGGCCGGCGCGCCACTGCCGGCCGGCGCTGCCGAGATGTTCGATGCCGACGGGCTCTTCCGGACCACGGCGTTCGGGCACGGAGTGCACCGTGCCGGCGCCGCCAGCGTATTGGTCGCCTCGGTGGTGGCCGCCGAGGACCAGGGCGACCTGGTGGCGGTCCGCACCGATGGCCAGTGGGATGCCCAGGACGTGATCACCCTGGAACGCGGCGCGACGGTCGCCGCCCTGGTGGTCACTCGCGAGCTGGCAGTGGCAGCGGTCGAGGGTAAGTACCGGGGCGACTTCCTGCGGGACGTGCTGTCCGGGCGGGTGGCCGCCGGCCCGGCAGCGACCGGTGCGTTGAGTTTCGGCTGGGACCTCAGCGGTCCGATGGTGGTGGTGGTCGCCGCTGGCAGCGCGCCGACCGTCGACGAGTCGATGCGCCGCCGCCGAGCCGAACAACTGGCCGGATCGTGGTCGTCCTGGGTTCGCCGGTGGGATCCGGCGGCCGCCTCGGCGGCCTTCGCCACTGAGGCGGTGGCTGTCCTGCACACCCCGGACTCGATGGTGCCCAGCACCGGCAGGATCGCCGAGCTGATGGGCGGGTTGTCCTCACCAGGGGTGCCGTTCGACGGTTTGGTCGGAGTGTCCCGGGTGGTACCGGATGCCACCGGGTTGCCGACCGCCTACGGCCAGGCCTGGGAAGCGGTCCGGGTCGGCCGGCGGTTGTCCGGAGCCGGCAGTGTTTCCCGGTTCGACGACCTCGGGCTGTACCGGCTGCTCTCGCTGGTCCCGGACTCCACCGAGCTCCGGTCGTTCCTGGCCGACACCCTCGGCCCGCTCGCCGAACCGGAGGGCGAGGTCGAGTCGGACGAATTGCGCCGCACCCTGCAGGTACTACTGGACACCAACCTGAACGTCGCCCAGACCGCCCGACGACTGCACTTCCACTACAACACCCTGCGCTATCGGATCGGCAAGCTGGAACGGCTGCTGGGCCCGTTCACCACCGACGCCCGGCTTCGGGCCGACCTGACGGTCGGCCTGCACGTCTGGCAGATGCGGGTGGCGCACAACTGACTCGGCTGGAGTTCGCAGCAGAATGATGCAAGCGGACGACTGTCCGTTGGATGGGCCCCGCCCAGTGCCTACCGCGCTGCGGTGCAGTGCGTGCGATGAGAGGTCACCGGCCGGGCCGGCCGTCGACCCCGGTGGCGGCAAGTCGAGCCAGATGGATCGGCACCCGGCGGTCGAGGAAGTCGTCGTCGTCGCCGCGCCCGCTCCACAGCACCTCGGACAGCGCCAGCGCGCGCGGGAACATCATGTACTCGACCTGCTCCGGGGTGGCGATGTACTCGGTCCAGATCTGGAACTGTGAGCCGAGCACCCGGGAGTGGAACTCCGGTTCCAGCGCAGCCGGGATCGGCTCGTAGTGGTACACCGTCCGCAGATCGAGCGGGCCGCCGATGGACAGCGGTTCGGTGGCCGCGTCGGTGCCCTGGTGGTGGTCGAAGTAAGTATGAGAGGCCGGCGTCATGACGACGTCGTGGCCGGACCGCGCCGCGCGCAGGCCGCCCTGTTCGTCACGCCAGGACATCACCACGGTGCCGGCCGGAATGGCTCCACCGTCGAGGATCTCGTCCCAGCCGATGACGCGTCTGCCGCGGTCCTGCGCATGCCGGGCCACCTCGTACAGGAACCAGTTCTGCGCAGTCTGCGGGGTGAGCCCGAGTTCATCGAGTCGGCGGGCCGTCGGTGGGCTGGTGCGCCATTCCTCGGTCGGGCATTCGTCACCACCCAGGTGCAGATAGCGGCCGGGGAAAGTCGCCACCACGGCGTCGATGACGTCGCGGCAGAAGGCCATCGTCGGCGGCTCAAGATTGAGGACGTGGTCGCTGATGCCCCACTGGGTACGCACCGGCGGCGGCTGTTCGAGATTTCCCGGTTCGAGATTCCCCAGGGCCGGGTAGGCGGCGATCGCTGCCTGCATGTGGCCAGGCATGTCGATCTCCGGCACCACCTCGACGCCCCTGGCCCAGGCGTGGCTGACGATGCGCTCGATGTCGGTAGTGGAGTAGTAGCCGCCGTGCGGGGTGTGGTCGTGGATCTCGTGATCGGCCGGTTGGTCGCGGGCGTGCCCGACCGGCGTATGCGGCCTCCATGCGCCGATCTCGGTCAACCGCGGATAGCCGGGGACTTCCAACCGCCAGCCCTGGTCGTCGGTCAGATGCAGATGCAGGACGGTGAACTTGTAGGCCGCCAACAGGTCGATGAAGCGAAGGACGAACTCCACCGGCATGAAGTGCCGGCTGACATCGAGCATCCCGCCCCGCCAGCGGAAGCGCGGGGTGTCCGCCAGCTGCAGGTGCGGCAGCCGCCAACCGCCGCCGGCTTCCCGGGCGGCGCCGGCGAGCAATTGACCCAGCGTCTGGACGGCGTGCATCGCACCGAGCTCGGAGTCGGCCGTGACGGCGATGCCGTCGTCGGTCACCTCGAGTCGGTACGCCTCGTCCTCGTCAGCGCTCCCGGCGGTGACGACGATCGATACCGCCGATTCGGAGCCGGCGGCCGAATCGGGGAACGGGAGCCCTAGCGGGTCGCCGACCACGGCATGCAACAGATCCGTGACCCGCCCTCCCGCGGTTGCGGCGTCGAGGGTGGCGGAGGCATCCACCAGGAATGTGCCGGAGCCGACCTGGATCGAGGTCGGCCGCGGAATCAGGGCGATGCCCCGGAGCGCGAGGGGTGAGTCGGCAGCGGACATGTCGACGAAGCTATCAAGGGCGCCGCCGGGTTATCGGGTGCTGCTGTGATGACGGCAGGAATGGCCAGGCAGGTCTGGCAGATGCGGGTGGCGCACAACGACTCGATACCGTCGGTGGATGACTACCGACATGCTGGTGCTCACGGCGGTTCCAGTGCCGGCAAGTCGACGATCGCCCGGGCTGTGCAGGCCGCGCTGTCGACACCGTTCCTGACCGTCGGAGTCGACACGCTCATCGATGCGATGCCGCCGGCACTGTCCGACGATTCGACGGACGCGGCCGGAATCGTCATCACCGACGACGGCCGGGTGCTGCCCGGTGCCGAGTTCCGCCGGTTGGAAAGCGGCTGGTACCACGGGCTGGCAGAGATGGCCCGGGCCGGCGTCGACATCATTCTGGACGAGGTGTTCCTCGGTGGCGCCACTTCCCAGGCCAGGATTCGAGCGGCCTTTGACGGCCTGCTGATCTGTTGGGTGGCGGTGCGTTGCGATCCGATGGTCGCCGTCGCGCGGGAAGCTACCCGCGGCGACCGGGCGGTCGGCATGGCTGCCCGGCACGCCGAGTCGGTGCACATCGGAGTCAGCTACGACCTGCAGCTGGATACGTCGATGACGTCCGCTGCGGAGTGTGCCAGACAGATCGTCACGGTCGTCGAGTCCTGATCGCGGTCATCGTTCGGTCAGCCGGATCCTGCAGCCCGGGCGTCGATGGTTCGCGAGGCGGGCCGGCCCAGTCACACTGACTGAACGAGAGCCGGTGCCGGCTGCTGGCACCAGCCGGCGAGAGGTGGGCTGCTGACCTTCACCCACGAGCTGTGATGGACCGGCCGCGAGCCGTCAGCCGGTGGTACGCAGGTAGTGACCGAAATGCGGTACGGTGAAAGCGATCCGGCCGCGTTCCCCGGAGTAGATCAGCCCCTTCTTCAGCAGCGCATCCCGGGCCGGGGACAGCGATTGCGGTTTGCGGCCGAGCACCGCGGCGACCGCTGATGTCGGCACCGACTCGACGTCGTCGAGTTCGTCCGCCGGCTGGGTCGTCGCCGCATCGGCCATCGCCCGCAGGTATTCCCGTTCGCCGGGGGTGGCCCGTTCGTATCGGGAACCGAAGAAACCGACAGCCAGTTCGGTCTCGGCCGCCGGCGCCGCCACCGCGATATCTGCTGCGGTGACCGGACTTCCGGGCGCCACGTCCCAGGCGACCTTGCCGTACGCCTGGATGAAGTACGGGTAGCCACCGGTCGCCGCGTACATCGCGTCCAATGCGTCCTGGGTGAACTCGGCGTCCTCCTGCCGGGCCGGGTTCTGCAGGGCCCGATCGGCGGCCTCCCGTGGCAACCTATCGATCCGGGCGTAGCGGAAAAGCCGTTCGCTGTAGGACTTCGACGCCGACAGCACCGCCGGCAGGTGCGGCAGCCCGGCACCGACCACGATCAGCGGCAGCGACGACTGGCTGATCTCGTGACAGGCGGCGCACAGCGCGGAGACGTCATCCGGATGCAGGTCCTGCATCTCGTCGACGAAGACGCCGATCCCGCGGCCGAGGTCGGCGGCCAGCCCACCGACGTCGGACAGCAACTCGACCAGGTCGATCTCGATGTCGCCGGAATCGGCCCGGCCGGCCACTGCAGGCGCATCGATCCCAGGGTTCCATCGGTCTCTGACCTTGGCATCGCTGCCGGCATCCCGTTGGGCGAACGACCTGACGACGCCCAGTACATGCTCGACCTCCTCCTGCCGGCCGTGGCCCAGCTCGCGGACCGCGGTGTGCAGCGCACTGGACAGCGGCCGACGCAGTCGTTGGTCCGGCCTGGCCTCAAGTTTGCCGGTACCCCAGCCGGCCCGCACCGCTGCGGAGCGCAGGGCGTTCAGCAGCACCGTCTTGCCGACACCGCGCAACCCGGTCAGCACCACCGATCGCTCGGGTCGGCCGCGGCCGACCCGTTCCAGGACCACGCCGAAGGTGTCCAGCTGTTCGTCTCGACCGGCCAGTTCGGGCGGTCGCTGGCCGGCGCCGGGAGCGTAGGGGTTGCGGATCGGATCCATTCGAGCAATGTATTCGGGAATCTAGCGTCAGCCGGAGATTTGCCTAGCGAGCTGAATCGTGTCGCAGATAGCGACGCCGCCTACACCTCGACATGAGCTCCCTGCCTGCGCCTCGGCCCAGGGGCATGACGCGCACCGCGGGATGGACCGGTCGACCTGGCGTTCAGTCAGAGACTTTGGTCATCTCCTTGCCGCAGCAACAGGTGGGGTTGGCGGTGCCGGCACAGTCCGGCGGCGCGCTCCTGGTGACGGTGACCTCGCACCCGCAGTCGGGATCGACACAGCGGTAGACCTGGCCTTCACGAAACGCCATGATGCCTCCTTGATGGTGGTGGTTTCAGTGCCGCAGCAACGGTAGAACCTTGCCCCCGGGGTAAAGTCAAGGACCAGGTTTGCAGAGCTCGGGAAGGGGGCTGCATGTTCACGGTGGGTCAGGTGGCGCGGGCGGCGGGGGTAAGCACCAAGGCGGTACGGCTGTACGAGGCCCGCGGGCTGCTCCCAGTGGCGCCGCGGACCGCGGTCGGGTACCGGGTCTTCACCGAGTCCGACGTGGACACGGTGCGTTTCATCCGCCGGGCCCGCTCGCTGGGGCTCGGCCTGGACGCAGCGGCCGAGATCTTGACCACCCACCGCAGCGGAGCAGCGCCCTGCGGCCGGACCGGGCAACTGCTCGACCAACGCATCGCCGAGATCGACCACACACTGCGCGAGTTGCGGGAGCTGCGCCGAACACTGGTCGCAGCACGCCGCACCAACCACCACACCGATGCCGACCGGGCCGGCGACGCGGGAGACGACCCGGGCGGGATCTGCCCGATGATCGAAGACGCCACCACACCCGGCCGGCGTTAGGCGCTCACACCAGCTTCCGCAGCGCCTGCCCCGCGCCACGCCACTGGACATGACAGGAATGAGCTGCGCGAGCTGGAGTCCGACGGCATTGTGCACCGTGAGGTCTACCGCGAAGTGCCACCGAAGGTCGAGTACTCGCTGACGGAGTTCGGCGTCTCGCTGAACGAGGCGCTGGCGCCACTGGGAGCCTGGGGCAAGAAGCACCTGAAACGAATCGTCGCCACCCGTCACCCGGTCGAAGTGTGAGGCGAGTGGCGGGACGGCCCGTCACCCATTCGGCGCAGGGTGTGCACAATCCGGACAGCCGGACGCTGGCAGATCTCACCTAGCTCGCCGATACCACCGAGGGTTAGCCTTCCGCCCATCCGACCCCCGGCTGCGCAAGGAGAATCACCATGGCTCTCGGCTGGAAAGTTGTCTCAAGTGATGCGCCACCCGGATCGGTGGTCCGGCCGAACGAGCGGCTGAGCTGGCCGAAGACCATCGGCATCGGCGCCCAGCACGTGGTCGCTATGTTCGGTGCCACCTTCGTCTTCCCGCTCATCATGGGCCTGGACGCCAACCTGGCGATCATGATGTCCGGCATCTGCACGATCATCTTCCTGCTGGTGGTCAATGGGAAGGTGCCCAGCTACCTGGGCACCTCGGCGTCGTTCGTCGGTGCGGTGGTAGCGATCCGGACCGCCGGCGGCACCAGCGCGAGTGTCACCGGCGCGATCCTCATTGCCGGCGTGGTGCTGGCGATCGTCGGTCTGATTGTGCACTTCGTCGGTGCCGGGGTGATCCGCACAGTGCTGCCGCCGGTGGTCAGCGGCGCGGTGGTGATGTTGATCGGCTTCAACCTGGCGCCGGTGGTGGCCGGTACCTATTGGCCACAGGACATGGCGGTCGCGTTGATCACTGCGCTGTTCACCATCGTCGCATCCGTTGCCTTCCGCGGCTTCTGGTCGAGGATCGCGGTGTTCCTGGCGTTGATCTTCGGCTATCTGCTGTCCTGGCTGCTGGACGCAACGGCCGGCCAGATCACCTCGATCCTGCCCGGCCAGAACCTGTTGGACGCGGCTGGTCAGAAGTGTGGGCCGGCCGAAGCGCTGTACTGCCACGCCACCGCGTTCCCGCACGATCGGGTCAACCTCAGCGGCGTCAGCGCCTCGGACTGGTTCGGCTTCCCGACCCTGCATGCTCCCGACTTCAAGGTCAGCTTCATCCTGCTGGCGCTGCCCGGAGTGATCGCGCTGATCGCCGAGAATACCGGGCACGTCAGGGCTGTCGCCGAGATGACCGGTGACGATCTCGACCCGTACTTGGGCCGGGCACTGTTCGCCGATGGCATCGGTACGACGCTGGCATCCGCGGTCGGTGGCTCGCCGACCACCACCTACGCCGAGAACATCGGAGTGATGGCAGCCACCCGGGTGTACTCGACGGCGGCCTACTGGGTGGCCGCCATCGTCGCCATCCTGTTGGGTCTGGTGCCGAAATTCGGTGCCATCGTGAATGCCACCCCCGGTGGCGTGCTCGGCGGCATCACCGTGGTGCTGTACGGGATGATCGGCCTGCTCGGCGCGAAGATCTGGAAGGAGAACCGGGTCGACTTCGGCAATCCGGTGAATCTGGTGCCGATCGCTGCCGGGCTGATCTGCGGCATCGGCGGAGTGGTGATGAAGTTCGGGCCGGACTTCGAACTGGGCGGCATCGCGCTGGGCTCGATCGTGGCCATCGTCGGCTACCACCTGGCCAGGGCGCTGGCACCGACGATGTTCCGAGAACCGTTGGGCGGCAATCTGTCCTACCAGGGCGGGACCAGCATCGCGGCCGGCTCGGTGCTGGAAGGGGATACCCGACTGCCGTTGCACAAGGACGTCCCGGCGGACGGCGATCGGCATTGACCTGAAGTCGACCTGAGGTTCTACCGTCGATGGATGACCTCGATCAAGCTGGGCCCGACCGGATTCACCCTGGACGTCGTCGCTGACGGCAGCCACCTCGACGACGCCGCTGAACTGGAGCAACTCGGGTACTCGACCATCTGGCTGCCCGGCGGACAGCTGGACAGCCTGGATCGGATCGCCGAGATCGTCCGAGCTACCACCACCGTCCAGGTGGCGCCGTCGATCATTCCGCCCGACGTCTACTCCTCGGCAGCGGTGGCGACGCTGTATGCCGAACTGGAAGGCAGCGACCCCGGGCGATTCGTGGTCGGGCTGGGCGGCCCGCAGCAGCGCCGATCGATGTCGGCGCTCAACGCCTATCTGGACCGCCTGGATACCGCCGATCCACCGGTGCCGGTGGGTCGGCGGATCTTGGCGGCGATCGGGCCGCGCAAGCTGCAACTGGCTCGCGATCGATTCGGCGGCGCCGTGCCGCTGCTCGTCACCCCGCAGTACACCGCTGACGCCCGGCAGATCCTCGGTACCGACTCGACCTTGGTGATCAGTCAGCCGGTGGTGCTGGACCGGAATCCCGAATCGGCACGGCGGACCGCCCGAGGGATGCTGTCATTCCTGTTGGGCGGCACGATCCCCGGCTATGTCGCGGCGATGCTCCGGATGGGCTTCAGCCAGAACGACGTCGACCAGCTGGCCGACCGACTGGTCGATGCAGTGGTGGTCTGGGGCGACGAGGATGCCATCGCTGCCAGGATCGACGAACACCGGCGGGCCGGCGCCGACCAGGTGGCGCTCAGCGTCCTGACGGCGGCCGGCGGACCGACGCCGATCGAGGTGGCCCGCCGGCTTGCATCGTCGATGCACCCCGTTGGGTGATGCTCAGCGGGATCACCGACAGGCGGGGTGCCCGCGACTGCGAACGTTGGCTGACCGACTACCGGGCATTGGTCAGACGGCTTCCGGTGGCGGCATTCGCTGTGCAGTCGTAGGTTTCTCACCAACGACCCTCACGACAAGGAGATTACTCACCAAGGGCCGCACATCCAGGCATCACGAAAGGGCACCCCATGCAACGGACCAAGAATGTCATGGCCAGCGTCGTCAGCGTCACCACCAGCGCGGTCCTCGCGCTGACCGTGGTACTCGCACCATCGGCAACTGCGTCACCGCCGACCACCTCGGCCGCTGCCAGAGCGGCCGGTGCCAACGGCATTGGGATGAGCCCGAGCACGGTCAGCGCGGTGGCAAGTATCGTGCGCACCAACGAGAAGAGCGCCTTCGACTACTTCGTCGCCCGGGGCCTGACCAAGCGACAGGCAGCCGGCATCGTCGGCAACCTCGACCAGGAATCGGGGATGGATCCGACGATCAAGCAGTACGGCGGCGGACCCGGGCGGGGCATCGCCCAATGGAGCGTCGGCGGCCGCTGGGACACCTACAGCGGGGACAATGAAGTCCACTACACCAACGTGGTGCTCGGAGTCTCCCGCTACAACCTCACCGGCCAGCTGAAGTTCGTTTGGTACGAGCTGACCAACTTCTCCTACTACGGCCTCGCCCAGGTCAAGGCGTCCACCACCATCAACGGCGCCGTGGTCGCCTTCCAGGACCATTACGAAGGATGCGGCACCTGTAACACCGCCGCCCGGGAGAAGTACGCCGCGGACGCCTACGCCCGGTACGCCTGAGCGCCGGACCCGGTCGCGACCCGGGTCGTCGCGGCTGGGTCACCGGCGGTGGAGCCTGAGAAACACCGGGTTCGCCCTGGCCAACACCCGGCGGGCGATCGGCCCGAAGTTCGGCATCGCTGCCGCCAGATCGATGATCTCCGGCCGGACCACTTGATGGTCGACGCCCTTCCAGCTGATCGTGCAGCCGTCGGCGGCGAGCACATTGCGCACCCAGTTGGTGCCGGCCCCCCACGGGAGGGTGATCACGAACGATTCCGCTGTCGCGCCGACGGTGACCGGGATGGCCAGTGCCCGACCGGAACGCCGGCCGATGTGGTGGACGATGGCCCACAACGGGAAGAATCTCCGCCCGGCGAAGGTACGGGCCAGCGGTGCGGTGAGCCTGGCCAGTCGCCAGGAAAGGCCGGACGGAGTCGGCCCGGGCCGTGTGGTGGTCATGTCGTCATCATTGCCGCCGTCGTGGCAGGGCCGCATCCCCGGCACTGTGTAGACCGGCTGGCGGATCTCCGTCAGGCGAAACCACCGCGCACGGCGTAGGCGGCGGCATCGGCCCGGCCTCGGGCGCCGATCTTCCGATATAGGTTCGCCGTGTGTCGCTCCACCGTGTGCACCGAGATTCCCAGTGCCGAGGCGATTCCGGCGTTCGACTCTCCGGCGGCCACCTGCCTCAGCACCTCCCGCTCGCGCGCGGTCAGCCGGTCGCCGGCTGAGTGCGCACCTCGCAGCGGCGATCGGGTCGGGTCGGCGGCCTCCCCCAGCAGATAGCGGATGACCAGCTCGAGGTCGCCGGGCGCATCCTCGTGGAACAGCGTCGGAAAAGAGCCGGCCAGTTCGATCAGCGTCCCGTTCGGGAGGGACTGCGCGAGTGCCCGGGATACCTCGATCGGCATCTGCAGCTGGCTCTGACGGTGCAGCACCAGCGCCGGTGCGATGACCCTCGACAACCGATCCGTGACGTCGATGTCCTGGGCCGCGGCGAAAAAGGCCCGAGCGAAGGCGGGTGTCGCCGCGGTCCGAAATGCCTCGGCGAACAAACGCCCCGATTCACCGGCATCCCAACCCATCCAGGCGTGCGCCGCCGATTCGGCGAACAGCCCCCAGTCCTGATCGACCAGCGACAGCAGGGCTTGCGTCTGGGCCGGGCTCATCGTATCGCGCAGTCGCGCGGCACCACCGAACAACAGCAGCCGGCTCACCAGTTCCGGGTGGTCGGCGGCGAATGCGATGGCAGTGGGCACCGAGTGGTAGTAGCCCAGTAATGCGACCGGACCGCCGCCGACCGCGGCGATGACTGCCTCGAGATCACTCAGGTGCGCGTCGATCCCGAGGTCGTCGGTGGCCACCCTGCGGTCGGACGAACCGGTGCCGCGGCCGTCGTACAGCACCAGTCGCAACGATTCGGACAGCTGCCGGTAGGCGGTGCGGAACATCGGAATGCGCCACTGCGCCAGCACATGACTCAATGACGGCAGCCAGATCACGGTCGGACCGGTGCCGATGGTCAGATGGGCCACCGTCGTGCCGTCGGCCGCTCGGACGTAGTCCATGACGGGGCTGGGTTCCATCCGCCGATTGTCCTCCGAGCAGGACCCGACAGTATTCATCTCGGCTGATGTCAGGTCCTGCGCCTGCATCGCGGACCGGACTGGGGCAGGATCGGAGGATGAAACCGGCCCCCTTCACCTGGCACGGTCCGACGACCATCGACGAGGCCGTCTCGGTGCTGGCCGAGGTGGGTCAGGACGGCAAGGTGCTGGCCGGCGGCCAGTCGCTGATCCCGGTGCTGGCGATGCGACTGGCCGAGCCCGCGCATCTGGTCGACATCAACCGGGTGGCCGGGCTGGACCGGATCACCGTGGATGCTGCCGGCGTCACCGTGGGGGCGACCGTCCGGCATGCCCAGCTGGAGCGGGACGATGCCGCTGCCGCTACTCAGCCACTGTTGCGACAGGCCCTGAAACTGGTTGCCCACCCGACGATCCGCAACCGCGGTACCACCGTCGGCTCGTTGGCCCATGCCGATCCGTCGGGCGAGATGACCAGTGTGCTGGCGCTACTCGGCGGCACGGTCACCGCCCGATCGGCCGGCGGCGAGCGGACGATCTCCGCGGCAGAGTTCTTCCTGGGTCCGTTGGAATCGACGCTGGCCGCAGACGAACTGGTGACGGAGACATTTTTCCCCGCGTTGCCCCCCGACTCGGGCAGCGCGTTCGTCGAGATCGCCCGCCGGCACGGTGATTACGCCCTGTGCGGGGTCGGCGCGGTGGCCGTAGTCGACTCCTCGGGCGGGCTGACGGCGCTCCGCTGCTCGTATCTGTCGGTGGCAGAGACCCCGTTGGTGGTCGACCTGACCCAGGCCTGGTCGGCGAATGGCGCCGATGCGGCGGCCGCCGCTCGGCAGGCCGTCGATCCGACCGCCGACATCCATGCGACTGCCGAGTACCGCCGGCAGCTGGCCGGCGTGCTGACGGTGCGGGCCGCCGAACAGGCGATCGCGGCCGCCACGGCCCGCCAGCAGGTTCTGGCATGACGGATCGATTCGTACCGAGCCGACGGGAACCCGGTGTCCGACAGCAGGTATCGATGTCGGTCAACGGCGCACACCGGGTCGCGGAGGTCGAGCCGCGGAGAACGCTGTCGGACTTCCTGCGCCACGACCTCGGTCTGACCGGCACCCATGTCGGCTGCGAGCACGGCGTCTGCGGCGCTTGCACGGTGCTGCTGGACGGCGCACCGGTGCGCAGCTGCCTGATCTTCGCGGTCAGCGCGGCGGGCCAGCGGGTGACGACGGTGGAGGGTCTGGGCCAGCTGAACGAGGCCGGCGACCCGGCGTCGCTGTCCCCGGTCCAGCGGGCGTTTCGGGACTGCCATGCGCTGCAATGCGGGTTCTGCACGCCGGGCTTCCTGACCACCATTACGGCCGGACTGGCCGAGAATCCGGCGCCCACCAGGGATCAGGCGGTCGAGATGATCGCCGGAAACCTGTGTCGTTGCACCGGATATCACAACATCGTCGACGCAGTCCTGCGCGCTGCCGAACTGTCGGTGGAAGACTGATGGGCACTCGGTACTTCGGCGCCGCGGTACGCAGGACCGAGGACCTGCGACTGACCACTGGCAACGGGCTGTACACCGATGATGTCGGTGCGGACGGTAGCGGAGGGCCGGGCGCGCTGGAGGCCGCCTTTGTCCGGTCCCCGCACGCGCACGCGAAGATCATCGACATCGACATCACCGATGCCGCCGAGATCGACGGCGTGGTGGCGATCTACACCTATGAGGATCTGGAAGGTGCTGCCGCGCAGCCACTCCCGGTGCTGATCCCGCATCCGGCACTGCATGCCCCGCGCACCGGCTACCCGCTGGCCCGCGATGTCGTGCGGCACGTCGGGGAGGCGATCGTGATGGTGGTGGCCAGCGACCGGTACATCGCTGAGGACGCCGCGGCCCGGATCAGGGTCGACTACGAGTTCCGGCCGCCGGTGGTCGGTATCGGAGTATCCAGGGCCGCCGAACACACCGTGCACGACGACGTACCGGACAACATCGCGGCCCATCTGGTGCAGCAGAACGGCGACGCGCCGGCCGCCATTGCCGCGGCGCCGCACACCCTGGAGTTCGACCTGTCGATCGAACGCTCCTGCTCGATGCCGTTGGAGGGCAAGGCGGTTCACGCCCGGTGGGATGCTGATGACCAGAGTCTGCGGGTGTACAGCTCCACCCAGACCTCCACCAGTGTGCGGGCAGCGATCGCTGCCAAGCTCGGTCTGCCGCTGGCCAAGGTCGAGGTGATCGCCCCGGATGTCGGTGGCGGCTTCGGGGTGAAGATCGTCCACCCCTGGCCGGAGGAGATCGTGGTGCCGATGGCGGCGATCCGGCTCGGCCGGCCGGTCAAGTGGACCGAGGATCGACGGGAACATTTCGTCTCCTCAGCCCACGAACGCGGCCAGCAGCATCACGTCAGGGTCGGATTCGACGCCCAGGGCAGAGTTCTCGGCCTCGATGTGACCTTCTGGCACGACAACGGCGCCTACACCCCGTACGGCATCATCTGCCCAATCGTCACCTCGACCCAATTGCTCGGCCCGTACAAGCCCGGTGCCTATCGGGTGGAGTTCTTCTCCGTCTACACCAACACGGTGATCGTCACCCCGTACCGCGGTGCCGGCCGGCCGCAGGGGGTGTTCGTGATGGAACGGACGATGGATCGGATCGCCGAGACCCTCGGACTGGACCGGACGGCGGTGCGATCGGCGAACTTCATCCAGCCGGACGAGTTCCCCTACGACCAGGGCCTGATCTTCCAGGACGGCCGGCCGCTGATCTACGACTCCGGCAACTATCCCGACCAGCTGGCGATGCTCAAGCAGATGATCGGTTGGGACGAGTTCCCGGTAGCCCGGCAGCAGGCCCGGGACCAGGGCCGGCTGCTGGGTATCGGGATCGGCTGCTACGTCGAGGGCACCGGCCCCGGCCCGTACGAGGGTGCGCACATCCAGGTCCAGACCGACGGCAGCGTCGAGGTGGCGATCGGGCTGACCAGCCAGGGGCAGGGCCACCAGACGGTGTTCGCCCAGATCGCCGCCGACGAACTCGGCGTCGAGTTCGATCAGGTGCGGGTGGTCACCGGCGACACCCGGCGATTCGGTTACGCCGTCGGCACTTTCGCCTCTCGGGCGGCGGTGATGTCCGGCAGCGCGGTGGCATTGGCCGCTCGCACGGTCAAGGCGAAGGCGCTGCGGGTGGCCGCCGAGATCCTGGAGTGCAATCCGGACGACCTGGACGTCGAGTCCGGCGTGGTCTCGATGAAGGGCAACCCGTCGGTGTCCATCCCACTGGGTCAGGTGGCGGTGTTGTCGAACCCGCTGCGCTACGCCTTCGACGAGGCCGCGAAGGCGGCCACCCAGTTCGCCAGACCGGCCGATCCGGATCGGCCGCCGGTGGCCGCCGGCGACGAACCCGGGTTGCAGGGCCAGGAGTACTACTCACCGCCGCGATCCACCTTCGCCTCCGGGATGCATGCGGCGATTGTCGAGATCGACCCGGACACCAGCGAAATCGCGATCCGCCGGTACTGCGTCGTGCACGACTGCGGCAACCTGATCAACCCGATGATCGTGCAGGGCCAGGTACACGGTGGGGTGGCCCAGGGCGTCGGCGGTGCGCTGTACGAGCGGATGATGTATGACGAATCCGGGCAGTTGCAGAACGCGTCGTTGATGGATTTCCTGATGCCCTACGTCACCGAGGTGCCGACCCTGGAACTCGGCCATCAGCAGACCCCGTCGCCGCTGAATCCATTGGGGATCAAGGGTGCCGGCGAGGCAGGCGTCATCCCGGTGGCGGCCGCCATCGCCTCGGCGATCGAGGATGCGGTCGGCTTCCGGATCGCCGCGATGCCGATGGATCCGAGCACCCTGTTCCACCTGCGGGAGGCCGCCGCCGCCGGCGAGATCGAGATGCTTCCGGCAGGGCTCGCCACCACCAGTCAACGCGAAAGGTTGTCGTCGTGAAGGTTTCCGGCTCATCCGTCCTGCATGCCACACCGGACGTGGTGTGGCAGGCCATCAACGACCCGGCAGTGCTGGCCGGCGTCATTCCCGGCTGCGATCAGTTCCTGGAACTGGATGACGGCTACTTCCGGATGACCGTCACTCTCGGGGTGGCGTCGATCAAGGGCAGTTACTCCGGCGAGGTCCGGCTGTCCGACAGGGTGGCACCGACGTCGCTGACGATGCGGGCCACCGGCGCCGGCGGGCCCGGCACCATCGACACCACAGTGGCGGTGACACTGGCCGACCTCGGTGACGGCAGCACCCGGCTCGATTACGACGCGGACGCCATTGTCGGCGGCATGGTCGGCGGTGTCGGTCAGCGAGTCCTCACCAGCGTGGCGAAGAAGACCGCCGGGAAGTTCTTCTCCTCCATCGACGAGGTGCTCACCGGGCAGCGACCGATCGGCGCCGCACCGGCCGCTGCAAATACGCCGATCGATGCCGTGCCGTTGCCCGGACCGTCGTTGGCCGCGATGAACCGCGGCCTGCCGACCCTGGCAGCGGCCGCCCTCGGCGCGGTGAGCATGCTGGTCGGTGTGCTGGTGGGCGCCAGGATCGCCCGCGGCGGCTGAGCCTTCGGATCGTGTGCGTGCTGCCATCCACGTTTCACCCGATTGATATATCGATGCTGGTGGGCCCGGGTGACGGCACGGCGGTGGGCCGAAAGAACCCGACGAAAAGAGGCGAATCGGATCGCCGCTGAAGTACCGTGACGGGTTGCGACGGCGATCCGACCTGGGCTGCCGACATGATCTGATGCGCGGAGGACATGGTGGCGGGTGAGTATCGGGGTCCTGGTTCGGGGTCGAACCCAGACAACGAGATCACCATCCCAAACATCTTCGGCCTCTCCTCTGACAAGGACTCTGCCGATGATCCGGCCGACATCCTGCCCGGCCTGCGTGCCCAGAGCGCTTCGTCCGGATCGCCCGGCTGGCAGCAGAACCCGTCCGCCGGTCCACCGCCGTCGGCGGCCGGTGTCGCCGGTGCTGGAGCTGGTGCTGGTGCTTCCGGGTCTGCGGGCTACTCGACGGGCGGGTCGGGGTACGCATCCGGTGACCGGACCAGCCAATACCCGGCGACCTGGGTAGCTCCCGCCAGGACCGGGGGTCCGCCGCCGGTGCAGAACGTGTTGCCGGTGTCGCCGCTGATTCCGGACGGTAATCGACGACGCAATGCGCTGTTCGGGGTGCTGGCCGTCATCGGCCTGACTGTTGCGGTCGTGCTGGCCGCCATTCTGATCGCTCCGAAGTGGTCCAAGGACAATGCCGAACCCGACCCGAGCGGGATCGGGACCGTCGCCCCGACCGGCTCGGGTAGTGGTGGCGATGCGTCGGACTCGGTGCCGGTGTCGTCGTCTGTTCCGGCGTCCACCCCCGCGACCACCGCGCCGCCCCTCACCACACCGAGCAGCCGGGCGTCGTCCAGGTCCGCGCCGGTGCAGCGCACCGTCACCGTGACCGCCACCGCCGGCGGGTCGGGGACCGTTCCGGCGACGCCGAAGCCCACTCCGACGCCCAAGCCGACGCCCAAGCCGACGCCGAAACCGACGCCCAAGCCGACGCCGAAACCGACGCCGAAACCGACGCCGACACCGACGCCGAAACCGACACCGACGCCCAAGCCGGTCCAGCCGGCGTTCGGAGTGCCCCTTCAGAACATTGCCTGCGGCCAGGGGTACATCGTCCAGCTGGCCTCCGAACTGGACGAGGTGACCTTCCGGGCTCGGGTGCAGGCGCTCAAGGCGCAGGGGATGGTGCCGGCCGGAGCAAAGGCGGCGAACTCGCAGAGTTCCTGCCCCATCTTCGCCAACCAGAGCAACACCCTGGTGCTGTACGACGGCCCGTACTCCGAGCCCTATCGCGGGTGCGCTGCCCGGCTGTCCGGCCCGGCCGACTCGTTCATCAAGGGCACCACACCGGAAACCTCCCACACCTACCTGTCCTGTCTGTGCCCGGCCAACGCCGCCCAGATCCCACCGATCGGCCCAGGCGGCAACCAGCACGGCTGGATCGGCGAGCTGCAAAGGGTTCTCGCGAATCGGTTGAACATCTCGGTCGGCCCGCTCGGTCCCGAAGAATGGGGCGTCTACACACCCGGCACCCAAGCAGCCGTCATCCAGTTCCAGAAGGCGAACCGGTTGCCCCCGACCGGCGTGGTCAATGCTGCTACCTGGCGTCAGCTACGTATCGCACAGTGCTGAGGGCGGTGCCGGTCGGGTCGTAGCGGCCCGACCCCGGATCGTCGCCGCTCGTTCAGCGGATGTTGTCGTCCTGGACCGGGCCAAACGTCCGGTGCTGGCAATGGACGCCAACGGCGCCGACACCGTCACCCTCGACGGCAGACCGGTGACAATCGGCACCGCACTGGATCTGACGGCGCTGGCTGCTGGCGGGCACCGGCTGACGGTCAGTGTCACTGACACCGGTGGAACCGCCACCGCAAAGTTGTCCTTCATCATCGCTGCTTTCCGGATCGGACTGGCCGAGCTGGTGCTGCGAGCGCACGCTTCCAGCAAGGAATCGGCGAAGATGCTGTCGGCGTTGGGCGCCGGTGACTATCGCGGTCTGATCAAGGAGGCCAAGAAGGCGCGGATCAGCGCCGACTGGCGGGACCGGATTATTCAGGAGGCCGACGCCCTCCGGCATTGAGCGCGGGACGCAGCTACGGGCGGCCGGCACCCCGCGGCCGGCCGACCGTAGCGCGTCGGGATCAGGCAGCCAGCTGGGTCACCAGAAGCCTCAAGCGCGGGGAGCGTGCTGACCATGGGAAGACGTTCCATAGCGGTCGAGGTTGCTCGGCCCGCACCCGGTAGCACCGGTAGCGCCGGTAGCGCCGGTAGCGCCGGCAGGCCGTTGCAGCCGGGACGCCGATGCTGCGGGGACGCCGATGCTGCAGGGACGCCGATAGCGCTGGTGTCTGCGGTAGCACTGGTGGTCGGTTCCACCGGGCGATATCGTCGGGCTGCGCCGCCGGGCGCACCCGGTCCGCGGGGAAGGGATAATCCCACCGGCTGCGCCACTCCACTCTTCGGACGGACCTCGGCCCGGCAACGCGGACACGGGCAGACGGAGGTTCGCCATGCCCGGTCTTCCCGACCACCCGTCGCTGGAACACTTGCGTAAGCAGGCGAAAGCCCGACGCCGCGAGCTCGGTATCGGTCTGAGTCGCGCGCAGTACGACATCGCCCGGCAGTACGGCTTCGACAGCTGGCCCCGGCTCGTCCATCACCTGCAGGCGGCCGCCCTGAGCGGCATCGAGCGAGCACTGGTGCTCGCCGACCCGGCGGAGCTGGCGGCGCTGCTGCGCGCCGACCCCACTGTAGCGACCATGGACGTCCCGAGTTCGCCGCCGCTGCCACCGCTGTTGGTGCTGCTGCGCCGCACGATCGGCTCGGCGACCGACGTGCGGGACTGCGCGCGGCAGCTGCTCGATGCCGGCGCCGACCCGAACAGCCATACCGTCGAATGGGGTGGGGAGGGCGAGCAGACGGCCTTGTTCGATGCCGTTGAGCGGCGGGACGCCGCGCTGGTCCGACTTTTACTGGCACAGGGGGCGAACACCGACGAAGACGCCTTCTACCACGCCTGCGAACAGTCGGATTCGGTCCTGCTGAACCTGTTGTACCGGCCAGAGTTCCGGACGCTGGTCAACCACAAGCTGGACTTCGAGGACGCAGCTGGGCTGCGCTGGTTCCTCGATCGGGGAGTGGACGTCAACGCCGAACGGTGTCTGCACCACGCGATCTGCCGCGGCCGCGGTCTGACCATCATCCGGATGCTGCTCGACGCCGGCGCCGATCCCGACCTGCCGTGGGATCGCTGGGATGTCGGCCGTCGCCCGCTGGCATTGGCCGCCCGCTGCGGCCACCTCGCGGCGTACCAGCTGCTCGCCGAACGTGGCGCCACCGCCGATCTCGATCCGGTGGACGTCGCCGTACTGGCCGTTGCCCGCGGCGAATCGGTGCGGCTCCCGACCGCCGTGCCACCCTCCTTGGGCAATCCGCGAACCGACGACTATGGATGGATTCTCGGTCAGTTCGCGACGCTCGGTCGCACCGATGTGGTGCGGGCGTTGGTGGACAACGGGTTGCCGGTGGACACCCGCGGCTGGAGCAACTTCACTGCGCTGGATCAGGCAGCGATGCACGGCCGGACCGAGACGGTGCAGCTCCTGCTGGAACGCGGCGCCGATGTGCATGACTGTGCCTTCGACGACGACGGGCCGACCCCGCTGGACTGTGCGGTGTGGGGACTGCAGAACAATCGGGCCGACGACGGTGACTATCCCGGTACTGTCGCCGCATTGCTGGCCGTCGGTGCGCCGACCAGGCACGCCCCGCCGGTCGGCGATGCCGTGATCGACGCGATGCTGACCGGCGACCGATAACCGGCTTCGGCACTTGGCCGACATGGTCGTTCACCGGCGTCGTCGATTGTCCGGGTCGTCGAGTCGGCCACGATCAAGAATCGTTACCCATCTGTGATCGAAGTTCTTATGCTGCAAGGCTTCTGGGCCGGGCGACTGTCGGACCGGGTTCGTAGGGTTGTCGGTATGGATCGGGTAGGAACTGCCAGTGGTGGCGATGCGACGGCAGTGCCGTCGTTGAGTTTGGCCCAGCGGCGCGAATGTGTCGCCGCTGCCGTCGCCGCGTTGAAGGACGTCTCCTTGGTGATCCACCAGGCGGCCTCAGGCGATCTGACATCTGTGGTCGGTGAGTTCGATCAGTTGCGGTCACTGGCCGAGGCCGGCCTGATCGTCGCGACCGCCGAGGCTGAGCAGCGTGGGGTGATCGAGGGGTCGCAGTGCGCGTCGACCGCGGCGTGGGTGCGGGATGCGGCGTGGCACTTGCAGACCTGTGGGTCGGCGGCCGTGGCAAAGTGCGTGGCGATTCTGCGCCGGCACGACCTCGGCAGTGTGGCCGACGCGATCCGCTCCACCGATGTCACTCCCACCCGTCGCCGCCACTGTGGCCGCCGAATAGGACAAACTCTCCCCCCGGCTGCCCGACCATACCCACGACAGGGTGCTGGATCTGATGATTGACATCGGCGCCGAACACGGCTCCAGCGCGGTGAAACAACTGCACCAGGAGATTCTGGCCCGCTACGGCCTCGAAGGTGAGTTCCCGGACGAGCAGGACGCCCGGAAACGCTTTGTGGAGCTGTCGTCGGGCCGCGACGACGGCGGGATCTACCGCTACGAACTCACCCTGGATGCCGAAGGCCGCGCGGTGCTGGAGGCGGCGCTCGGGCCACTGCCGAGACCGCAACCCGAACCCGACGGAACAGTCGATCCCCGCCCCGTCGGACGGCGCCGCGGTGGAGCACTCGTCGAGGTGTGCCGCCGGGCGGTTGCCGCCGGTGATCGGCCAGCAACGAGCTGCAAGGCCGCGGTGTTCGTGACGATGACGTGGGACGAACTCCGCACCGCTGCGGGCGCCGGGCCCGTTGTCGGGTCCCTGGACGGCGGTTCGTTGCTGGGCCCGGAAACGGTCCGGAGGATGGCGTGTGATGCGGCGGTCATTCCCGTGGTGCTGGGATCCGACAGTGAGATCCTGGATGCGGGTCGCGCTCAGCGGCTGTTCAACCCGGCCCAGCTCAAGACGCTGTGGCTGCGGGACCAGCAGTGCACCTTCCCCGGCTGCCAGGTCCCGGCTTATTGGACAGATGCTCATCACCTCTGGCACTGGATCGACAGTGGGCCAACAGAACTCGCCAACGGAGCGCTGCTCTGCGGCCGGCACCACACCATCGTGCACCACGCTCAGCTCGCCGGCACCCTCATCGACGGGCAAGTGCTGTGGGATCGAAGACCCGGCTCTTATCAACGACATCGCGACGAATCCGTCATAACCAGCGCACTCGACTGCCCGTGCCCACCCCACGATGCGCCGACTCCGAATGCCGCCCTGTTTCCGATCCTCGCTGCCCACCCCTGGGCCCCGGCGACTTAGGACGAGGGTCCGGAGGCAGCAGGACCACCGACCGATGTTCACCCAGCCGGCGGCGGCACCAGGCACACGAACCAGTGCCGACCGCGCCAGCCGGTCGGCGGCGGCGCCCAACCACTTGTCTTCCCTGCGTCATCAGGGATCAGCGGCATGTTCTTGACCTGGCGGTCTAGAACGGCTACTGTGGTGAACATGGGACGGCCACGCAACTTCGACGACGATGTCGTGGTCGATCGCGCGATGGACACGTTCTGGACCAATGGTTACGCCAACACCTCGCCCGCGCAGCTCGCGGAGGCCACCGGAGTGGCCAAAGGCAGTCTGTACAACGCGTTCAGCAGCAAGCGCGAGCTGTTCGATCGCGCTCTGGCCCGCTACGACACGCTGGGCTCAGAGTTCGCCAAGGAATTCCTGGCCCGGCCCGGAACCACCAGGGATCGCATCGGATCCTTCCTCAGATTTCTGGTGGATACCGACGTCGAACGACCGCAGCGGCGGGGCTGCCTCGCCGTGAATACGGCCGTGGAGCTGGCGGGGCACGACCTGGAGATCACCCGGACGATCCGCGTCACGCAGGAGCACACCATCGCCGCGCTCGCCGCCCGGATCGACCAAGGCCGCCGGGACGGCGACGTCAGGTCCGACATCCAGGCGCAGACCTGTGCAGAGTTCCTGATGAACACCATCGTCGGCCTGCGCGTCATGGCCAAGACCCACGACGCCCCCATGCTGCATCGCATCATCGACTCGGCACTCACCACCCTCTGATCAACCCACCGTGGCTATCCCGGCCAAGGCGTGTCTTAGTTATTGACCTAGAGTTCAAGAAAGGCTTCATCACTGGCAGGTAAGACAGCCGTGGTGACCGGCGCCAGCCGGGGTATTGGGCTGGCCATCACCCAGGCGCTGGCGGCCGAGGGAGTGCGGGTGGTCGGCGCCGCCCGGACGATCACCCCCGAGCTCGAGAAGGCCGCCGTCGCAGCGGTTGCTGCGAACCTGGGCCACTGCTGACGGTGCCGCCACGCTGGTGACTGCCGCACTGTCCGAACTCGGTGGCATCGACATCCTCATCAACAGTGTCGGTGCCGGTGATGCGGACCGACTCGGGCTCGGTGGGTTCCTCGACATCGACGACGATCAGTGGCGAGACCTGTTCGATCTCAACCTGTTCAGTGCCATCTGGACAACTCGTGCGGCGTTGCCCAGCCTGCTCGATCGAAGAGGCGCGATCGTCACCATCGCCTCGATCAATTCGCGACTGCCCGCCGCCGGGCCGGTCGGCTACAGCGAGGCCAAGGCGGCGCTGACGGCGTTCAACAAACGACTCAGCGAAGAGTTCGGACCACGCGGAGTGCGCGTCAACACCGTGTCACCCGGCGTGGTCGGGAGCCCGTTGTGGCGCGACCCCAAGGGTTTCGGCGCGAAGGTCGCTGCCGCCAACGGTGTCGGTCACCAAGAATTCCTGGCCGCCATCCCGGAACAGTTCGGCATGGCCTCTCGCCGGATCACGAACCCGAGGAGGCAGCGCTCATCACATTCCTGGTGTCCGAGGTGGCGGCGAACATCGTCGGTGCGGACATCGTCATCGACGGCGGCACCATCAAGACCAGCTGACCGTGCTGAACCAGTCAACCAACCCTCAGCGACCGAGACTCTCCGCCTCGGCGCCGATGGTGGTCGAGTCGCCGTGACCGGTGTGCACCACGGTGTCGGCCGGCAGGGCGAACAGTCGACGCCGGATCGAGTCGACGATCAGCTCGGGGTCGGAGAAGCTGCGTCCGGTGGCGCCGGGGCCACCGTTGAACAACGTGTCGCCGGTGAACACCACTGCCAGTTCCGGCGCATAGAGGCAGACTGCGCCCGGTGCGTGCCCCGGCGTGTGCAGCACCTGCAGCTCGATGTCGCCGACGCCGATCTGCTGACCATCGTGCAGCTCGCCGTCCGGGGCAGTGTCTGGATGGGTCAGCCGCCACAGCGGCGCGTCGCCCGGATGCAGCAGAACCGGTGCGCCGGTGCGCATTCCGAGTTCCGGCGCGACCCGGACGTGATCGTCATGGGCATGGGTGCAGACGATCGCCGTTACCCTACGGTCGCCGACCACCGCCATGATGTCGTCGACCCGGTGGGGCGCGTCGATCACCAGACATTCGGTGTCGTCGCCGACCACCCAGATGTTGTTATCGACCTCGAAAGTCTCGCCGTCCAGCGAAAAGGTGCCGGACGACACCGCATGATCGATCCGCACCGACGGTGTCGTCACTGCTGCCCGCCGAGCAGCACGACGGACCGCAGGACGTCGCCGGCATGCATCTTGTCGAACGCCGCCTCGACGTCGTCGATGCCGATCGTCTCGCTGACGAAGGCATCCAACGGCAACCTGCCCTGCAGGTACAGGTCGATCAGCATCGGAAAGTCCCTGGACGGCAGGCAGTCTCCGTACCAGGACGATTTCAGCGATCCGCCCCGGCCAAAGACATCGAGCAGCGGAATCTCCGGGATCGTCATCTCCGGCGTTGGCACGCCGACCAACACCACCGTGCCGGCCAGGTCGCGGGCATAGAACGCCTGCTTCCAGGTTTCCGGGCGGCCCACGGCATCCACCACCACGTCGGCGCCGTTGCCGCCGGTGAGTTCCTGGATCGCCTCCACCACGTCGCTGTCCTTGCCGTTCACCGTGTGGGTGGCGCCCAATTCCGTTGCGGTAGCGAGCTTTCGGTCGTCCAGGTCGACCGCGATGATGGTGGACGCGCCAGCCAGTCTGGCGCCGGCGATGGCGGCGACGCCCACCCCGCCGCAGCCGATCACCGCGATCGAATCGCCGCGTCGGACCCCGCCGGTATTGATCGCCGCACCGAGCCCGGCCATGATGCCGCAACCCAGCAGACCGGCTGCGGTCGCCGGCGCCGCGCTGTCCACCTTGGTGCACTGACCGGCGGCGACCAGGGTGTAGTCGGTGAAGGCGCCAATGCCCAGCGCTGCGGACAGTTCGGTGCCGGCACCCTCGCCATCGGCGATGGTCATCTTCTGCTGGGCGTTGTGGGTGTTGAAGCAGTACCACGGGGTTCCCCGACGGCAGGCCCGGCACTGCCCGCACACCGCGCGCCAGTTCAGGATCACGAAGTCGCCGACCGCCACCTCGGTGACGCCGTCACCCACCTGCTCGACGATGCCGGCCGCCTCATGCCCGAGCAGGTAGGGGAAGTCCTCGCCAATGCCGCCCTTCCGGTAATGCAGGTCGGTGTGGCAGACCCCGCAGGCCTGCACCCTGACGACCGCTTCGCCCGGGCCGGGATCGGGGATGGCGATAGTGACGACCTCGACGGGTGCGCCCTTCTCGCGGGCAATGACGGCCTTGCTGGTGCGGGGCATCGATGAACTCCCAGGACTCGAGGCGGCTTGGCCCCAGCGTAGTGAGCCGACTATGCCAGTGACCGGAGATCGCCGGTGCGTGCCCCGCAGGTAGCGCAAAGTTGGCACGACACGCCGTGCCCGCCGGCGCGTCGCGACAGAGTTCCGCTACCTGCCCGCAGCCGGCTGCCGGTGCGTGCCCCGCAGGTAGCGCAAAGTTGGCACGACACGCCGTGCCCGCCGGCGCGTCGCGACAGAGTTCCGCTACCTGCTCGCAGCAAGTCACCGCCCGTCATCGGCGTCAGGGTGCACCGAACGGCGGCGGCAGCGGCAGTTTGTCGGTGGCCATCACGCCGCGCAGTCGGGTCGGATAGTTGGTGATGATCCCGTCGACCCCGAGGTCGATGAGCTGCTGCATCTGATCTTCGTCATCCACCGTCCACGGGATGACGGCCAGCCGCTGCGCGTGCGCCGAACTCACCAGCTCGGGCGTCACGTCCGCCTTCGCCGGCGATATCGCCGTCACCCCGTCGATGGCCGCGGCAGCCTTCGCCACGTCACCGTCGTAGTCGTCGATGTCCAGGCCGCCCAGCCAGGGCGAGGATCCGGGCATCCCGACCTGCAGGTTGGCGCTGGTGGTCAGCGCGACCAGCGGCAGCGTCGGGTCCAGCTTGTGCATCGCCACCAGGGTCTGCCAATCGAAGCTTTGGATGGTGACCTGATCGGCCAGCCCGGAGGCTTTCAGCTGATCATCGAGCAACTTCACGAACTCGTCGATCGGCGCGCTCTGCTGCCGCGCCGTCGCATCGACTTTGGTCTCGATGTTCATCATCACGTCGGCCTTGTGAGCCTTCACCAGCGCCAGAACTTGTTGTAGTTGCGGGATTTTCGACCCCTTGGTGGCCTTTTGGTCGGGCAGGTCGGGCCGCGGCTGAAAGCCACAGTCCAGGGTTTCCAGCTGGGCTACGGTCAACTCGTGCACCACCTTGCCGACGTAGGGGAACTGCGGGTCGTTCGGGGTGGCCGGCTCGGTGACGGCGCAGACGTCGGAGTTGACGGTGTTGTCGTGGGTGACGACGACCTTGCCGTCCTGGGTGATCTGGGTGTCCATCTCCAGGGTGCTGACGCCGAGTTCGAGCGCATGGGTGAAGCTGGCGATCGAGTTCTCGGTGTTCTCACCCGCGCCGCCGCGGTGCGCCTGCAGGTCCAGCTTGGTCGACGGGGTGACGGCTGCGCCACTGCCGGAGCCGACGGTCGAGGTTGAACCCGCCGCCGATCCCGGGCTCCCGCCGGCTGCCGATCCGATGCCACCGGTAGCTGATCCGGTGCCACCGGGTGCCGGCCCGTTGTCGACTGAACTGCAGCCCGCCAACAGGACGCCGGCCAGCGCGGCGCCGAGCAGAGCTCGAGTGGCCGAGGTGTTCATTTCGATCAACCGATCTTCGTGACGGCGAACTCGCCGACGGGGTGGGCGATCTGCTCCTGCGCAGCGACCAGCGCGATCTCTCGGGAACCGGCCGCCACCGTTGCTGCCAGGATCGCATGGACCGACGAGGCGACCCGGCCGAGCGCCACCTCGATTCCGTGCGGCAGGTGCGCCAGGAACAGGGCAGCGGTGACGTCACCCAGCCCATTGACCGAGATCGGCAGCTTCGGTGTGGAGACCCGGTAGGCGCCGGAGTCGTCGACGGCCAGCATGCCCATCTCATCGGCGCAGATGCCGCTGGTCGCTACCGATGTGACCAGGACGGTGGTCGGTCCCATCGCCCGGATCCGTTGCACGGCGGCAAGTATCGCGGCAACGGAGGACAGGTCGGCCGGTGTCGCGGTGTCCGGATCCGAGCCGTCGCCGGCCAGGTAGCCGAGCTCGAACTGGTTGGGCGTCACGATGTCCGCTTGCGGCAGTACGCGGTCGCGCATCAACGCCGGAATACCCGGCAGTACGAAGAACCCGCGATCGACGTCGCCGAGCACCGGGTCGCAGCAGTAGATGGCGGCCGGGTTCAACGCCCGGACCCGGGCGACGGTGTCCAGCACCACCTCCGCGACTCCCGGCGACCCCTGGTAGCCGGTGAGTACCGCATCGGCGGTGCCGAGCACGCCGCGGTCGTCGATGCCGGCGATCACCTCCCGGACGTCGGCCGGGTCGAGCACCGGTCCGCGCCAGGCGCCGTAGCCGGTGTGGTTGGAGAAGTGCACGGTGTTCACCGGCCACACCTGGTGGCCGAGCCGTTGCAGCGGGAAGGTCGCGGCACTGTTGCCGACGTGGCCGTAGCCGACGGAGGACTGGATGGACAGGATGCGCACCGGGCCAGGGTAGATCGGGCCGGGGTGGTCAGCGTTTCCTTTCCGGTTCGGCAGACTGTTTGTGGGGGAGGACCTGCTGGGTACCGCAGGGTTTGCCGGGTACTGCAGAAGGGTGACGATGACGCACACGACCGAAGACCATCTGGCGATGACGCTGCCGCCCGGGCAGCTGGCCGGCCGGATCCAACACACCCTGATCGGTCAAGCGATCACCGAGTCGCAAGTCCGGGCGCACGTCACCGAATGCATGGAGTACGGCTTCGACGCGGCGATCGTGCCGCCCACCTGGGTACAGGCCGCCCGCAGCGAACTGAACGGAACGCACATCAGGGTCGGATCGATCATCGACTTCCCCTACGGCATGATGACCACCGCCGGCCGGGTGGCCGAGACCCGGGCGCTGGTCGATGCCGGCGTCGACGAACTCGACGCAACGGTGAACATCGCGCTGCTGCTCAGCCATCGGATCGACCGGTTCATCGAGGATTTGCGGGCAATGGTGGAGGCCGCCTCACCGGTGGGGGTCAAGGTGATGCTGGAACTGCCGTTGCTGGGCGCCGACCAGCGCCGGCGGGTGGTTCAGGCGGCGGTCGACGCCGGCGTTGCCTTCGTCAAGAACGCCTCCCGCGGCGCCGTCGGAATCGCCGATCCTGCCACCATCTCGTTCCTGCGCCGGTCGGTGCCGGCATCGGTCGGGGTCAAGGCGTCCGGCGGCATCAAGACCATCGAGCAGGTGCGATCGCTGCTGGCCGCCGGTGCCGATCTGATCGGCACCTCCTCCGGAGTGTCGATCGTCGGCGGCACCGGCGCCGCTCGCGGCTCGCTCTACAGCTACTGAGTCCGCCCGTACGGAACCGCCTGCGGCGGCCACCTCAGGGTGCGCTGGCCAGCTGGATGGCCCTGGCCACGGCGCCGAGCAGCGAGGCACGCTGGCCGAGCTCACCTCCGACCACCGCCAACTGGGACGACACGTATGGCTGGGTGTACCGGCGGACGGCGGCCGCGATGCCGTCCAGCAGTGGCCCCGGCTCGTCCACCAGCGGACCGCCGACCACCACCATCGTCGGATCCAGGTTGGCCGACACGGCGGCGACCACCCGGCCGATCTCGGTGCCCATGTCGGTGAACAACCGGACGGCGCCAGGATCGCCGGCCCGGACGATGGTGAGCACCTCCTCCAGACTCATCTCCCGGCCGTGGGCGTTCCGGAGCAGCGCGAACGCCGCGTCGGCCGACGACAAGGTCTCCAGACAGCCGCGGCTACCACACCGGCACAGCGCACCACCGTCGGCGACCTGCACATGGCCGATCTCGCCGGCCGTCCCACGGGATCCGCGGTACAGCCGGCCGTCCAGGATCATTCCGGCGCCGATGCCGGTGGAAACTTTGACGTACAACAGGTTCTGCACGCCGCGGGCCCGCCCATAGGTGTGCTCGCCGATGGCGCCGAGGTTGGCGTCATTCTCCAGGGTGACGGGCTGGCCGAGCCGGCGACGGAACTCCTCGGCCGGCTGCACACCGACCCACCCGGGCAGCACCGTTCCGGACAGCAACTGGCCGCTGATGCGATCGATCGGGCCGGGCACCCCGATGACGATCGCCTTCGGCCGGCTGGTTCCGGCGTTCGCCGTGCCGTCCGCCGTGCCGTCCGCAGTGCTGTCCGAAATGCCGACTGCGTCACCGGCCGGATCACAGAGCTCCGACAACATCGCGGCCAACAAGATGGTGGCGGCATCGATGGCGGCGTCGGCGGACGAGTCGACATCCAGCTCGGTGCGTCGTTCGGCGAGCAGCCGGCCGGACAGTTCGGCCACCGCGATCGCCAGGTGGGAGTGGCCGAAATCCAGCCCGGCGACCACCCCGGAGCCGGCGTGCAGCCGCAGCAGCCGTGGCGGCCGGCCACGACCGGCCGGCACCGATCCGCCGACGGTCACCAGTCGGCCTGAATCGGCCAATTCGGTGACGACGGAAGCCACCGTCGCCCGGGACAGCCCGGTGCTCCGGACCACGTCGGCCTGGCTCACCGGTTGCGAACGGGCGAGCTCCTCCAACACCAGTCGGCGACTCATCTCGCGCAGCCTGGAGGCCCGGCCGGTGATCCGATCGCGACCGATGGTCGGGCCGTCCGGGTGAGTGGTCACGGGCCCAAAATGGGGCATTGACAAGTCACAAGTCAAGGCCGCAGCGCGAACGATAGGCGAAATTCGGGCCATAGAGTCGCCCAGTCGGGCATCGGCTTCCACGAACCGGCCAATGAGCGCGCCACTTTCTGCCTAATCATGGAACAAAACGATCCGGTAAAGCCGTCCGTCCCGGCTGGCTTCCGGGGGTCGGCCGGTCATAGCATCCGAGCGACCACCGAACCTGCGCCGCCTCGCTGGAACTCAGCTCTCCGGCGGCGCGGGTGGACGTGGAGTCCCTCATTCAGTTCGGAGGAAGCGGAATGCGCCGTACCCCCCTGATCGCCGGTCTCGCCGTTGCGGGTCTGTTGCTCGCCGCGTGTGGATCTGACACGACCCCTGCCAGCCCGGGCTCGTCCGGTGCGCCCTCCGCCGGCGCCAGTGACACCGCGGTGGCCAGCGACACCGCGGCCGCCAGCGACACCGCGGCCGCCAGCGATACCGCGGCTGCCAGCGATACCGCGGCTGCCAGCGATACCGCGGCTGCCAGCGATACCGCGAGTGATACTGCGGGTTCCAGTGACACCGCGGGGAGTGCCGCCACCGGCGCCGGCGGCGAGGTGGGCGTGTTCACCTGGTGGGCCGACGGTTCGGAGAAGAAGGGTCTGGACGCGCTGACCGCCGTCTTCGCCAAGAAGTACCCGACCGACAAGTTCGTCAACCTGTCGGTGGCCGGAGGTGCAGGCTCGAATGCCAAGCCCAAGCTGGCCTCCGACCTGCAGGCCGGCAACCCGCCGGATTCCTTCCAGGGTCACGCCGGGGCCGAACTCACCGACTACATCAGTGCCGGTCAGATCGAACCGGTCGACGACGTGATCGCCACCCTCGGCGGCGAGAAGGTGTTCCCGAAGGATCTGCTCGGCCGGCTGACCGTGGACGGACACATCTACTCGGTGCCGTCCAACATCCACCGGGCCAACGTGGTGTGGGTCAACAACGAGGTGGTCACCAAGGCCGGCCTCGACCCGAAGAAGGGTCCGGCCGACATCAAGACCTGGATCGCCGACATGGACAAGCTCAAGGCATCCGGAGTCGCGACGCCACTGTCCGTCGCCGGCGACTGGACCCAGGTCGAACTGTTCGAGACGGTGCTGATTTCCGATCTCGGACCCGACGGCTATACCGGGCTTTTCGATGGCAAGACGAAGTGGGACGACGCCAAGGTCACCACTGCGATCGACGATTACGCCACCTTGCTCACCTACACCAACACTCCCGGAGACAAGGACGACTGGCCGGGTGCCACCGACATGGTGATCGAGGGCAAGGCCGCCTACAACGTGATGGGCGACTGGGCGGTCGCCGAGTTCACCGACAAGGGCAAGAAGGACGGCACGGACTACAGTTACTGGGCCGTTCCGGGGCAGGACGGCGTGTACGACTTCCTCGCTGATTCCTTCACCCTGCCCAAGGGCGCCAAGAACGCCGCCGGCACCAAGGACTGGCTGATGACCGTCGGTTCCGCCGACGGACAGAAGGCTTTCAACCTGGCCAAGGGCTCCATCCCGGCCCGCACCGATGTGCCGGCCGACGGATTCCCGCAGTACCAGACGTGGGCCATCGACCAGTTCAAGAAGGACAAGATCGTCTCGTCGATCGCCCACGGCGCAGCCGTGAGTGGTAGCTGGGCCAGTGCGATCACCAGCGCGATGACGAAATTCCACGCGACCAAGGACAAGGCAGGTCTGCAGTCGGATTTGGTCGCGGCAGCGCAGGACAACCTCGGCGGCTGATAGCGCCATCGAGTGACAGTGCGGGCCTGGGGCCGACCCTGCGGGGTCGGCCCCATCGCCTGAGGCAGGTCGACAGCGCTGTGTGAGCGGAGGCAACCAGATGCCCGACAATCCTTCTCCCGCACCATCTTCCTTGGCGGCGACCCCGTCCGCACCGGTGTCGTCGATGACGGCGGTTGCCGGCGGGCAGGCAGCGACGGTGGACGGAGCACCACCGTCCCCGCGCCGCCGGTTCGGCTGGCTGCCGGGCTTCCTGCTGGTGTTGCCGTCGATCATCCTGATCGGGATCTTCGTCTACTACCTGATCGTCCGGAACGTGGCGACCTCGCTGACCAACCGGAACTCGATCAACAAGAACCTCGTGGTGTCCAACGTCGGGCTGCGCAACTACGGACGGTTGTTCGCCGATTCCAACTATCAGCATGCGCTCTGGCATCTGCTGGTGCTGTCGGTAGCGTTCATCGGCGGCACCATGATCTTCGGCCTGCTCTGGGCGCTGCTGCTGGAGAAAGGCATCCGCGGCGAGGGCATCTTCCGCGCGGTCTACCTGTTCCCGATGGCCATCTCCTTCATCGCCGCGTCGGTGGTGTGGAAGTGGTTGCTCAGTCCACAGAAGGGTCCGCAGGCAGTCGGTCTCAACCAGCTGTTCCACCTGATGGGTATGGACGGTCTGCAGAGCTCCTGGTGGAGTGCGAATTCATCGCTGAATATGACGGCGATGGCGCTACCGGCGGTCTGGCAACTCGCCGGCTATGTGATGGCACTGTTCCTGGCCGGGTTCCGCGGCATTCCGGACGACCAGCGGGAAGCGGCCCGGATGGACGGTGCCAGTGAGTACCGGATCTATCGGCACGTCATCTTTCCGCAGCTGTCGCCGATCGCGTTGTCCGCGCTGATCATCGTCGGTCACATGTCGATGAAGATGTTCGACCTGATCTATGCGCTCGCCGGGTCCAACTCGTACGTGGCCTCGGTTCCGGCCACCTTGTTGTGGCAGCAGTTGAGCACCTACAAGTACGCCACCGCAGCCGCCAACACCACCATCCTGTTGGTGATCGTCGCCATCCTGGTGGTGCCGTACCTGATTTACACCCGCAGGGTCGAGAAGAGGTCAGGGTCATGACGAGCGCCGTCGAGACCATCCCGGCGCCGGTCGCTACCGGCGGTCGGGCGCCGAAGCAGGCGACCTCTGGTTCCCGGGCCAAGATCGTCAAGTTCGCGCTGTTGTCGATCTTCTTGGTGCTGGTCCTGATGCCGGCCTACGTCATGATCGTCACCAGTTTCAAGGCGCCGTCGGACATCTCGCCCAGCACATCCTGGGCTTTGCCGAGGAACTGGTCGACGCAGGGCTGGAGCAAGGCCTGGCACGAACTGGCCGGGCCGATGTTCCGGTCGCTGGTGCTGGCGGTATCCGCAGCCGTGATCTCGTCGGTGCTCGGCTCGCTCAACGGGTTCGTCTTCTCGAAGTGGAAGTTCCCCGGTGCGAACCTCGTTTTCACGCTCTTCCTGTTCGGGATGTTCATCCCTTACCAGGCGATCATGATCCCGCTGCAGCAGATGCTGTTCAACGATCTGGGACTCCACCAGGGAATCCTGGCGCTGATCGTGGTGCACACCGTCTTCGGCATTCCGATCTGCTCGCTGATCTTCCGCAACTACTACGCCACCGCCATCCCGGACGAGATTCTCGAGGCCGCCAAGGTGGACGGCGCCGGGATGTTCCGCACCTATGGTTCGATCGTCCTGCCGCTGTCCATTCCGGGCTTCGTGGTGGCGCTGATCTGGCAGTTCACCTCGGCCTGGAACGACTTCCTGTTCGCCCTGTTCCTGTCGAACTCCACCAATGGTCCGGCAACCTACGTCCTGCAGCAGCTGTCCGGCGGGCAGAATCCGGACTACGCATCGAGCATGGCTGGTGCACTGATCACCTCGGCCCCCACCCTGGCCATCTACATTTTCCTCGGGCGGTACTTCATCGGTGGATTGATGTCGGGTTCGGTCAAGTAGTCGGGTCCGCTGGAAGGTCAGCACGCCGGGCCGAGGTGTTCAATGGGTAGTTCTCACCATCGCTCGTTTCGCCCGATCGGAACCGTTCCGGCCGTTGTTGGGTCAGAGTGGTCTGGTCGGGATGGTCCCGCCGCGACGGTGAAGAGGTGCGAACCGATGACCGAGACGTTCTCGTTGGGTGGCGACCCGGCGTCCATCAGAGGATCGGCACAGCTCTGGTCGAACTTCGCCTCGGCGGCCACCGGCGCTGCCTCCGATGTGCAATCGCTGGACAGCAGTGAGTTCGTCGGCGACGAGGGTGAGACGTATCGCAGCAGGATCAACACCGATATGCACCCCCATCTGACGACCACCGGTTCGGCCTGGGAGAAGGTGGCCGGTGCGCTGCAGACCTACGCCGGTGAGCTGGAGACGCTGCAACAACGGATGAGCGCGCTCAAGATCCAGGCCGGCCACCACCAGGACGCCGTCAACCAAGCGTCGACGACGTTGTCGAATGCCCAGTCGGCCGATGCGCACAACACCCACCAGCGGCTGCTGGCCAGCCAGAAACTCAAGCCCGGTGAGACGTTGCCGGTGGACGCCTACGTCAACCAAACCGGTTCCGCCAGTAACACCCTGAGCAACGCCCAGGCCGACCTGAACGCGACCATCTCCGCGGCCGCGACCGTGCGGTCCGACCACACCAAAGTGTTGAAGGCCTGTTGCGGCGCGATCAACGAGGCCAAGGACATGCGCTTCCAGAAGCCGCCGGGATTCTGGGACAAGGTTGCCGGCGTGGCCGGCAAGATGTGGGATGGGTTGAAGGCCGGCGTTTCCTGGGCCGCCGAACACGTCGGCCCGGTGCTCAAGATCATTTCTGCGGTGGCCGGTCTGCTTGCCCTGATCCCGTTCCTGGCGCCGGTGATGGGTCCGATCGCCCTGGTCACCGGAGGCGCCGCGTTACTGCTCGACGTCGCGAACAAACTGATGAACGGCAAGGGCAGCTGGCTGCAGATCGGCATCGATGCGGTCGGGCTGATACCAGGGGTCAAGGGCATGACGAGCACCATGAAGGTCGCCAAGGTGGCCAAGGCCGGCAAGGCACTCGACGGCGCAGAAACCGTGATGAAGGGTGCTCGCAGCACCTTCATGGCAGCCAGCAAGAACACCCGGCTGGCGAAGTCCGCACTCGCGGTCCAGAAGGGAACCGGCCGAAACGCCGTCGTCCGGGGCTTCAAGAGCACCTTCAATCGGGGCGGCATCAAGACCGCCGAGAACGCGCTCACCGACAGCCGCGCCACCCTGGCAACCAGCCGGACCGCGCTCAATTCGGCCAAGTCGAAGTACACCTCCGAGCTGGCCAACTTCGGCAAGGCGGAGAAGTTCGCCAAGAACCACGATCTGGCCTGGAAGGTGGTCGATCCGCTGGCGAGCGCCGCGGGTACGACGCTGGTAGGAGTCAAGACCTACCAGGACACCAACGGTGATTGGGGTGCTGTCGTGCGGACCGCCGGTGTGTCCGCCCTTGGCCAGAAGATCCCCGGTGCCAGCAACAAGTTCAACGGTGTTCAGGGCATTGTGGCCAACGGTGGCGCCACGGTGAACCAGGGTGTCAACATGGCGCAGAACCCGGAGAAGCTGACGGATCCGAAGGAGTGGGCAAAGCTCACCAGCAGCGCGGTCAAGACCGGTACATCGGTACACACCGTTGCGGCCAACGGATCTGCCGGAACCCAGTCGGGTGCCACCGGTGCCAATGGCTCCCACGAGCGCAGCGCTTTCGATCGCAAGGAATATGCGGCGTCGAATCAGTCGACCATCGCCAACAACGGTTTCGGCAACGCGGCGAGCATGATCAACTCGATCGTGGCCAACCGCGGCTGACGATCGGTGCAGGTTGCTGTCTGACGGTCAGCCGAAGGTGACGGAGGCGCGGTGCCGGACACTGAGCCGCACCGCGCCGCCGAGCAATCGCCGGCCAGCCGCACTGGGTCCTCAGCCGTCCTGCCTGGCACCGTCGGCCGGCAGCACCGGCCTGATCTCCGGACGGGTGAAACGTGCTGCGGCGAAAGCAGTTTCGACCGCGGCGGTGACCTCGCTCGCCGCGTCGGTGGGGACCAGCGCGATCGCTGAGCCGCCGAAGCCGCCACCGGTCATCCGGGCGCCGAGCGCGCCGGCCGCGAGTGCGGCGTCCACCGCGGTGTCCAGTTCGGTGCAGGAGACGTCGTAGTCGTCCCGCAGCGATCGATGGGAGGCGGTCAGGTCCTCTCCGATGCCGGCCACCCCGGCTTCGGGTCTGTCGGTGGCCGACCCGCTCCGCAACCGGTCGACGACCCGCTGCACCCTGGTGTTCTCCGAGAGCACATGCTGCACCCTGCGGACCAGCACCTCACGATCCGCGCCGGGTAGTCCGGGCGCGGTGGCCAGCACGGCCAGCGCGGCACCCGCATTGTCGATGTCCCGCAGCGAGTCCAGCCCCAGAATGGCAGCCGCCTGCTCGCAGGACGCCCGTCGTTTGCCGTACTCGCCGTCGGCCAGCGAATGGTGGACCTTGGTGTCGATGACCAACACCTGCAGTGCCGCGGCGGTGGGGTCGAACGGAATGTGCTCGGTGCTGCCGGCTCCGACGTCGAAGAACAGCAGGTGCCCGGCCCGGCAGCAGGCCGACGCCATCTGGTCCATCAGTCCGGACGGGACCCCGACGAATGCGTTCTCCGCCCGTTGGCACACCTTCGCCAGGTCGGACTTGACCAGGTGCACTTCGGCCAGTGACGAGATGGCAAGTGCCGCAGCGCATTCCACTGCCGCCGACGAGCTCAGTCCGGCACCGGCCGGCACCGTCGAGTCCAATGCGATCTCGGCACCGGGCACTTCGATGCCGGCCTCGGCGACCGCCCAAATCGCGCCGAACAGGTAGGCCGGCCAGCCGGCTGCGGTCGCCGATCCCGGTGCCAGCACCGACAATGGCGCCTCGACGATCCCGCCCGGACGCTGCGCCGACACCAGCCGGATCACCGGTTCGTCGATCCGGGCGGCGGCGATGGTGGCCCTGGCATCGATGGCGAACGGCAGTACCAGGCCATTGTTGTAGTCGGTGTGCTCACCGATCAGGTTGACCCTCCCCGGTGCCGACCACAGCCCGTCCGGCGCTCGGCCGAAGGTGGCGGTGAACAGATCGGCGGCACTCACCGGCTGCGCCCGGCGGTGTCCGGGGCCGGGCCGTCCAACCCGGCGGCGGCCGGGGTCGGATCGGCTGGGCGAACGAAGTCCCAGGCATCGGCAACCATCCGCCGCAGGTCGAACGCCGGCTGCCAACCGAGCAGGTTGCGAGCCCGATCTGCCGATGCGACCAGCGATCTCGGGTCACCGGCCCGGCGCGGACCCACCGTCACCGGCAACGGCAGGCCGGTGACTTCCTCGATCGCGGTGATCACTTGTTGGACGCTGAACCCGTCGCCGTTGCCGAGGTTGCAGATCAGGTGCCGACCCGATTGCGCCGCGTCCAGGGCCAGCACATGGGCCCTGGCCAGATCGAGCACATGCACGTAGTCGCGGATCGGGGTGCCGTCGGGGGTCGGCCAGTCGTCACCGTAGATGGTGAGCTTGTCCCGGCGACCCGCCGCCGCGTCCAGCGCGATCGGAATGAGGTGCGTCTCCACGGCATGCCGCTCGCCAGCTCCGAGGGCGGCGCCGGCCACATTGAAATACCGCAACGACACCGCACCGAGGGTGGTGGCCAGGCACTCACCGGTGATCATCATGTCGACGGCCAGCTTGGTGGCGCCGTAGGTGTTGGTCGGCCGGCACGGCGCGTCCTCGGAGATGGGCGACTCGTCCGGCTCGCCGTACACCGCAGCGGTGGAGGAGAACACCAGCCGGGGGACGCCGCGGGCGGTGATCGCATCGAGCAGCGCTCGGCTGCCGATCACGTTGGTATGCCAGTACGGGCTGGGCTTCTCGACGGATTCGCCGACCAGGGACTTCGCCGCGAAGTGCAGCACCGCATCGAAATTGGCCCCGTCCAGTACCGCATCGGCCTCGGTGATGTCCGCCCGGATCAACCTCACACCTTCGGGCACCGAGTCTGCGTGCCCGGTCGAGCAGTTGTCCAGCACCACGACTTCATGTTCGGACTGCAGCAGCAACCGGGTCACCACCGAGCCGATGTAGCCGGCCCCGCCCACCACCAACGTCTTCACCGGGTTGCCTCCTTGGCCGCCGTCAACCTGGATGCCAGGTGATGCTCGCGTCGACTGCCAGCAGCGCTGCCATCCGCTGGTCCGGGGCGCGGTTGGTCGTGGGGGGTCGGGATGACGATCACCTCGCCGACCTGATCGGCCAGCTCCTGCCGGGCTGCGCGGTCGAGGCGGTCGTCGGTGAGCAGGATGTCCACCGCCGACAGCGGAGCGATCTGGGACAACCCGACCACGCCCCATTTGGTGTGATCGGCCACCACCACCACTCGACGGGCCGAGTCCACCATCGCCCGGTTGGTCTCGGCCTCCATCAGATTGGGCGTGGTGAGCCCGGCTCTGGCATCGATCCCGTGCACACCCATCACCACCAGGTCCACATGCAGCGATCGGATGGCCTGCACCGCGATCGGACCGACCAACCCGTCGGACGGTGTCCGCAGGCCGCCGGTCAACACCACGGTGAGGTCGGACCGGGAGTGCTCGTAGAGCACCTCGGCCACCTTCAGCGAGTTGGTGACGACGGTCAGCGACGGGATCTCCGCCAGATGCTGGGCCAGTGCCCAGGTGGTGGTGCCGGCGGTGATGGCGATGGCCATCCCCGGCTGGATCAGCGTCGATGCGTGGGCGGCGATGGCCTCCTTCTCGGTCCGCTCCCGCACCTTCTTGACCTCGAAGCCCGGCTCGACGGCGCTGGCGGTCTCCACCGCGGTGGCGCCGCCGTGCACCTTGGTCAGCAGACCCTTGCGGTCCAGCGCGTCGAGATCGCGGCGGACCGTCATATCCGAGACATCCAGCAGGGCAGTGAGTTCGGCGACCCGGACCCCGCCGGTGCGGCGCACCTCGTCGAGGATCCGCGCCTGTCGGACGGCAGCCAGCATGGGCTCGCTCCTTCTTCGGTGTCCCGGTGTGCGCCACAGTCTCACCCGCCGGGCGGACGGAAGTCAACACGAGCGAACATGCGGGTGTGCGTCTCTGTTCGATCTGCCGGGGGATCACCTGCCCGGCCGAGGGCAAGGCTCAGGTTCACCGGTTGTTCCGTCGCCGCGCCGGGACGTTTGGAACGCCAGATACTCAAATGCCCGCCTGGATGCCTGTAAAGCCCATCTGGCGTACCAAACGTCCCACTGCACCCCCCGTGGACCGCGATGTCAGAGAAAGTCGGGCGCCGGAGTGATGGCGTCCCACCTGCAAGAACACCGATGTACCTCCTTGGCACCCTGCTCGGTCGAGCATGGCGAGATCGTCGGAAATGAGCGAGTGCGCCCGGGCCGGAGAACCTGCCGGGGCATCCGGTTCTGGTGCGACGCGAGGGATGGTCGTCAGCCGAGCCCGACGGAGTTTCGTCCTTCGTCCGACACCAGGCGAAGAGCGGCTCAGACGGTGGATCTCGGCAAAGTGCCGTCGGGAACCAACGCGGCCGTCAATGCTTGGTTGAAGGCCGGAAGGTCGTCCGGATTGCGACTGGTGATCAGGTTGCCGTCGACCACCAGTTCTTCGTCCCGCCAGTCGCCACCGGCGTTGCGGATGTCGGTTTGCAGACTGGGCCAGGAGGTGAGGGTGCGGCCGGCGAGCACTCCTGCCTCGACCAGCGTCCACGGCGCGTGGCAGATCGCTGCCACGTTCCTGCCGGTGTTCAGGAAATCGCGGACGAACCCCACGGCACCCTGGTCGGTGCGGAGCGCATCCGGGTTGGCCACCCCGCCCGGCAGCACCAGAGCGACGAAGTCATCAACGTTCACCTTGTCGACGGTGTCGTCCACCGGGAAGGTTTCCGACGTGTCCAGGTGATCGAACGTCTGCACCGAGCCGGATTCGGTGGACAGCAGGACCGGAGTGAATCCGGCATCGATCACTGCTTGCCACGGCTCGGTGAGTTCGACCCGCTCGACACCTTCGATCGCGGTGAGGAAGGCGACCTTCTTGCTGGAGTTGTCTGTCATCACTGCATGCTGCGCCGATCCGGCCGCCCGCGGCAACCCGAGTTGTCCCGGGGCGTCTGGTAAGGACGTCGATATCCGGTCTAAATTGGCGTCAGGTTGCGGCGCATACCCACTGCGGGTATGGTGTGGGCCATACCCCTACTAGGTATGATCGTTGGAGACGGAGAGCCCATGACAGCGAAGGCGACACCAGGTGCATCCAGCGGTGCGGCATCGTCGAGCGGCAACGGGATGGCCAGCATTCCGGCCGCCGGCTACGGCTACACCGCGGAGAAGGCCAGCCACCTGAAGCGGTTGCGCCGGATCGAGGGTCAGCTGCGCGGGCTGCAGCGGATGGTGGAGTCCGACGAGTACTGCATCGACATCCTCACCCAGGTGTCGGCAGCTACCAAGGCGCTGCAGGCATTCTCCCTCGAACTGCTCGACGAGCACTTGGCGCACTGCGTCAAACATGCCGTCAACGCCGGTGGCAGCGAAGCAGACGACAAGATCAAGGAAGCTTCGGCGGCCATTGCTCGGCTCGTCCGCAGCTGAACCTCAGCCGACCAACCCATCCGACCAAACAGGAGAAACCCATGAGCATCAGCACCACGTACACCGTGTCCGGAATGACCTGCGAGCACTGCGTGAAGGCCGTCACCGAGGAGCTGCAGAACCTGGACGGTGTCAGCGATGTCGCCATCGACCTGGTCGCCGGCGGCGACTCGCCGGTCCGGGTGACCAGCTCCAGCGCGCTCGACCGCGGTGTCGTCCGGGACGCCGTCGACGAGGCCGGCTATGTCCTGGCCGACGAGCGGTAGACCCTCGATGAAGAACCGGACCACCCTGCTGCTCACCGGATTCGTGGTTGCCATGGCCGCGGTGTTCGGCGGCAGCTATCTGATCGGGCAGCGGGTCCCGACCGCCGCCGCGGCCACCGAGCCGGGGAACGTCGGATCCGGTACCGCACAGACAGAGATGAAGGACGAGATGGACGCCGCGCACGACACTGCGGACCCGACTGCGGCCGACCAGCAAACCGGGCACGCCGAGGGCGGCGTAGCACACGATGCCGCACACGAGGAGACCGCGGGCAGCGCGAGCCTTCCCGGCCTTGCCCTGTCGCAGGACGGCTACCTGCTGGCCTGGGTATCACCGACGATCCTGCAGCAGGGGCGATCCGAACTGCGTTTCCGGATCGCCGATCCGGCCGGCCGGCCGGTCACCGACTACACCCGGATGCACGAGAAGGATCTGCACCTGATCGTGGTCCCTCGTGATCTCGGCGGCTTCCGACATGTCCACCCGGAGTTGGCCGCCGACGGCACCTGGTCGGTCGATGTGAATCTGGACCTGGCCGGCAGCTGGCGCGTTTACGCCGACTTCACCCCGACCGCCCTCGGCCACGGCATCGTGCTGGGCACTGATCTGACGGTGGCCGGAACCCTGACACTGCACGCACTTCCGGCGCCGACGGACGTCTCGAACGTCGACGGATACGCCGTGACGCTGACCGGGGAACCGATGGCCAATACCGAGGCAGCGCTGACCTTCCGGGTGACGAAGGGCGGCCGCGACGTCGGCGACCTGGATCCGTACCTGGGTGCGGACGGACACCTGGTGGCCTTGCGGGTCGGCGACTTGGCCTACCTGCACACCCACCCGCAAAGTCAGCAGCCCACCGGCGGACCCGAGATCCACTTCGCCAGCACGTTTCCATCGGCCGGCGCCTATCGCGTCTTCCTCGACTTCTCCCACCAGGGCGTGGTGCACACCGCGGCCTTCACCGTCACCGTGCGGCCGAGCCGATGACTGACATCGCATCGGCCGATACGACCCAGTCGCCCGCGCCGACCACCACCATCGACCTGACCATCGGCGGCATGACGTGCGCCTCGTGCGCGGCCCGGATCGAGAAGAAGCTGAACCGGATGGACGGCGTCACCGCGACCGTCAACTACGCCACCGAGAAAGCGCATGCCGTGGTCGACGGGTCGATCACCGCGGATGACCTGGTGGCCACAGTGGTGCAGACCGGCTACACCGCTACGGTGCCCGAACCGCCTGCTGCACAACAGACGGCGGCCGACCCGGAAGCCGTGGAACGCGCGGAGTCCGAGCCCACCCGCCGGCTCCGGATGCGACTGATCAGCAGTGCACTGCTGGCTGTACCGGTGATCGCCTTGGGGATGATCCCGGCGCTGCAGTTCAACTACTGGCAGTGGCTGAGCTTCGCCCTGGCCTCACCGGTGGTGGTGTGGGCGGCCTGGCCGTTCCACCGCAGCGCCGCCGTCAACCTGCGGCACGGTGCGGCCACCATGGACACCCTGGTGTCCGTCGGGGTGATCGCTGCCTACGGGTGGAGCGCGTATGCCCTGTTCTTCGGTGGTGCGGGGGCCGAAGGGATGCGGATGCCGTTCACCGTGGCGCCGTCCCGCGGCGGTGGTGCGAGCGAGATCTATCTGGAGGTGGCGGCCGGCGTCACCACCTTCATCCTGGCCGGGCGGTACTTCGAGGCCAGGGCCAAGCGACAGTCGAGTGCTGCCCTGCGGGCGTTGATGGCGATGGGCGCCAAGGACGTGGCCGTGCTGCGACCCGGTGCGGGCAGCAGCGTGGTCGAGACCAGGATTCCGATCGCCGAGCTGGCGGTCGGCGATGTTTCCTCGTCCGTCCGGGTGAGAAGATCGCCACCGACGGGGTGGTGACCAGCGGAGCCAGCGCCATCGACTCCTCGATCCTCACCGGGGAATCCGTGCCGATCGAGGTGACCGTCGGCTCGACCGTGGTCGGTGCCACTGTCAACGTCGGCGGGCTGTTGCAGGTGCGAGCCACCGGCGTCGGCAACGACACCCAACTGGCCCAGATGGCCCGGCTGGTGGAGCAGGCGCAGACCGGCAAGGCTCAGGCGCAGCGGTTGGCCGACCGGGTGTCCGGGATCTTCGTGCCGATCGTCATCCTGCTGGCAGTCGGCACTCTGGGCTTCTGGCTCGGCAACGGTGCGCCCACCACGGTGGCATTCACCGCAGCGGTGGCGGTGCTGATCATCGCCTGCCCCTGTGCTCTCGGGCTGGCGACCCCGACCGCCCTGATGGTCGGCACCGGCCGCGGCGCTCAGCTCGGGATCTTGATCAAAGGTCCGGAGGTGCTGGAGTCGACCAGGAAGGTCGACACGGTGCTGCTGGACAAGACCGGCACCATCACCACCGGCACCATGACATTGACCGACGTGGTGATCGGAACCGACGTCGCCGCGATCGATGCCGACGAGGTGTTGCGGCTCGCCGGCGCACTGGAGGACGGTTCGGAACATCCGATCGCCCGCGCCATCGCCGCCGGCGCCCGGGACCGGGTCGGCGGGCTACCAGCGGTGACGGAGTTCCAGAACCTGCCCGGCCTCGGTGTGCAGGGCATGGTCGAGGACCGGGTGGTGTTGGTCGGTCGGCGGTCACTGCTGCAGGAGTACGCGCAACGCGTGCCGGCCGACCTCGATGCAGCCCATCAGGCGGCGCAGGCGGCCGGACGGACGGCGGTGATGGTCAGCGTCGACAGCAACCCGGTTGGCCTACTGGTGGTGGCGGACGCCGTCAAACCCACCTCCGCGCAGGCGATCTCGGAGCTCAAGGCACTGGGGCTGCACCCGATGCTGCTGACCGGCGACAACGCGGCGACGGCGCAATCGGTGGCCCGCGAGGTCGGCATCGATCCAGCCGACGTGATCGCCGAGGTGCTGCCGGCCGACAAGGTCCAGCAGGTGCGCACGCTGCAGGAACATGGTCGGGTGGTGGCGATGGTCGGCGACGGGGTGAACGACGCCGCCGCCCTGGCCCAGGCGGACCTGGGTCTGTCGATGGGCACCGGCAGCGACGTGGCCATCCAGGCCGCCGACCTGACCCTGGTGCGCGGCGACCTGCGGGCGGCCGCCGACGCGATCCGGTTGTCCCGCAGGACACTGGCCACCATCAAGGGCAACCTGTTCTGGGCGTTCGGCTACAACGTGGCCGCCATTCCGATCGCCGCCCTCGGCCTGCTCAACCCGATGCTCGCCGGCCTGGCGATGGCGCTCTCCTCGGTGTTCGTGGTGACGAACTCGTTGCGGCTGCGACGTTTCCGCGCCCTGAACGACTGACCGAGCCGATGTCCACCGTGCCGACCGCCGTCGCCACGGTGATCGCGGATCTGGTCGGCCGGATGTCGGAAATACTGTCACGATCGCGGTCTATGCCGGTGGTTCGCTGGCCACTGGTGACTACCAACCGGGGGTCAGTGACCTGGACCTGGTCGCGGTGCTCCGACACGAACGCGGCGCTCACCGGCTATTGGACGGTGGCCATCGGTTGGCGCTGGGTGTGGTGGAAAGACTCCTTCGTTGATCTGGGCCTGGTCACCCTGCCACGTGCCTGCGCGGCGCTCACCGACGGCCGGCTGATCACCAAAGGTGAAGGCATCGAACAACTTTCCGACTTCCGGGTACCGGCGGAGTTGGTGGAGCAGTCCCAGCAAAGGCGGGCCGGGCAACGAACGCGGTCGGGTGTTCGTGCGCGGGCTCGGCGAGCCAGGTTGGCCCGAATCCTGGTGGCGGCCGGCATCGACGAGCTGGTCACCTAGCTGCTCAGCCGCCGCGTCGGCCGGCCCTGCTGGCGAAGCCGTCCAGCGCGTCCAGGACCTCGCGGGTCTGCCACATCCGGTTGCGGGCAAAGCCGGTGAACTCTTGCAGAATTCCGGCGGCGGCGAGCGGCCCGATCGCCCGCTGGGCATTCTGTCGGCTGACATCCAGACTGCGGGCGACCGTAGCCGCATCGATGACGGGCTGACGGATGAGCACGTCGGCCAACTGCCAGGCGGTCGCTCCACGCCGTGCGGTTATCCGGCCGTCCCAGCTTTGCCGGATCGCTCGCAGATCGATAACGAGCTGGCGACCGTTGATGGCTGCGGCGAACGAGGCGCTGGCCATCTTCTCGACAATGAGCCGCGGATTCCCCTTGCGGTAAGCGGTGAGTGATGTGAAATAGCCGCTGGTGTCGGTGAGCAAGCCGGCTGAGATCGGCACCGTGACGTTGCGAGTCAGTCCATGCCCGCGCAACATTGCATGGATCAGCGCACGACCGGTTCGACCGTTGCCGTCGGAGAACGGGTGAATGGTTTCGAACTGGGCGTGCGCGAGGGAGACCTGACTCAGCAACGGCAGATCCGTGCGCTGGATGAACTGCATCAGATCCGCCATCAGCGCCGGCACCCGCTCGGGGTGGGGGGGAACGAAGTCGGCGCCGTGCGGACCAACGGATTGGCCACCGATCCAGACCTGACCATCGCGCCATCGTCCGGCGACGTCCGGCTGCACTCCGGCCAGCAGCGCGTGGTGCATGGCCAGGATCGCGTCCTGATCTAGTCGGTCTGCAAGCTCGAGTGCCGCAACCATCGCCGCGACGTTCCCCACGATCTCCGTCGCGTTCTGTTTGTTCCGAGAACCGAGTTCCGCCAAGGCAATCGACTTCGCCCCCGACGTCAGATTTTCGATTCTCGACGAGGACGCCGACTCCGAGCGCAACAGTACGGATGCAAACGGTGCGATCTCGGCCCCCAGTTCGGCATCGAACCGAGCGATCTCCAGCGAAGCATCCTCGGCCAACGCCGAGACCGTTGCTGGCAGCTGTAGCGCACGCTCGGCGATGGATGGCACGACGGCAGCCTGGTAGGGGCCGGAGTGGCGCGCTCGCATCCGCTTGGAGTCAAGGTCGGCGGAGATCCGCGGCGCCCAGGGGCGCTCCTCCCAGCTGATCTTCGGCCAGATATCTGACTCCATGCTCACACCATACGTTCAAATGTGAGGTAAGTGAAATTAAGCCGACGTTCCAGTGTGTGTTAGTCAGGTATGGAACGGGGATGGAGCAGAACGACCCATCGCCGACCACCCGGTCCGGTGCGGTGCCGTTGGCACGTGTTGACGTCGCCCCGGCGGCCCCGCCCGGCTTGAATGTGCAGATGGATCAGGCCAGCAGCTCCCGCACCGGGCACATCCGGATCGGGGTGGACACCGGTGGCACCTTCACCGACATCGTCGCCGTCGACACCCGCACCGGCGAGGTACACAGCACCAAGACGCCGTCCACTCCGGCCGATCCGGCGGACGGCTTCCTCACCGGCATCGACAAGATCCTGACCCTGACCGGCAGCGGCGCCGGCGACATCGAGTCGATCTCGCACGGCACCACGGTCGCCACCAACCAGCTGCTCGAGGGAAAGGTCGGTGACCTCGGGTTCATCACCAGCGAGGGCTTCGAGTTCATCCTGGAGATCGCCCGGCAATCGGTGCCGGACGGCTATGGCAACTCCTACTTCTGGGTCAAACCGGATCGGATCGTGCCGGTCGACCGGGTCCGGACGGTGCGCGGCCGACTGGATCACAGCGGTGCCGAGGTCACGCCGTTCGACCGGGAGTCGGCGGCGGCGGCCGTCCACTTCTTCCAGGACGCCGGGATCGGCACCATCGGCGTCTGTCTGCTGCACTCCTACGCCGACGACGACCACGAACAGCAGCTGCTGCAGGTGATCCGCGACGAGTTCCCGGAAGCCGTGGTATCACTGAGTTCTCAGGTGCTGCGGGAGTACCGGGAGTACGAGCGCAGTATGACGACGCTGGTCGATGCTGCCGTCAAACCCAAGGTGGCGGCCTATGTCTCGGGGATCGGAGAGCGGCTGGCAGCGCTGGATCCGGGTCGGCGGATCCCGTTCTCGGTGATGCGGTCCAACGGCGGGGTGCTGTCCGCCGAGGAGGTGGTGCACCAGCCGATCAGCACCGTGCTGTCGGGTCCGGCCGCCGGCGCCCTCGGTGCTGCGGTGATCGCGGCCACCGCCGGCTATCCGTCGATCGTCACCTGTGACGGTGGCGGCACCTCCACCGACGTGACGGTGATCCAGAACTCGAAACCGACTCTCACCACCGAGGGCAGGATCGGCGCCTACCCGTCGAAGATTCCGATGATCGACGTGGTGACCGTCGGCGCCGGCGGCGGATCCATCGCCTGGCTGTCGCCGGAGGGGACGCTCAAGGTCGGTCCGCGGTCAGCCGGCGCCGATCCGGGCCCGATGTGCTACGGCAAGGGTGGCCGGGAACCCACCATCACCGATGCGCATCTGGTACTCGGCCGGATCCCGCCGCACTTGCTGGGTGGGGAGATCCCGCTCGATCCGGCTGCGGCCCGACAGGGGGTGACGGCGCTGGCCGGCGAGCTGGATCTGTCGGTGGAGGCCTGCGCGGCGGGGATTCTGGAGATCTCCGCCTGGAACCAGGCGAACGCGTTGCGGCAGGTGACGGTGAAGCGCGGACTAGACGTCCGCGACTTCCCGATGGTCACCTTCGGCGGGTCCGGATCGCTGCTGGCCTGTCGGCTGATGGACATTCTCGGTCTGCCGGCAGTATTGGTGCCGCCGAGCCCCGGCAACGTGTCCGCCTACGGGCTGCTCACCGTCGACGTCCGTAACGACTACGTGCAAACGCACATCAGCCGGCACGACGCCATCGTCTTGACCACCGTCCGGAAGATCTTCGATCAGCTCGCTGAAAAGGCTCGGAACGCCTTGCAGCGTGAAGGATTTCCCGAATCGGAACAGCACCTGGAACGCACGGCGGACCTACGGTACTTCGGTCAGGCCTACGAGGTGGGGGTCGACTGCCCGGACGGCGAGATCAGCGCCGACTGGGCCGATGGGGTGGCCGCCGCCTTCCACGACGCACATGCAGCTCTGTACGGCTACGACTTCCGGGGCCGCGCCGACCAGCCGGTCGAGTGGGTCAACCTGCGGGCCACCGGCATCGGCCCGATCCCGCGACCCGGGATCCCGAAGGTCGCCGACGGCACCGGGGATCTCGCAGCGGCAGTCCTCGAGACCCGACCGGTGTACTACGCGGAATCGGACGGGGAGTGGTCTGTGGCCACCATCTACGATCGGGCGAAACTCGGTGCCGGCGAACAGATTTCGGGTCCGGCGGTGGTGCAGGAGTTCGGCTCGACGGTGCCGATCCATCCGGGGTTCACCGGTCGGGTCGATTCCTACGGCAACCTGATCGTCATCAGACAGAGCCCCGACCATGAGTGAGCCGACCATGAGTGACCCAGGGACAACCCAGCCGATCACCGCCGACCCGGTGCTGGTGGAGATCGTCGCCGGCACCCTGGCGTCGGTGGAAATGGAGGTCGAGACCGCGATCGGCCGGACCTCCCGGTCGCCGATGATCAGGGACGCCCACGATTTCCGGGCCGGCATTCACGACGTGCGGATGCGAAAGCTCACCGGCCGGTCGTACTCGGCGCTGGTCCAGCCGGTGGTCCGGGATCATCCGATCTCGGAGATGGTCGACGGTGACGTGTTCTTCCACAACGACGTCTACCTCTCCGAGGGCGGCATCGGTCACCTGCCCGATCTCTGCGTCACCGTCCCGGTGTTCCACAGTGTCGACGACGGACCTGGCGAGGTGGTCGCCTTCGTCCAGGCGTTCGGTCATCACGACGACATCGGTGGTGCGGTACCGGGTTCGATGCCCAGCCACGCCACCAGCGTCTTCGAGGAGGGCCTGATGGTGCCGCCGATCAAGTTGTGGGCGGCCGGCGTGCCCAACCAGGCAGTGTTGACGATCATGACCCGCAACTCCCGGATGCCGGAGTCGCTGGCGGCCGACCTGGACGCCGAGTGCAGCGCCTGCCTGATGGGTGCCCGCAGACTCGGCGAACTGTTCACCCGGTACGGCCGCGACCAGATCGAGAGCTGCTTCGAGGCGATCCTGACCGCCACCACCGAGATCTATCGCACCGAGATCCTGTCGAAGATCCCGGACGGCGAGTACGTGTGGGAGGACTATGCCGAGCACGACGGGGTGGACGAGCCGAAGCTGCACACCCAGCGGATCACTTTGACCAAGCTCTCGGGCGGCGACGGGGTGACCGGCGGCAGGATCATTCTGGACTTCACCGGTACCGGGCCGCAGGCCAAGGGTCCGATCAACCATGCCGCCAACTATTCGGACGGGGTGTTCCTGGCCAAGTGGCTGGCGCCGATCCTGCGGAACCTGGCCGACACCCCGGAGCGGATGGCCGAGCTGGACGTCAACGAGGGGGTGGTGCCGCTCATCGAAATGCGGTTCCCCGAACCGGGAACGCTGCTGACGCCGATCTTTCCGGCACCGACCAACGCCAGAACGTTCGTCATCCTGCGGTTGCTCGGGGTGTTGGCCGGGGTGATCGCCAAGGCGGTGGACGGCCGGATGCCGGCCGATCAGGAGACCATCCGGTACGTCGGGTTCCACGGCGTGGACGCCGCCGGGGTGCCCTATCTGATGCGGGAGATCCTCGGCGGCGGCTCCGGCGGCCGGTACTACGCCGATGGCGAGGACACCATTCACGTGGTGCCGGATTCGTCGAACGTGCCGGTCGAGGTGACAGAGTCCCGGTTCCCATTCCGCATCGAACGACTCGGGCTGGCCGTCGACTCCGGCGGCGCCGGCCGGTACCGCGGCGGTCTGGGCTACGAGAAGCACTACCGGATGTTGATCGACACCGACTTCATGTGTATCGCCGACCGGTCGATCCTGGCCTGCTGGGGTGTCAACGGAGGCAGGGCCGGCCGCTCTTTCCAGGTGACGATCGACCCGGCTGGCCCAAACGAGCGGGAGATCGAGGGACTGGTCGACGCCGCCCCGGTAGCGGCCGGTGAGCTGATCCGGGTGCGCACCACCGGCGGTGGCGGCTGGGGTGATCCGCTGGACCGGCCACCCGACGATGTGGCGCGAGATGTGCTGTGCGGCAAGGTGTCCGTCCGCGGTGCGGTCGATGACTACGGTGTGGTGCTGACCCGGGCGAACGATGGTGCGGTGACGGTGGATCAGGATGCCACCGCCGCGAAACGCGCCGAACGCCGGCGCACCGCCCCGGATCGACCCCCGTTCTTCGACCGCGGACCCGGTTACCGGCGGCTGTCCGGTGGCCGCACGTCGGCGGAGGTCGACCACCTCTGATCAGACCTTGAACAGCCGCTGACCATCGCTCGAGCGGTCGGCGGACCCTTGGGGTGAAATCGTTCTCCAATGTTCACCCGGTACCGGCACCGAGTGGTCGAATCGGCGTCTGGGACGGGGGACAATCAACCAAGCCGGCCGAGTGGGTGTCGGGCCCGTTCGGCCGGCTCACCGGGATCCCCGGGTGGTGCTGCCGGGTGGCCAGGCTTGGACCGGCGGCCGCTGGGTCGGTTGGGAGAGAATCGATCTGTGCCAACATGCGACCGCGCTATTGGCAGCATCTGACAATGCCTCGATAGTGCCGTGCTCCCAGGCTTTCAGCATCCCGCCCGTCACCCCGACCGACCGGGCCCGACAACAGAGGCCACTGCATGCGCCGTCATCTGCGTTCCATCGTCACCGTCCTGACCGCCACCGTCGTCCTGGCCGCCGCCGCATGTGGAAGCAACGATGCCGGGACCAGCAGCTCGCCCCCTGCTGTGACGCCCGGCTCGTCCGTGGTGGCCGGCTCGTCCGTGGTGGCCGGCTCGTCCTCAGTGGCCGGCTCCAGCGCCATCGGTTCCCCCGGATCGGCGGCCTCCTCGGTGGCGGTGCCTTCGGTCGATCTGAAGGGACAGAAGATAGCTGCGGTGTTCTCGGGGCCGATCACCGATGCCGACTACAACGCTCTGGGTTACCGGGCAATGGAGGCGGCCAAGTCCCAA
>JAABUS010000833.1_pt1 | contig 73386 bp, 68 predicted proteins | sample 5560161 | NCBI WGS metagenome assembly JAABUS01 (sample SAMN10711885, study PRJNA513376) | rock metagenome | isolation source: Antarctica rocks | place: Antarctica: Victoria Land, Trio Nunatak nord | collected 2016-01-04
GTCATGATGGGAGGAGCTTGGGTGGTTTGAGGCTGGGCAAAGGGGGTTTTTTGTTAGACGAGGACGGGGGGAGGTGGGATTGGTGGGATGGAGGAGACGATTGTATACATCGTTAGGGGTGGAGGGGTTGGTTGCGGTGGCTTGTTCGGATGGAGTAGGAGGGGTGGGGGGGAGGGGGGACTCGGGGATTGGAACAACGGGGGGGTTTTGGCATTGTGGGTTGAGGAGGGGGCGGTTTTTTTTTGTTTTCATTTTTTGGGGGGGGAGGAAATAGAAGAGATGGTCAAGGGGGGGGGGTGGTGAGATGAGGGATTTTATGTTTTGATATACGTCGCTTTTTGGATCATTTTTGGGGGGGTTGTCTGTGTTGAACGTTGTCAACTTTTGGTTGTACTGTAGCCTCCCAACTCCCCCGTCTGAATAGCCCCCTTAATTCCCACCAACGTTCCCCATCACCGCATTCTGCAACACTTGTCAATAGCCAAAATCGCACTGATAAAGGACAAGTGAAGAAGGGACTCACTCTCGCATCTCGAAACAGTGGCATAACGCCCGTCCACGCCTCAAACTGCCACACCCCCTGCGCAGCCAGCACCTCCAACCCCGGGATCGCCTCCCAACCATTCTGTTGCGCCAGCTGCATCAGGGGCGTCAGAGATGGTTTGTAGGCCATTTCGAGCAGGATTTCCACCTGGCCCTCTTTGGTAGATGTGCTGCTGAAGAGATTGTTGAGAGATTCGAGCATGTCGCCGTCGATGGGTTTGTCGGCGGGGATGGTGCCGATGGCTATGTTCGGGACGCGCCCAGGGTCAATTTGCTGGGCTTCAGAGGGCGTGGTTATGGGTTTGAGGTCGTACTCGGTCGGGAAGCTCTCGACGAGCTCTTGCAGTTTTGGGGCTGAGCGTGCGAGAACGTAGATAGGTGCGTAGCCCATTGCATGTAGGGCGTATATCGCCGCTCTTGCGGTACCGCCGCCGCCAATCACTAAGCCGCTTTGGCCGGCGCGGGCTTGAGAAGGGGCGCCGGCGTTTTGCAAAATGAGCTGCATGCCGCGCCAATCTGTGTTTTGGCCGGTAAGGTGGTGGGGTTTGGACGCGGTGCTGGATGCTGGCGGGGAGACGACAATGGTGTTGACGGCACCGATGATTTTGGCGTCATCGGAGATGGCGTCGAGATAGGGCATGATGTCTAGCTTTAGCGGGATGGTCACAGATGCGCCGCCAAAGTCGTCAGCGCGCAGTACTTTCTCGAGCTTGGCGGCAGAATCAGTTTCGAGGAAGGAGTATTTGTGGGGGAGACCGGTGGACTTGAAGAGGGCGTTGTGCATTGCTGGCGAGCGAGATTGCGCAATCGGTTTGCCGAAGAGGAAGAACTGCTTTGGCTTAATAACGCCACATAAAGACAGTCCTGTGCGGATCTCAGCAGCAGATAGCTGGCCCGGAGCGGCTTTGAAAGGAAGAACGGGGTGCGAGACTGGCGTTAGGAAGCCATTTAAGATTCTGCTTGTCTGGCCATCGATGCCCATGTTTATGGCAATCATAGGCACGTCTGCGTGCTCTGATAATGCCCAGGATTTGAATTCCGAGAGCTGGATATTGTCTACCTGGGACTTAGCGACACCGACAAGCTTGATAACGTCGCCGTATTGCAGGGCTTTGTTGTAGTGCGGCACCCAAGAGCCGTTGCTCCAGGAGAGGGTGCATTTGGGGTCATGGTGAGACGCGATAATCTTGGTGGTGCCTTTAGATGTTGCCACTACTTGGAGAAGGGAGTCGGGAAAGTGGATCTCGAGGTCCAGGAATTCAACGCCCATGCGGAGGGCTAGCTTGTACAGAGCAAGAGCTGCGTCGTAGTCTTTGTCTGGGAACCGCCCCCCTTGGCTCTGTGTCCGGATGGTGAAGATAATGGGGAGAGAAGTAGCGCCGCGGAGAACTGAGACTTGGTATGCGACATACTCGGCGGAGGGAGGTCCCCCAGGATTCTGAGGGTCTTCCAGGAGGTCGACTCTTAGCTCTACAGCATCGGACCCGACGGTCACTTCATACAAAGAGCCTACTGCGGCAGCAATGTCTGGACATGTGAGGGAAACAAAGAAAGATTGCTGCTTTGCCTTGATCGCCTCCAGAGGTCGTCTTCGCCCAGTGATTGCACCGAGGAAAATTTTGAGGTCTTTCGAAGCTATTCTCAGCGCCGTTGGACTCGTCCTCTGACTGTAGAACTCATAATTGCTGCAGTCCTGATACCATTGCTTTCTTCGCAGCCAAACGCTTCTCATATCATCCACATATGCCGGTCGCGTCTTGTCTATCTGTAGATATGCCATTACATCTTCGATATTCCGCTGAACAAATATCACCAAGCCGCCCAATCTATGATACTCGGTGAGTATTTGTCGGGCTTCTGCGGTTTCGACGATGCCGCCTCCACAGGCAAAAACATGTTTTGTCGGCTTTTCAGCCAGTGTTTTCTTAAGCAAAGCCAGCTCTTGTTCTCTGAATGTTTCCCAACCCGAATCTCGGATTATTTCTGGTATGGTGCGTCTTGCTTCAATTTCTAATTGCGTGTCTAGATCAACGAAGGGCCAACCAAGGATATCAGCTACCCAGCCTCCCGAGGTGGTCTTTCCTGCTCCCCTCATGCCGACGAGGAAGATGGATTTCTGCGTATCAACTATTGAGATTGTTAGCTAGGATGAAGAGATGATGTCTTCTGTAGTGGAGTCGAGCTTCTCAAACAGAGATCACGAGAGCCGCATTGGGATAAGATGGGAGGAATTGTTAAGATTAAGCCGAAGGGGTACGAACGCACCTGAATGCTGATGGATAGCCGTCTTTGGCTGCTCTAAGTCGATGCCCTCCATGTCCACGCCGAATGATTGGCGAACGGTATCCCACCAACCAGGCCATGTCTTACCGACACATTCTCTTTCCTTTATTAACGCACCGTGCGGGGCCACCATAGCCAAAACACTCAAGCTCATAGCTACCCTGTGATCGTCATAGCACTCAACACCACCTGAAGGCTTTTGTAGTTCAGTGTAGTTGTTACCGTTAATCTCGATACCATCGATTATGCTGTTATTCAGCCAGTAGCGGCTGGTAACTCCAAATTCTGCTAACTGATCTTTCATTGCCGTTATTCGTTCACATTCTTTCTGCTGTTGATTCTTTATGCCGGTGATTCTAGTTGTTGACATGCCGTTGGACCCTTGGGCAACGGCGGCAAGAACAGAAGCTGTGAGGAAAGCGTCCGTCATGGTTTCCATATCTATTTCTTCGATTGGTTGTAATGTGCCTCTTGGCGGTCCTGTCACAGTGGTGGAGGATTCCGTCTGGTCCACAGTGCAGCCCATTGGCTTCAAAACCTTCATAGCAAATTGTGCATCGCCTTGCATAGAATTGAAGCCTATGTTTGGTACTGTGCAAGTAATTCCTGTTATCGCGGCCACGGCAAGAGGATACGTGGCGGAACTTGCATCACTTTCAATTGTATAGTTACTAGGGTTCCTATAAGTGCCTTGCGGTATATGGTACGTATGATCTTCTGTCTTAGATTTTGTGATCACAATCCCGAAAGAAGCCATCATTGCGGCCGTCATGTCAATATACGGTTGCGAAATAGGCTTTTCACCTATCAAACGTAGAGTAACCGGTTTCTTTGCATAAGGTGCGCACATAAGTATTGAGGAAACGTACTGTGAAGAGGTGTTCGCCTTGAGGTTGATGTCCCCACCCTCCATGCCCTGGCTCGCCTTGATTTTCAGGGGGAAATATTTTTCTGGCTCCTTTTCCACGCAGTCAATCGTTGCGCCGTTGGCCCTAAGTGCATCGACCAAGGCGCCGATAGGACGTTTTTTCATCCTCGCATTACCCGTCAACGTTGACCAGGCCGTTGTCGTAGCCTCAGCCAGAGTCACAACCGTAGTCAGAAATCTGGATGCAGTGCCGGCATTGCCTAGGTAGAGTTCATCTTCACTGGCGTAGAGCTTGCCACCATTCCCTGTCACAACCAAGACTTTCCCATCTTCCTCCCACGCGAATTTGGCACCTTTTAATGTTACAAGAGCGTTCAACATGACCTCGGTGTCATCAGAATGCAGGAGGTTTCTGATACGGCATGTACCTCTGCCAAGGGCTGCAAGAACCAAGGCTCTATTAGATATGCTTTTTGAGCCAGGTGGGATACATGAAACCTGCGAGGCTCTGGGTGTGAACGGCGACACGAATATTGCGGAAGATAGTATGATCCGAATGTCTCGATCAGATACCACGCTTGCCTGTCGTTCGTATGTTTTGCCAATTCCTGAAAGTAGCACGATCCTTTTCTTCTTACCATCATTTTTCTTGTCGACACCCATAATTGAGACTAATTGATCTACGGAGCAATGCTTATGCCCGCTGCGTGTCTGGACAAGAGGATCTTCGGAGGAAATGGGAAGCCCATAATTCTTCAGGCATTTGGTGAGTCTAGAGACTGCTCCACCGTCAAGCACCCCAAGATGGCGTGCTAGAACTGCCTCTAGTACCATACCAATCGAAACACATTCACCGTGAAGTATCTGAGGCGTCAGGATACCTTCGAAAGCGTGGCCAATCGAGTGACCGAAGTTCAATAGATTTCTGAGGCCCCCCTCCCGCTCGTCTGCTGAAACTACATGGGCTTTCACCCGTACAGATCCGAGCACAATCTCCTTCAGAGCTTGGCGTACGCTTGAGAGTCTGCCTTCGCCCATCTCAGGGGTAGCCTGAATAGCTGCCATTAATTGACTGCAGTTCTCTTCTAAAGCGACGAATGCATCTTGGTCCCAGATGGCAGCAGTCTGGTGGAATATCAGCCCTCTCGATACTCAATCTCAAGCACACAAAGGCCAGACACACCTTGATAACCTCGGCTAAGCCATTGATGAATTCGCGAGTGGGCAGACTATTGAGAAATTGAAGATCAACATAGATTCGCGCGGGCTGCCAAAAGGCTCCGACGAGGTTCTTGCCGGCTGGAGTGTCGATCGCTGTTTTACCACCTATCGAGGAATCCACCATAGCCAACAACGATGTAGGTACTTGTACGAATCTGATGCCTCTTTTGAACGTTGCAGCCACAAATCCGATCATATCCCCAATAACACCTCCTCCAAGCGCAATAATAACAGTTTTGGTGTCACATGGTGGGTCTCTCTCTTCTGAAAGCATCCAGTCCTCGACTTGGGCTTTGGTGGCCCGAGACTTCGATGTCTCCCCTGGGGGTATTGCATAGCCTAGTAGACGAGTTTCAGCACCCACCTGGGATGCTACTTCGGAGAACACATTCTTGAATGAGAGAATATAGTGGTCATAAAGATTTGTGTCTGTGATCAACACGTAGGTAGAAGATTTTACATTTGTCAAGAGATCTTGTGCAACAAAGTGACCCCAAATATCGTAGTCCACAATGATGTTCTCTTTTCCCAATATTGATACTTTTGTAGGCTCCTGCGAGCTTCCCATATTGTCCCTTTCCTATATGTGAATACTTGCTTGTTTGGTCAGCCACTCAGATCTTATCGAAATGTCGTGTGTTATTCCCTGACGCCCAGTAGGGAGTGAAAGCCTATTGAGACGAGAAATCGTAATGTAAATCAATGGGTAAGAGCAAAATCGTCAGGCTTTGAGATATGGATAGAATGTAGAGAATAGCAATGAAATAAAGACGGTCACCATAATGCTGACATCTGGAGGCGGTGAGATTTTCTGTGATTGGACCTTCGGGGGGACTTTAGCGCCGAGGCTCAGAAGAAACCTGACCTGGACCAGAATTCTATCAACTCGTTTGATAGACTATGTACTGCAGTTATAGTATGAAGTTGTGTTATTTCTACATTTTGAAGGGGCCAAGTTTGTTAGAGTTTCAAGCGTTGAGGTATTGTAGTGTAGTGGGCTAATACAATATGTAAGGTAGTAGACAAGGTACAACATCTTGTAACGTAGCTCGTTTTTCTTCACTTTGGTATATAATGCTATGCCTACTGATCCATTTACGCTTTCGAATACCTTATCTACCAGTCCTATCGTTGTACCCACCATAACGATCACCCGTTGGCGGCCTGTAATAATCATCATTCGGTGCATGGTTCGGGTAATTGTTCATATATTGTCCACTCGGTGGCGGCTGAGGTGGACGGTTGCCATAGCCGTTCTGTAGAGGTACTTGGGGCGCTCCATAATTGTAGCTTTGCCCTCGGGGTGCATATGAAAATGGGTTGCGGCCATGAGGTGGTGGAGGGCCTCTCTGCAGAGTTTCTGACCCTGGAGGCGGCGGAGCCCAGCCTGGCATTGGAGGTGGAGGTGGGCCTCCCCGAGAGTTACCCGATATACCTGAAGGTGCGAATCCAGGGTTTATGTGAGCAGCGAATGGATTGGGTCTTGAGTCTGAATAATTCATCTGACTACCTCGGCCACGGCCGTTGTTGTGACCGCCTCGTAATGGAGCACCACCATGAGACCGACCTGAATGGTTTGCGCGTCCTTTCGTAGCTTCAATGTCTGCACGATCCAGAGTCGGGGTACCGAACTTAACACCACGAAGCAACATTGACTTATGTGTATAACTCGATTTTGGCATCTCATAATGGACACTCATCAAAGATTAGCATGTTCATTACACTCCCAAGAGTAGACTTACCTAATACTGTGATCTTCGTCTAAGTTTGGCATATCTCCTTCCGACAAAGGAAAATCAAGTGAGCTTCCGGGTAGATATTCCTGGTTCTTCTCGACTACACCCGCCAGCCCCTCGCTTACTTTAGCATTAATTTGGTATTGGGAAGAGCCCTGGCGCTTTGAATAGAAATTCATTGCTATCTCCTCGTACAATGGGTGACGATCTGATATGATGAGTACATCTCTACCCAACTCATTCCTGGCAACCTCTTCGGCAGATAGAAGAGAGTACTTCTTCGCCATTGCGTCTAGGAGTCTTTTCTCGTCGATGAACGGTAGCAGTGCGACTCCTTGCCATGCGAATTTCTTACCATTGAGATCAATGGGGAACTCTAATGGGTAGAAATCTAGAATCTCACTGTCTTCGTCGGTCATGAGCGGATGAAAAACCTTGGGGATAGCGTGATTCGATGCTGCAGGTAGCACACCCATCAATTGTTCGAATGGCTTGAATATTCTACCTTTCTCGAACTTGATGCTTATCTTGTCGAGTTCGACAAAGTCTGCAGCAAAAGGAGCATAGTGATACGGATAAAACCACGTCCAAGATGGACAGCCCTGGAAATAGTAAAGCAATACCCATGCCAAACCCTCAACGTAAGCTTTTGCGACCTTGTTTCGGAAGCCAATGTCTTTGGGATCGACACCAAATTTCTGCTCATAATACCTATCTGCATAACCTTCTTCCCATAGTCGAACGTTATCAGTGGAGGGTTCGTCGGGATCTGCTTCGGTTCGCCTAGGGCTGTCTGTGGTACTGTCACCTCCTGGAGTGCTAGCCTCATCGTCTTCTATGAGTTCGGCTTTCCTCTTGCCAAGGGCCGATACGGGCGTTTGGGGCTTGTCAGCACCCTCAAGCGTCTTGCTTTGCTCGACAGCATCGGCGTTGTACCCGATGGCGGACCCATCCGGACTGGCGGTAGCACCATTGTTTTGGTCGCCATTAAGTAATTTGCTTTTGAGCACTGCAGCAGCGCTTTTGTTTGCGAGATTTGCCTTGTAGACAGCTCCGCGGTTTACGACCATTTCATGGGTCATAGCCTTTTCTTCTCTGGAAATACTTCCTTTACCAGGGACAAACAAAGGGAGATCTGGTGGAGCCACTGTTGGCTTCGTTGGTTTGCCGCGACCAGAGCCGATATGAGTGGGGGTAGTGTAATCTGGAGACTTGCGACGTCCATCAGGCCCAGCGTAGTTCCCACCTCCGGAGTATCGATCGTTATTCCGATTCTGTTCCTCGAGCTTTCGCCGTTTGGCGTTCGCGTCCTTGCGTTCCTCTGTTTGGCGACGACGTCGGAAAATCGCGTCTTCCTGTTTTGCTAAGCCGTTGAGGATGAACTGAGCTCGTTCCAGATCAACATGACCGTCCTTCGTCAGATAACCACCCATAGATGGAATATTGTCGCGCCAGATTGCAATGAGCGTGTCGATACCATTTTCTCTAATATCAAGGCTGGGTAGATGTGGCAGGAAGTCGTTACCGACGAAAAAGCACATGAAAACCCAATCATCTAAAGCCCTCTCTAGGTCAAAGCGGAACGGCTGTTGAGGAACGTAGAGTTCTGCCTCAAGATATTCGCGGAGGACGGACACATGAAGCCATATGAAGGGCTTCAAGGCCACGGCTTTGTCCTTCTCATCAAAGTTTCCATCCTTTTGCTTGGCCTCGCCCTTGCACGCCTCGGCTATATGACCCTTCTGGCCGCAGATTCGACAGGTGCGCGCTTTCGATTCTTGGAAGAACACATCCTCACGCAGGACCCGAAAATGAGGCTCATGCGTCGCAAGTCCAAGCATAATCAAATCAGCATCCTTGACAGAAGATTAGCATCTTGCTTAATGGAGGCAGAACTAGCAATCGTTAACCTACCAATCCGTATATGACGTGACGCGTATTAGGGTCATGCTCTGGTGAAGATCGTTGAGACCTGATGAATTCCATGATCTTGTGCTCCCCCTCACCTGGGACGGTTGCATCCGAGATGATGACTTTCATCTGTGAACTGTCAGTGTTTTGCTCGGTAATAACGCTTAACGAGCCCACCTTTTCCCAAGCCGGATCGGTGTTAACCTTGTAGGCACACCAATATCTCAAGGAGGCTGCGAGGATATCCATGAATGGTGTCCCTGGGGTGATCACATTATGATCCCATGTCTTCTTCTTTACCATAGCCTCAGCGTCCTCATGTACGACGCTTCCGTTTTGGGACTTAAGCATTTTCAGGAATTCTTCTTTATCCTCGTCTTTCTCCTTAGCTTCCTGCGCGGATCTGAAGCGCCGAGAGCGCTGCTGGTTCATCTTCGCCCTTGGCGCAACCCCATCTGGAATCACAAGGTCAGCCCTTGCCTCTCTAAACAAACCAGTCTGATGTAGAGATGTACCCCCCTTGGTAACGTGAAATATCAACAGATGAAGCAACGATCCGCAGGGGAGTATAAGGCTAGGCCAGACCACAGAGATCAACAGCACTTAACATACCAATGGCAATCAACAATAATTTTCTTGGCCGCACCATGTTCACCACACGATCAGTGTATTCGAATATAGCCAACATCATCTCTTCTTCAGTATCCGGAGCAGGGCGATCTTCAGGATGAGAACAAGGATGAACAATGCCGTTCATATCCTGAGGAGATTAGCCTGAATTCGTTTAATTTCACTGAGTACCTTACCAGGTAAAGATTGTCAAATTCCTCTCCATTAGGGTTCGGGTCAGTGATATCCACAGGTATTTTTTGACCGTCTATCTCTGTAGGCTGCTCTTCGACGACCGGCGAAACAATCTTTGGATACTTTTGCGATAGCCATCGGAAAAGTGCTGGGACACCCATGGCTGTTTGAGGACGCTCTGCGACCAAGCTTAAGCGTATCAAAAAGGGTTAGAAAGCAGGAGCAGTGTAGTCCTCAGTGCTCGGTGACAAGAGATGGACCAATGGTCGGGACAAAGCCACACGGTGTACAAGTCGAAAGCGTATGCAGTAGAGTCACAAATGCAACCAGTGCTGCGATAGGCGGAGCTTCAGTAAGCTGGAAAAGAACCCTTGGTAGCCGTGTTTACTGTCGCATGCATGATCTGAACCTAAGTGATGATATGGACCAAAAACGCAGAGAGATCATCTGATTAGTTCTGAAGCGGATGCGCCCTGTTGAAGACTACGAGTAATCAGTTGTTTCACAGTCTTTGATGCTTTGAGGTTTGTAAAGTATTAGAAGCTAACTCCAAATATACGGCAAAATTACATGTTTCGGGATCTGATCGATCATCGAACAGCTGCCACCGGCCCACCATGACTGCCACTGAACATCACACATCCGAGGAAGCAACTTTATGCGGCTTGAGGAGCTGATGTTACATGCTGAATCTATAATGTATCTGTGGATAATGTCCCGATTGCCTTGCATACGAAGGGACATAACATCAGCCTAATAATGTTCCGCATACTCGAATCTCAGGCCCCAGCAAAACAAAATGCAACATCTACAATTACCACACTCAGTGGGCGTTTGCATAGTGCTACTTTACTAGAGGACCGCCGTGCTGCCATTCTGGGCCTTAGAAGCTTCGCAAAAGTCTACCCAGCCTCGGTGGCTTCAGGGGCTCTTAGAGGCCTTATAAGTTGTCTCAACCAGGATGTTGAAGACGTGGATACAACCAAGGTCATACTGGAGACCCTGTTAATGCTTTTCAACCCCGATGAGTCAAGCGCAAGTAGCTCCCAGTGCAGAGTGTGATGCTTCCTAATAGCAAATAGCCCGAAGCTTCTGATGACATAGCATTGTGGCTAGCTGATGAGTTCACCCAAGTGAGTAGCCTTGAAGTGAGGCGTTGGTTTGTTTGCTGAGTTGACGGAGTAGCGGCAAGAAAATATAACAGTTCTCCTGGATCTACTGGATACTCATGATTTCTTTTCCCGGCTTTACTCCTTACAGTTGATTTCCGCAATATCGACTGCACGGCCGGAAAGAACGCAGGAATGTGTCTACACAGCTCCCCTCGGTGTATCAAGACTTGTCGCCGTACTAGAAGATAAAAGGGAAGCAGTACGTAGTGGTATGATCTAAAGTTACCCCCATGACCATGTCTGACGGGCCTAACTTTTCGCAGAGGGCCTTCTTCTGCTCACAGCTCTTACCCCATCCTCGCCAGACCTACAAAAGCTTGTAGCTTTCGAGAATGCCTTTGATCGCATATTTGGCATCATCGACGCAGAAGGATCTCTCACACATGGTGGAATCGTTGTCCAAGATTGCCTGTCTTTGCTGGGTAACCTTCTCAGACTGAATGGCTCTAATCAGTCTTACTTTCGTGAAACCGGTTGGGTGAGGAAATTGGCAGACGTATTAAGCCAAGCTATTCGAGAACAAAATTCACCAGACGGCATTGCTGACTGGGCGAGATCTCAGCGCGATAAGAATCTTTGGGGACTGCTCGCTGTCTTACGCCTTTTCTTGATCAACGGAAGTGTAGGAACGCAAGCAAATCAAATGGCATTCTGGCAAAGCGGGGTATTAAATCACGTTCTTGACATAGCTTTCCACAATTCAATAGACATAACCATTAGGGCTGAGGTGAGTTCCATCTCCTCCAGATGCAGATGAATCACCGCTTATGAAAGTCTGGAAGGCCTTGGCAACTTCGGCCGACCTTATTCGAGGAAACAGTGGCCTACAGGAGGGTTTCGCACAACTCGATGTTCTTTCTCCACATAGTGATGGCTTGTTCCAACGGATCAATGGTCATGCGAAGAGTAACGACTCTCCGCCCACAATGAACGTGATATCTGGCCTTCTTGATCTCTCACTCGCATCATCATTAACGCATGCTTTCGATCTTCGAATGTCTGCTTGCGAATGCATTAAGGCTTACCTATATAATCATATTCCCATACGCTTACATTTCTTACGGAGGGCAGTCGAGGGTCATAATTCTGATGAATTTGAAGCAGATAACATACTCACAATCCTCATTTCGGAACCAGAGTCTGGACGTGCAGTTGATCCCTACCGCAATTGGATCGCTGCTGTAATCCTGTACCATCTCCTATATGACAATGTTGATGCCAAGAACATTGCCATGAAGGTCGTAGAAGGAGACGCCGCGCAAGGGGAAGAGGTGGTCACTTGTATCCAAACAATTGCTGGGAATCTGGTTTCCAGCCAACAGAAGGGCGAGGATGAAAGAATCTCAACAGGTTACTTGATGGTCTTATGTGGATGGCTATATGAAGACCATGATGCAGTGAACGACTTTTTAGGCGAGGGAAGCAATGTGCAGAGCATCGCCCAGCTCATTACCCAAAGTAGTCATACCACAGCTCTTGTATCAGGACTCTGTGCTTTCCTCCTTGGTATCATCTACGAATTTTCAACCAAGGATTCTCCAATATCTCGGGCTACTCTACATCAGATTCTAACCACGCGTTTGGGTCGCGAACAATATATTGATAGGATCACCAAGTTACGGGAACACGCTGCGGTCCGTGATTTCGAGGTGTTACCCCAGAACCTCGGATCGACGCAATCTGGTGGTCTTCCTGAAGTCTATTTTGACAAGACTTTTGTGGATTTCTTGAAAGACAACTTCAGCCGCATCGTACGGGCTATCGACCGCGATCCTGGACTAGAGGTGCCCGTTGTTGCGAACGGTATCCAGAAAGGTGTCTCCAGAGAATTGGTGGATTCTCTGAAGGCTCAATTGGACGACCGGACCCAAACAATCCAGCAGCTCGAGTCCGAAATCTTGACCGTAGAGCGCAAGCTTGGGCAAGAGCAAGCGGATCACAGAAAAGCGAAAGAATCAGCAGTAATTGAGTTGAGTCGGATTAAGTCAATTAACGAGGGGCTGCAACGAAACCACGAAGAAGATACGCAGAGGACGATACGCGAGCATCAATCTGCGCAACTACGGAGTCAAGAAGCGCATGAGGCGACTGTGCAAGTGTTGCGCGGCGAAATGCAGAAATTCAAAGAAGAGAGCGAAGCCACTGCTACAAGAATTCGAGCACGCAATGATGCAGAGATCGCCGATCTCAAAGCTACAATACGAAAGGTAGAGAGTGAGCTAGACAAGACTACCAAGGACCATGTTCAAGATCTTCAGATTGCTCATGAGGAGTACACTACTAAGATATCAGTTCTAGAGTCTCGATTGCAGCGCGCAGAGGATAAAGCGCGAGACGCCGAGGATAGGGCCACTCGGTTGCAAGGTGACTTTGATGCCAAAGAAGATGCTCGGAAGGTAGTGCAGACGGAGCTTGATGATCTATTTATGGTGCTTGGGGATCTTGAAGAGAAAAGGTCCAAGGACAAGGTATTTTCCTGGTATTTTCATACATGTCACTCGTTTACTAAAGTTGCTAGAAACGACTACGAGAACTCGGAGAAGAGGTATCGGATGCGGAGGAAGAAGTTGATGAGAAGGAAGACTCGGATTCTGACAGTTAATACCCAATTAGTCAAGACGTAGACTCAGTACATAGGAAGCAGAAGTTGTAACGCCTTGTTGAGGAATAGGAGAGAATGTAGCTGAACCTCGTGAGTCAGTGATTTTGAATGTTCCTCTTAATGCTTCTTTGTAGATTGGAATGTCTGAGAGTCTATTGCACTACTACCGTTCTTCGATGGGTAAGGCAGGGTAGCTACATATGATAAGATAACGTGAATATAAAATGACTTTTTGGTGAGTCACGTATCGCTTGTGTTCAAAATTATGACAGCCAAAATTTACCGTAAGCTCACAACCTACAACTTCTTGGCCGGCAACCACCCGTCGCCATGTCCATCGACTTTCCCCAGGAAGAGCAGGCGATATTGAAGCGGTGGAAAGAGATTGGGGCATTTGAGAGACAGGTCGAGCTGTCCAGAAATCGAAGACGCTATACCTTCTATGATGGGCCTCCGTTCGCAACAGGCCTACCCCATTATGGCCACCTTCTTTCCTCCACAATCAAAGATATTATTCCTAGATATTGGTCCATGAAGGGTTATTATGTGGAGAGGCGCTTCGGGTGGGACACGCATGGACTGCCAATCGAATATGAAATCGACAAGAAACAAGGTCTTTCTGGCAAAGACGCTGTGGCGAAGATGGGGATCGCCAACTACAATGCGGAGTGTAGGGCGATTGTCATGCGATTTGCTACGGAGTGGAGACAGACGATCGAACGTTTGGGGCGTTGGATTGATTTTGACAACGATTACAAGGCAAGGAAGCCCTAAGCCCACATCTGATTTTGCTTCTAACCCCAATACGTCGCAGACCATGAACCCCACATTCATGGAGTCTGTCTGGTGGGTCTTTAAGCAACTTTTTGAGAAGAATGTTGTATATAGAGGATACCGGGTCATGCCTTATTCAACAGCCCTTAACACTCCACTCAGCAACTTTGAAGCTCAGCAGAACTATAAGGATGTCCAGGACCCTGCCGTGGTCGTTACGTTTCCCTTACTTAGCGACCCTCGGACCTGTCTTCTTGCTTGGACTACGACACCTTGGACATTACCATCTCACACAAGTCTGGCTGCGAACCCCGAATTTGAGTACGTCAAAATACACGATGAACTCTCGGGCAAGAACTATATTCTGTTAGAATCTCTCCTAAAGACACTCTACAAAGACCCAAAGAAGGCGAAATACAAAGTCATGGACCGTGTTATGGGCAAGGACATGCTTGGCTGGCGATATGAGCCCCTGTTTGACTACTTCTATGAAGAGTTCAAGGACGTTGGCTTCCGAGTACTCAATGCGCAATATGTGACTGCAGATAGTGGTGTTGGCATAGTACATCAATCTCCCGCGTTCGGCGAAGAGGATTACAAAGTCGCCTTTGAGGCAGGGGTTATCAATAACAAACGACTGCCACCAAACCCGGTAGACGAGAGGGGTAACTTCACAGCAGAAGTCAAGGATTTTGCGGGTCAACATGTCAAGGCTGCCGACAAAGCTATTATCAAGCACCTGAAAGGAACCGGCCGTCTCATTGTAGATAGTCAAATCACTCACAGTTATCCATTCTGTTGGCGGTCAGACACTCCACTAATCTATAAAGCTGTGCCTGCCTGGTTTGTGAAGATCCCCCAGATCATCCCGGATATGCTCAATGGTATTGAGGGGTCACATTGGGTGCCAAATTTCGTCAAAGAGAAGCGATTTGGAAGCTGGGTTGCAAATGCCAGAGATTGGAACGTGTCAAGAAATCGATATTGGGGTACTCCTATGCCGTTGTGGGCAAGTGAGGACTACCAAGAGATTGTCTGTGTTGGTAGCATAGAGGAGCTCAAGAAGCTGAGTGGTTTCGAAGGCGAAATTACCGACATTCATCGAGACAAGGTTGATAATATCACAATACCGAGTAAGCAAGGCAAGGGCGATCTCCGGCGTATCGAGGAAGTATTTGACTGTTGGTTCGAATCTGGAAGTATGCCGTATGCTTCATCACATTATCCATTTGAGCACGCAGAGGATTTCGGATCCAAATTTCCTGCGGATTTCATCGCAGAAGGTTTGGATCAGACCCGAGGATGGTTTTACACTCTGACTGTATTGGGCACACATCTCTTCGGTCGGTTGCCCTTCAAGAACTGTATTGTCAATGGCATTGTACTGGCAGAAGACGGGAAAAAGATGTCGAAGCGATTAAAGAATTATCCTGATCCGTCACTAATTATCGATAAGTACGGCTCGGATGCTCTCCGGTTGTATCTTATCAACTCCCCTGTCGTTCGCGCGGAAACTCTTCGTTTCAAAGAATCTGGTGTGAAGGAGATCGTATCGAAGGTCCTTCTACCCCTTTGGAATTGTTACAAGTTTTTCCAGGACCAGGTACTCTTGTTAAGAAAGGTCGAAAACGTCGATTTTATGTTCGACCCTCAAGCAGAATCAAGTAATGAGAACGTTATGGACAGGTGGATTTTGGCAAGCTGTCAAAGCTTGCTCAAGTTTGTAAACAAGGAGATGGCAGCTTACCGGCTGTACACCGTGGTGCCAAAGTTACTTGGCTTACTCGACAACACCTCAAATTGGTATATTCGATTTAATCGACGGCGTCTGAAGGGTGAAATCAGCATTGAGGATACGAAACATGCGCTGAACACTCTCTTCGAAGTACTTTATACATTGACGCGCGGGCTTGCGCCATTTACACCGTTCATCACCGATAACATCTACCAACGCCTTTTACCTCATATACCCAGATCCTTGCAAGGTGAGGATTCTAGAAGCGTGCATTTTCTTCAATACCCAGAAGTCAGGGAGGAGCTTTTTGACGAAAATGTGGAGAGGCGCGTCGGACGAATGCAAAGGGTCATAGAGCTTGGACGCGTTTCTCGAGAACGTAGGGCTATTGGTCTGAAGCAGCCATTGAAGACTCTGATTGTCATACACCCAACTGAGTCATATCTTGAAGATATACGGTCACTGGAGGGAGAGATTTGCAAAGAGCTTAATATCCACGAGCTTGTTTTATCTTCAGATGAGGCGAAATACAACGTCCAGTACAGCGTGGATGCTGACTGGCCGACACTTGGAAAGAAGCTAAGAGGTGCCGCTCAAAAGTTGAAGAAAGCACTGCCAGGCCTTACGAGTGCTGATGTTCGCCGCTTCGTGCTTGAAAAGAAAATTACCGTTGACGGCATCGAACTTGGAGAGGAAGATCTGATTGTGAAGAGAGGGTTGGCAGACAACGATTCTTCCAAAACCCTGGAAACTAACACGGACAACGATGTCCTTATCATCCTGGACGCCACCCTATATCCCGAGCTTGAACGTGAAGGAGTAGCTCGTGAGATTATCAACAGAGTGCAGCAGCTTCGAAAGAAAGCAAAGCTTGCCGCAACAGACGATGTGAAGATGGAGTACAAGGTCCTTGGCGATCCCCAAAAGATTGGAATCGAGGAAGTCTTCTCAAGCCATGGCAAGACATTCGAGAAAGCGTTACGGCGGCCACTGGACAAACATGTAGTGACTGCCTTCGAAGGCAAAATTCCCAACGGCGATGTTGATGTCGTCATCCTTGAAGAGGAACAGGAAGTGCAGAAAGCAACGTTTCTGCTTCGCTTAGTGAAGCTGTAGAGAGACTTCGACATATGCGAATACGAAGAAATGTAGAACTCTCAAAGATTCGATAGCGATAGATGTAGAAATTAGGCCAGCGCCGTTCGGATAGCTTGATAGTCGGAAATGTCTATGTAATGCAATATGCTATTGTATATCTAGCCCAAAGCCTCGCTACCTGCTCACGAATAGTTGAGCCTTCACTTTCGCTTGGAAGCTGCCTTGATGGATGTTAGATAGACATTCTCACTCATCGTCTTGCACACTACTCACAAGGTAACAGTCTTTCAGCCTGAGGAATTCTGTAAGGCACTTGTCTTTATAAACGGCATTGTAATCCGCTACAATGCATCTCCCATAAACAGAGGCCTATATCTCTTCAACACATTACTCTTCTCCAAGGATGAGCGAATCTACCTCGGCGGAGCACTTAGCCACGGCTTCGGCAAGTTTTTCGATAGGCCTGGTCCTGGTTGGCATGCTGGAATGCGCTTTCGGGTTCTCCTCAACAAACGAGCATGTCTTTATGAAATTATGTGCCTTCTTTTCATCGAGACTCGGATTGAAGATCGATACAATCATACAAGTGTCGATTTTGTCAACATTACAATAACACGCCAATCCCGATTCAGACAAGCTGCCAGTACCCAGCCTACTGACGAACCTTGAGACGCGAAGAAGCGAAGACTTTGTTTAGAACAACAACTCTCCCAGCATGCCAGTCGCATTTAACGAAGTACTTACTCAATATCATGCTTTGCATCGCTGCTTGCTTCTATTCCATAGCTGTATTTAACTATTGTGACCCATCTTCATGCCTCGAAAAACGACGCGTGGTAGGCGCCGGATCTGTCGATGCCTCCAGCGTCCCCACCATCTGACGAATACAACAGCCTCGAAGACTACCCCGAACTCTCCAACGAAGGCGCGTTGAATCGATAGCGTTCTTTGCTGCATTGACTAACAGCTAATGCAGATGTCGCAATCCTCCACCAGATCATTACCAGCGCTGAGCAGCACTCGGATGTTGAGAAGAAGCCTTTTCGCGCTATATTCGCGGCGTATGACACAGTCCTCGCGCAAAACGGATTGGATCCAGATCGTGACCAATCATATTTGCGCTTCTTGCTTAGACTGGGCAATAAGAAGGACCCTGGTCTCTCTTTGTACGAAAGCTTCGAATTGCTGCTTGGGGAGCTGGGGATTCAGATTGAGTTCGACCCTGAAGAAGATGGAATTCAGGACGTTACGAGAGACTTCGGTGGCGACAACGGGCTTGGACTTGACGACACTGCAATATCTAGACCAGGGAACGGCTTCCGCAGGATATCAAGACGCGCATCTTTCAATTCGATGTATGATGTCGAGGATGAGAGTGTCAGAGCAAGCCGACCGCGGCCGATGTCGCGGGCCTCTACGTCACGCATTCAGCACAGCCAGAGCCCAGTGCATAAATTGCGCTCATCGAGCCGAGCAACGACGCGGGCGACTGAGAGGATCGCTTCCCAACCTTCAGAGCTACGGTCTAGCGCTATACAACAATATAGAGGCAGGTTGACAGCGCAAGAATTCGCTGATAGTACCCAATATTATACAAAAAGACACGCATCTGCATCTGAGATCCCGCATCATCATGCAAGAAATCGAGCATCTTCCAACCACGTTCTCAGTAGTCGAATTGCGAAGCCCCAAACGTTCGTTTCGCAAGCGTTATCGTTGACAGAGGACAGCCTTGGAGATGATGCACAAGCATCCAACCTCGCCCATGAGACGAGATCTTCAGAAGCGACGGCTGAACGTGAGATTTTCAATCGCCCGTCAAGGACTCAGTTGTTACGGGACGCAGATACCTTTCAACATTACCGAATCCGTTCCATTGCCCGTAAATGGTTCGCTGCAGCAGTGCAAGCTAGCCATGATCATAAGCTGTTAAATGAAAAGGCTTTCACTCATGATGCAGGACGTTTAATGCGTGAGTCCCTAGAACATTGGCAACAACGACTCTGTTGGAAGAGACATGCCGCCGAAACTGAACGATTCTTCAACCGCTTGGAGCTAAGAGCAGGCAAAGCTCGAGATCTGTATCTGCTTTCTAGAGCTTTCACACATTGGGCAGAGTGTGCTTATGACGTGGCAATCCATACATCTACTGCTCGACGACATATACTGAGGTTGAAATATTTCAATGCATGGCTTGAAACCACAGCTGTGAATGCGCTCAAAGCTCGTCGTTTACGTCTGCAGAAATTCTTTGGTGTTTGGCAACAGCGCTGCGTCCGAGCAGTGACTGATGAGACCAGAGCGATCGCATTGTACAAAGAGGACCTTTACAAGCTTGGGTATTGGCGCTGGTTTTGGACATTTTGTGGACGACGGGCTCCGGAATGGAGGGCAAGAAAATTGAAGAATAAGTCTTTTTTAACATGGGTATCATCTTTAAGGCAGAATTTGCAGCGAAACTACCAGGTTGCGGTTGTCTTCAACGAAAGGATCGCACGGCGAATCCTTATACAATGGCTTGCAAAAACTTGCATCATCCTCTCCCAAACACGGGATGCGGCTCAGTTCAATCATCAAAAGACAGATGCCCGTCTGCTATGGGGGTGGAGGTTGAAAACCCACCATGCGCCTCTTGCTCGGCGAGTTGCGAATATGGTAGACTGGAGGGTGGCAGGCACAACATTTGCCATCTTTGTTTCACGGTACAGAGTCGAAAGGCAGGCGGAAGATATCAATCGACTAAGATTGGTAAGGAACGCCTGGACTCAATGGAACGATCGCCTGCGCTGGCAAACCTTGGCACGTCAAATCGACGATAGAGTTGTTATTAAGGCCCTCTATAAATGGGTACTTGCAGAACGGTACAATCTGTTATGCAGGCTCTACAACGAGAGGCTCATGCTGAGGCACCTCTCAACACTGATGAACGTTTCATACAAGATACAAGCGGAGCGTAATAACAGCCTTCGAGCTCTTGAAGACAAAAGAGACAGGAGATGTTTGCGCTCTAATATTGGCCGTTGGCTTCAGCAATTGGCAGCACATCGTCAGGACAAGGAGGTCGCGTTCCAATTCCATGCCCCTCGCATCGTCCAAGAGAATATACATAGATGGATTCTCAAATCAACTCACCTGAGAAAGCTGAATGGCTGGGCAAGAGATGCCGGATTTTACTTCGTTGCCACAAGGATCTTGAAACGCTGGCGATCTGCAGTAATCGAGTCAAAGCGCCGAAAACGCCGCGATGCCTATATCCAGATCAGGCGAAAGTCCAAGATGCAGCTTGCTACAAGGTATCTAACTCACTGGCGAGGCCGCACGGCCCGATTTCTGGAAATGCAAGAAACGGCACAACAGATAAGTCAAGATCGCCTCCTACGATTTGGGGTTAATTCATTCGACAAATGGCACGCCCATCTTACCCAAATTTCGAATTGGAGCTACCAAGCCGAAGACCATTACGCGCTAGTCCGAACCTCTCACCACCTTCACCTCTGGCGCCACCGACTCCGAACCCAACTGAATTCCGAGGAAATCGCCCGCTTGTTCTTCGAACCACATCTCTCCCTGCTGGCCTCTAGCTGCCTTCACAGATGCAGTCTCCGCATGATCGAATACAAAGCTCTTGTGTCGAAAGCGGTATCCTTCCAGAGGACTTACGATAAGCGCCATTTACGCCGCCATGTCCGGCAATGGCACGAGAAGACCGCTAAAAGGCGCAACCTTCAATCTTCCCCGGAACGAACGACTGCTTCATCCAAAGCAAGGCGCCTTGCACTGCAAGCTGAAGCAGACGCAGGCGACGAGGGACTTACGACTCGCGCGGAAGAATGGACGGCGCTAGACCTGAGCGAATGGATACCGGCGTTAGATGCGCAGAATAGCACTACGCCGCTACCTGGCTATCTCAGCACGCCGTCTAAGAGAGCCACGAGGGCAAGAGCTCTCGTGAGGGCTTCGACTACGCCGGCTGGGACGCCATTTAGACGCCGACTGGGGGCTCAGGTAGCTATCGAGCCAAGGACGGAACCGAGCACCGGACGAAGAGCGGCGTTTGGGAGAAGCATGGCAGGGGCTCGGTTAGGGAGGAGTGTATTCGGGGCTATCTTGGAGGATGAGTCGCCGAGAACGCCAGGTGGGCCATCTTAAGGAACGCAACAGGGAAGCGCGAACGGAGTTAGGGAGTCTCGGGGCATTGGATATCCTATTGGGAGTATGTTGGTACATGATACTGCACCATTATGACGTTAATGAGACATTGATGGTTTCGTCGCCGCCAAGCAGTTCGGCGTCAGCCCGGAGGAATGAGATTATATAATTCTAGTCTTTTATAGTACAATAAGACTAATCACTATTGTTCATGAGATATCCAGAAATCCGCTTGTGATAGACTTTCTCGATAGGGCAAGGCACTAGAAGCCATGCGTAGAAATAAGGTAGAGTCGCGGCCGAGATCACGCGCTTATCAAGTGTAAGTCTAGGGAATTTAAGATACCTTATGTTAGGGTTCTTCGCGGAGTCGCTGAAATCACTGTTTCGTCCTTCTGACCGGACAACTCTATACCATGAGGATCTTTGATGAGCAGTGCGCCAACAACACTGCAGCTCTGATACGTAATCGCTTCCATGCGATTGGTCTTACCAGGAAAGCCACAGGCGAAGCTGCAAGCTGTCTGCACTGCACAATGGGAGAGCCAGCGCCTGGTGGTGAGAAAACCCAATTCCTTGGCAGTTCTGGACGGTGGTTGACTTCGTTCTTCTAAAGGTTTACATATCTGGCAATGCCTTGGTTATCCTAGGCGGCCCGCACGATCTCATTCAAACGATCTATCATGATAATGCGGGTGCACTTGACGCGGTGGCTATCGATGAAGTTTCCGGGAAAATAGGAACTTGCACTAATGAAGAATTATACATATACAGGCCTTACGGGAGGTTAGAGGGTGCGCTGAAGGTAGCTACAAGTACACGTACTATGAGCCAAGATCCTGATGGTGCCTATAGTGGTCCCTCCAGTGCACACTACCGATCACAGAGGAAGAAAGCGGCACGTTTACACTATCATGGGGATCGGGAGAAGAGTTATTGGTAGGGTCTTCTTCGCTGAGACTCTTTCAAACAATAGATGAAGGGGCTATGATATGGAACCGTAAACTTTCCAAGCCTGTCAAAATCGCAAGCTTCTCACATGACGCCAGCCTTGTTGCTTCGACGGGTGCTTACGATCGACTGATCAAACTCTGGAGAAGGCAGTCTTTTGGGTCCGACGATACTCGCTTCGACTTCACCTACCTTCCGCACCCCACCGCAGTGACCGGCATACACTGGCGAAGGTCTCACGAACACGAGCAAACACTCGACAACGTGTTGTTCTCGATATGTGCTGATAGCAAGGTTAGGATATGGGCTGCTACGGATCCGCACGGGCTACAGGTACTCCAACTTTGGGCGGAAATAGATATGCAAGAATCCATACAGCCCCGGCAGATCGATCTTGCAAATCAGTCTAAAGACCGTTATGCGTTTATCGTCGATAGTCGCGACTTTGCCTCTGCAACTCAGCGAGCGGTCGAGGATGGGGCAGACAGAGTCGGGAAAGATTATCACGCCTTAGAACATATTGTAGAAATTGGAAGAAGGAGTCCAGAGGTTTGCGTGGTGCTGGACGGAAATGGTCACATGTCTGCTTGGGGTTTAGAGAGTATTGGTTGTAAAGTAAGGAAAAGAACGAAAATTTTCAACATTACGCATATCGAGAACTTAAAGCTCTCGTTCTCGCAAGATGCCTCTGGAAAAGAGAGCGCTGTACGATTCCTCAACTTTTGCAGTGGTGAGCGCGGCTCGGCTTTCACTTTGTTGGCGCACCACTTCGATGGGAGGATTGAATGGCTCCAAGGTCGAATTGACGAGCTACTTGATCCTTCACCTCGCCAAGACCGCCTCCATATAGAAGCGCTATGGACGGGACACGATGGTCCTGTTAAGAAGATCGTACGGAGCGTCAGCGGCAAGGCTCTCATATCCCGCACCAACGACAATGAGGGATTGGTCTGGAAGCAGAAGGACGATAGAAGTGGAATGGCTTTAACCCGTTCAAGCTCGCTTGGCTGCTCCAAGCATATTCACCGGACATGGTTGCTCGGCGAAGGTGACTTTGTCATTCTTTTGCATCATCATAGCATAACACTCTGGGATGCAAGATTGCCCGTCGCTCATCAAGCTGCATCGTGTGACTTTGAGGTGGAAGGCAGACCACTATGCCTTGTTCAGCTACTGGAGCCAGCTTGGGGATCTCGAGTGATCCACTTGGCTACTATTACATCATGCATGAAAGGTATCGTCTGGGAAGTTCACTTACCGCCACAATCAGAGCAAACGGACCGTTCAGGGCTTTCCTCTGATACCCACATGAAAGAATTTTGCTCTTTCGATTTAGGACGTGAAGACAATCTTGCGTTTGTGCTGCCTGTGGACCCGGCTGGCTCTGCTATGTTTACCTCAAACTTTCTTGATGTTTTTGCTAAGGACATAGCCATATCTTATACTAACAGTGGCGTGTTATGTACGTGGACCGCAAGGCTGGACTTGGAAAAGCCTTCAGTCGACTGGCTCGTCACATCAAAAGTCGAGACCGGCGTCGACGCCCCGTTTCTTGCAAGCGGTAGTTCGATTAAGAAGACTGCAGTTATAGATTCTGCTAAGACGGGCCTGACTATCTGGGATAACAGAAGTGGAGAAGTAGAACATAACGTTCAGTACGGAAGCCTCGACGTGGTTCAGGACTTGGATTGGTCGTCAACCCCAGACGAGCAATCGATTCTTGCTGTCGGCTTCCCCCACAAAGTTGTAATTTTATCACAAATGCGGTACGACTACCTCACTGCAGGCCCTGCATGGGCTGCCATCAGAGAAGTCTACATTAGAGAAGTAACGCCACATCCTATAGGAGATAGTACCTGGCTTGGAAGTGGTAATCTGGTTATTGGTGCTGGGAATCAGCTCTTCACGTACGATAAGGATGTAAAGATCTCGGATGACGTCGTTCGAGATCTCATAATACCCGAACATCTAAACCATGCTTGGGATATCTTCCACCTTGTTACTTTTTTAAATGGCCCCTTACCAATCTTTCATCCACAGTTCCTCGCCCAGTGTATCCTAGCTGGCAAGCATGCCCAGGTGCAGAAGATCATCGTTGGCTTGCACAAAGCGCTCAGGTTCTTCGCTCCGGGAGATGAGCTTGACACATTGCTGTCATTGCCTGTGGACGATTTTTACATTGAGCAGGAGGTATGGATCACTCTCCTTCCAATTGCCTGACACTGACCCAGACAGATCTTCTCTTATGCCGCGAAGAAAGAAATGCGATCATCTTATGCTGAGTTTACAGATGATGACGAGCCTGATACTGTGTCCGAAGACTTGGCTGCAACCCTCAACGAGAACTTGGCTAAACTGTCTGTTCCACACCTATCCCAACAAGATCAGGTCCACCTAAGTGATATCATTGAGTGCGTAGCGACAGCTGAAAGGTATCGACGGTCCATGGATGACAACGCAATGCGCTACCTAGTCTTCTTTCGACAGCACATGCTTAGGAAACAAGATTCTGTCAGCCGTGTTGGTATCACCTGGAGAGAAATTGTTTGGGCGTTCCACAGTGGTAGTCAGGACATTCTTGTGGACTTGGTCTCTAAGCAATTTCAAGGTAAAATGCTATGGGAGCAGGCGAGAGAGAGTGGCATGTTCATGTGGATGACTGATCTCACTGCGTTAAGAGCGCAATTCGAGGCTATAGCGCGCAACGAATATACCAAGACCTTCGAAAAGAACCCTATCGATTGCAGCCTCTACTATTTAGCCCTTAAGAAGAAGAATGTTCTGATCGGGCTTTGGCGAATGGCATCCTGGAACAGAGAGCAGTCTTCAACGCAGAAGCTTCTATCGAACAACTTCAAAGAACCGCGGTGGAAGACTGCAGCTCTGAAAAATGCCTATGCTCTTCTTGGCAAGCGCCGTTTTGAGTACGCTGCTGCATTCTTTCTACTGGCCGGAAATCTACAAGATGCGGTCAACGTTTGCGCTCACCAGATGCAGGACCTGCAACTTGCAATTGCGGTTGCACGTGTTCACGACGGCGACGATAGCTTGGTGCTTCGATCACTTCTCGAAGACAAGGTCCTACCGCAAGCAGCACTTGAAGGTAACCGATGGTTCGCGACGTGGGCTTTCTGGATGCTTGGCCGAAGAGATATGGCTGTTCGTGTCTTGATATCTCCTGTCTACACCCTACTCGACTCACCCGGGACACCAAACCTACAAGCAAGATCTTACTTGTCAAGCGATCCGGCGTTGGTCGTACTCTACAAACAGCTGAGGGACAAATCCTTACAAACCCTAAAAGGCGCTTCCAAGATTTCACCACGCGCGGAATGGGAGTTTGTGATTCAAAATGCAAGGCTTTATGATCGTATGGGCTGCGACTTGCTCGCTCTGGACTTGGTACGCAACTGGGAATTTCTCATGCAGCTCAAAGAACCTCCGAAGACCCCAGACTCACCTCCCGATCCGCGAAAATTGCTTAGGCGGAGAAGCAGCCTGGTTGTCGATGATATGCCTGTTCCAAGGTCGCCTACTGAGGCGAAGACGAGACGAATGGGACAACCCCCACCACAGAAAGTATTCGAGGAGCCGGATGTGAATAGCTTGTTAGATAATTTTGGGTTCTAGAAAGCCAGAAAGGCTTGCCTTGTAGGAGTACAAGTGCCTCTCTGGCTAGAGAACACTGTGTAATCGGTCTACTTTTCAGAGTTGTGTATTGTTAGAGACCTCCTGTTCTATTGGAAGCGACTAATTGTGGAAAAGCAATCCTGATAGTCTTCGTTCATGCGATGGATCTACATTATCCTGCTTTGCAGGTGAAGGCAGGCTTTGGTTAGATTAGGGTTTTTGACCATCTCTCACCATCCTGTGACGCGCATCGCGTGACGTAGAACTACCGAGTTAAAATATGGCGCAATAACCTTATCGCCGAAGCCCGCATCTTCAACGACGACCGAGGGGACTTGGTATTTCTGGTTTCCATCCTTCTCCACCAGATTGTCGGAGGGAAAACGTGCCATGGCACCGGACAGAGGCTCACCAATACCTCATGCTGGCCAGCCTCTCAAGTACCAGGCTATTAATGCCCAGGACTCCGGCAACGTTCATGGCGTACCCGAGTCAGCCATTACCAACGACGACGAAAATACCACATACGCGCAAGAAGCTCGCCGCCGCAGCGATGCCCGCAAATTCCTCGCCGAGCAGGCCGACCAGGGCCAAAACTTCACCATCCGCGGTGTTTTGGTCGGTCTCGCTATCGGTGTCATTATTTGCTTCTCAAACACCTACTTCGGCCTGCAGACCGGATGGGTCAGTGGAATGGCTATGCCTGCCGCCCTAATCGGGTTCGCCTTCTTCAAGTCGATAGCGAGGTACATCGACTACCCGTTTACACCCGTGGAGAATGTGCTGGTTCAAACGGTTGCGGGAGCTGTGGGGACGATGCCCCTGGGCTGTGGGTTTGTGGGCGTTCTACCGGCGCTGAATTATTTGCTGGAGCCGGAAGAAAATGGGCCAATAAATTTGGGAACGGGCAAGCTGATCATCTGGTCGCTAGGAATATGCTTCTTTGGGGTGGTCTTTGCCGTGCCTTTGCGCAAAGAGGTTATAATACGAGAGAAGCTCAAGTTTCCAAGCGGGACGGCTACAGCGCTGATGATTGGTGTGCTACATGGAAATACGGATGACAAAGGGAATGTGGTGCATGTTAGTGGATTAGAGACGTTCAGAAGGAGAAGCCAGGATAGGCTGAGGTCGTCGAGTTTGGAGGGTGTACCTCCTGGCGTTGGGACTCAAGCTACGCCCACAACGTTCCCTGAAGAGGGTGAATCAAGTGAACAAGGCCTGGGCATAGATCATAGGAGCGATTGGAAAGCTAAGATACGACTGTTGGTGATTGCTTTCGGTATATCTGCAGTATATGTATGTACGTATCTTGCAATGTGCGGTCATAGCACTGATACACCTAGACTCTTATATCTTATTTTATCCCCCAATTCCGAGATCTTCCCATTTTTGGATTACCTCTAGCTACCAACTGGCTATGGACACTCAATCCTTCACCGGCGTACGTCGGTCAAGGCATCATCATGGGCCCTGCAACAACCCTCCACATGCTTCTCGGAGCCATCGTGGGCTGGGGGATCCTCTCTCCGTTAGCGAAGAGTAAAGGCTGGGCTCCAGGATCTGTGAAAGAATGGTCTAATGGCAGCAAAGGCTGGATCGTTTGGGTCAGCTTGGCCATCATGCTTGCAGACTCCCTTGTCAGCTTGGGGTGGCTGACCATTCGGCCTATGGTCAATAAAGCCCCGCATTACTACAGAGAGATCAGAGACCACATTAGAAAGGGCAATATCACGGATATGTTCCGCAGCCGGGAATTGGGGAAAGGCGACTACACCGCTCTCAGCCCCTCAGGGCTCTCCACTCCCTTGACGCCGATCATCTCCAACTCCTCCCACCACAACTACTTCCCATCTTCTTCCCACTCACCCCAAGATAACAAAATCTCCCCCACCAACCCCGACGCCCCCGAACCCGACGCGCCCCCCCACCACCTCGTCCCCACCCGCCAGCTCGTCCCCCTCTTCATCGCCTCCCTAGCCCTCTGCATCGCCTCTGTCCGCATAGCCTTCGGCCCCCTAATCCCCTACCACGCCATCATCCTCGCCCTCCTTCTTTCCCTCCTCCTCTCCCTCATGGGCGTCCGCGCCCTCGGCGAAACGGACCTCAACCCCGTCAGTGGCATTAGCAAACTCACCCAGCTCTTCTTCGCCCTCGTCATCCCCGCCAGCAACAAAAACGCCATTGCTATCAACCTCATTGCGGGCGCCGTGTCTGAGTCCGGAGCCTTGCAGGCCGGCGATATGATGCAGGATCTCAAAACGGGACATCTGCTGGGCGCAGCGCCTAGGGCGCAATTTTGGGGCCAGATGATCGGCTCCTTTTTCGGCGCCATTGTGTCCGCTGGCGTCTACAAGCTCTACACCTCCGTCTACGAAGTCCCCGGTGGCATGTTTCAAGTCCCCACCGGCTACGTCTGGGTCTTCACCGCGCGGCTCGTGACCGGCAAGGGCCTCCCAGCAATGGCATGGCAGTGGGCTCTCGGCGCCGGGCTACTCTTCTGCGGCCTCACAGCCCTGAGAATCAAGGGCAGGGGCAAGGGATGGGTGGATTGGGTGCCTGGCGGGATCGCGGTGGCGGTGGGCATGTACAACGTCCCGTCGTTTACGCTTGCGAGGGCGATTGGTGGGCTAGTCAACTGGTACTGGCGCATTTGGAGGAAGCGAGAGGATACGCCTGTTATCGTTTTGGCGAGCGGGCTTATTCTCGGTGAGGGCGTGGTAAGTATTGTGAATTTGGGACTGGCCAGTTTGGGCGTCCCGCACCTGTGAGGGTAGAATCGATATGTGGTAGAGAACAATACATGGCCACAATATCTGTCGTGCCTTTTAGAATCTTTGTTCGGGAGGGCCTGAAGCGGGGAAAGCACTGTGCCTACCTACTACCATCGAGCTTCCCAAAACAAAGGAATCTACGGTTCCCAGCAGCCCTCGCCTTTCTCCCCGTCAACGAATCAAATTCTCAAAGGTGCCCCAAGGCGAGCCACCCCCGCCTCGAGCGCCTTGTTCGCCAAGGAGCACCGTCTCCCCATAACCCCATGGCTATTTCTCCACACGCGATAGTCTCCCCATCATGCATGAATGATTCCATCAACGAAGTGGCATGTTTAAGAACAATACGAATCGGTTAGCGCCACACATGAGGGTGAGCGGCGGGGCATAAGGCGCATGAGATGGGGTGTTGTAGAGGATGGGGGACAGGATATAAGTGGACAACGACGTTGATATCTTTGAGGAGGGAGTGGGGGGGGGGGGGCTCACGATCTCGAGTTATCAAAAATTTTATCTCACTGAACTCTATGAAACACTCCTCCCTCCCTCCCTCATCTTCCCCTTCTCAGTCCAACCCCTCCCTTCCTCACTCTCTCTATCCATCCCCCTCACACACCCCCCACCCTCTTCAAATCTACACCAACCCCCCGCCACCCTTGTCTCTTCACCTCCCATTCCCCCCCCTATCTAACCGCCTCATAAACTTTTCTTCAAAATAATTAAAATTTACTTTGTTGGAAATACGAGGTCATATTGATATATTGGTTTGTTGCTGTTACATAGGAGGCTAAGGTATCTATGTACCTAGGAGGTTGGAAGGTTGGAAACTCTACCAGGCGGCCTACCAGCCCTAGAGTATGAAGCGGAGGTTACCAACTCTCCCCTGTTTCCAACATGCTTTTGTTTCACGGTACGGACGGTTAAGAGGGCGGTTGGGTGGGGTACGGGCGGGAGTGAAGGATGGTGAGGGGGGTTTTGGGACTAGGAGCGGCGGGTTTCAAGAAGTGGGAGGATGGAGGGGGTGAAGGAAGGTTGAAGGATTGATGGATTGATATGCAATATTCAAAGTGGAGTGACAACACCAGGTCCTTTTGGCGGAGAACGTAATTCATATATACAGTTCGTGATGTCTTCATATGTATTAGCATCCTCAAACCATCCGCTTTCGATCCGTTTTTCGTTCCACATCCTCCCCTTCCAATCAAGGATTTCATGAGTATCAGCAACGAAGCGAAAGATTCCATATGTACAAACCCCATGCCTCCTAACCACCTTTCCACCCCGCGGCACCCTTAGTTGCTCCTGAACAAAGCAATCGTATCCACAAAGCCATCGAGATTATCCGAGTACCTCGCCAACGCCACCCCATCCCTATCAATCATCTCAGTAGTGCCAATAGTATTCAAATTATACACATTCACATTGTTAGACCCATAGCCCTCGACGCTGAAAATGCGGAGCTGGCATGCCTCGCCGTTGCCCTGGTTCGAGCACGTAGTGCTGTAGTTGTTGAAGAACGAGTACAAGCCCGCGCCGTAGACGAGCACGCTCTGCGAGTTGATAACTCTGAGCCCCCAGCCGAGCAGGCAGTTGGGCGTCTTGCCCTGGCAGGAAGCGACAAAGTCGGGGTCGTTGTAAGCTTTGACGACGGGGGAGGGGGTTGCGGCATTGGGGTTTGGCTGATAATAGGCCGTTTCGGTTTGGATCTGACCCATGAAGAGATTGCGGGTATTGGCGAGCTGGTATTGGTAGAAGGTGTGGTGTTCGACGGCTGTGCCGACAAGCCAGATGTTGCCGGCCTCAGATTCTATGTACAGGCCTCGGCCGGCGTAGATGGTGATTTGGGTGTCGTTGGGGTCCTCAATGTCGTGGTCGGCGGTCCAGAGCCAGTTGTTCTCCATGTAGACGCCGCTGGCGCCCTGTGTGATGTGCATGGACATGAAAGCTGCGATACAGCTGGATTTGACTGGTGCTGGTGGTGTCGGTACGGTTGGGGTGGTGGGGCAGTCAGCGAGTTGGAGGTTGGAGCCGGCAAAGCCACCGATTCTGGTGTGAACGTCCCACAGTCCGGAAGGTGTTCCACCGGCAGCGAGGTTGAATTCGATCAAGATAGCTCCGGCCTGGGCACCTTGAGTGCCGACAATCATGTCCGACCATTCAATTGATCCACTATCACCTTCCTCGCCGATTTGGACGACTGGTTTCGGGTCGTTGATGTCGCTGAAATATTTCCCACTGGACATGATCACTGGGTACGTCTCACCAACAATCCTGGCGCCAGCTGGGATTCGCAGGGTTTTAGTAACCTTGTAAATACCCGCATCAAAGTAGACAATCTTTCCTCGCTTTGTAGCGTCCTTGACTGCTTTGTCGAGAGCCTTTGTATCGTCGGTATTACCATCGCCTAGGGCACCTGCGGAGCGAACACTGACGAAATCACTGACAACGTTCTGTTCATATTGGGGCTTGGAACGCTCATAGTATTTGTTACCTTGAAGCAGAGATCCTGGCCTGTTGTTGGGAGTGATGGGGCCTTCGAAGTTGGTCGGGCCGTTGGGAGTGTATGAGTGGCCTTGACCCCATGCGGCAATGGTTGACTGACCTGTGGTGCCTGCAAGGGCCATTGACTGATTGGGACCCTGAACCGCGACAGGGACGTTGTTGAGCTGAACGTTCTCAATAATTAAGCTTCCACCAGCAGGAGGCTGAGAAGTGGCGTCATGGTTCGTGGAGAAACCAACTTTGGTGTTGCTGATCGAGCTGTCGAGGAAGGTAACGGAGCCGACAGTCTGGGCGTCGTGGCCTCCATTACCCATGGAAACACCAGTAGTGCAATTGTTGATCGTAATTGATTTATAAGTCCAACCCCAATCCCAAATCTGGTTGATGGCCGTCACGCAGTTGGAGAATGACAAGTTCCGAACCGTAAACTGCTGGTTCCCAAACGCAACACCGTTCAATCCACCTTGGAAAGTGAGATCGTTCATGAAACCACCGGAACCTGCACGAGACATGTCAGATGACCAAAGCGGACTAGAATAGCTCGGATGAAGACTTACCGCTCTCGATGAAGATACCCTGGTGCTGCGTTCCTGCTGCGTCACTCATCTGGAACACACAGTTCTGCAAGCTCGTGGCTTGAGCCGTGGGCCAATGGATACCAGTAGCAGGCAGATTGGCGGGTACATCGGTCATATCGAAAATGAGGTTCCTAACCTGTCGATAGCTGTTCAAAATCACAGTCAGCTTCTTGTTCCGTCGACAATAATCCACTGAACCATTCTCCGGGTAAAGTGCTCAAGTACATACAATACATTAGTCGCACCATAGCCGAGGTTTCCAGTGGACTGATACGGGTTGCTGTCGATCAAACCGAGACCTTTGAAGTTGGGGGTGGCTCTGAGGATTGGAAGGCTGTTGGGATTCCCAATGATCTGAGTAAAGTAGTAGTCGATGATCGAGGACGAGATGATGTAAGTCCCAGCAGGGAAGTAGACAACGGCAGGCGTCGTAGTGGAAGATTGGCATTTCCCTGGAGCACATCTGTTTCCGCTGCTAATGGCATTGTTGATGGCTGCGGTATCGTCGGTGACACCATCGCCTGGAACACGGTCAGTATTCGGTTGGTTCTGGCGGCAGATACTCGGTGCTGGGCATACCTTTGGCACCAAAGTCCTTCACATTGCGAAAGACTTGGTAACTACCCGGGCTGGGATTAAACGGTGCAATGCCCTGATGTTTGATGTTTTCCATCCAGAAAGTGACACCGGCAGGCGGCTCAGGTCCATGCTTTGGTTTCTTGGGAACCTCATTGTTCGGGCCTTCGTATTTGACATATTGGTTGAATTTGCTCAGCATGTCTTGGACATCCTCTTGGACCTCGGGGGGTTCACGGCCATGCTGGGCAAGCGTCACCACCACCACGAGGGGCAAGAGGGAAAGGAGAGCAGTAAGACGACGCATACCTCAGGGAGTTGATGGCTTTGAGTAGAGGCAAGTAGAGACCAGAAGTACCTTAGAATGATGAGGAAAAGGGTTGATTAAATAGAAAAATACAGTATCCCTTGGAACTAGTCCTAGTAGGATCGTGGGACATGGTCTAAAGTACAGATGCTACCATGATATTAAGGCAAGGTATTGCCAGTGTGACCTCAAGAGGCTGCATCCCATCCATCCAGGGCAGCGTCGACCCCGGCATCCAATGGGGCATCCCACAACAGACCCTCCACAGAGGGGACATTACCTATTGAGAGCGGCCAAAGCTCTTTAGTGCAACTTGTCACTGTTCGTCGGGGGCTCTCGGGGGTGGCACATGATGTAAGCAAGCTGCAGAGCAATTTCAAGTCCAAGCAGTTGACTCTACATCTAGCAGACAAGGTCCAGATGATCCAGACCGTCCAAGTGGAGCATTGGTCTTTTCCATTGTTATTATTGTTAAGGTAGTTGTAGAATTTGGAGAAGATGGTGGGAACCGAGAAAGGAAGGAGGAACCTTCAAGCTGCTTTCGATTCACGTGGCTTGGCGTCATCGTGAAATGCGGGGTTGGTGGGAGATACATACATACCTTACTTACTCTACTCGAATTAAAGGTCCGGCAAGGCTTGACCGGTCAACCTCAAGGAGTCAGGTCTCTCTCTCCAGCTCGCAGTCCAGGGGGGGGCCCCTGTCACTGTCAGAACTCAACCATCACTCTGAACTGTCCTTATGGAGCCAAGGGTTCTCAGACGAGATCAAGATCAAGAATCAAACAACGGGATAACGTTCGAAAGTCCCCGTTAAGGTTACTGCACTATTTCGGATCATCAGGTACATAAGGTAAGGTAGGTACCTATGTAGGTACAGTACATATAAAACCACCATGTCTCGTTACTCTCGTATCGTACATCATAAAACACCCCGAATCACACATTCAGCCTCGGTAATCGCATGGCCTATTGTTCGACATACCCCACTCGATTGCTGCGGTTCGCTGAAATGTTCTAGCGCATAAACCACAGCTGTCTTCCCTTTTCGCCGCTGCCAGCCACATCCCACTTGACTTCAATCTCCAATTCGCGGCTGTTCTCACATCTCTTCTTGTATCCGATCTCTCCGCGAACGACTTGCCCCTTCTTCAGAGCCTCGGCCGGGCGCTTGCTATGGTCGATCAACAGCACTCCTTGGCGCCAATGCGTCTCGGGGCCTCCGGGTCCGGTCGTGAACGCCACTCCCTTACGCTCATGTCCTCCCCAGTTTTCGGCCTTGGCGTGTTCGGGCACACTCAGGTCTTTGTTGGGCAGGAAGTACGTGTCAAACCAGATGACGAATCCATCCAGCTCGTCGATGTCTTCCTTGAGAGTCATGGCGAAGTCTTTGCTCGTAAAGACGAGTTCCTCCTTCTGTGCGCTATGCAATGGAAGGCGTAGAAATGGCACAGACTCTGCGGCGAGAACTGAAGACTTGAGGTCGCGGATCAATACTTCATCGTAGATGTGAGCCATCATGCTGGTCATGTTGAATCCGTAAACCTCCCTCCAGAAAGTGACATGGTTCGCAATGTAGTCGGGGTCGGTGAACGGTGCTACATAGAGCACGGTATTAGATGGCACCATAAGCCCGGCGGGAGCGAGATAATGATCCCGCGCCCAGAGCACAGAGTCGAGCATGGCTTCGTAAAGCAGACAATAGCCCATCCATTCGGAGACGATGACATCAACCTGAAGAACAGGCAGAACAACCTCTTCAATCTTTCCGTGCAGGCATCTGTGACGTGTTAACTACGTCTCACTAGAAGATAATATCTACCAATGAAACTCACGTGATAACATCTCCCATTCCGTTCTCGTAGATATTCTCCCGGGCTTTGTTGATGATGTCCGAATTATCGACTGCAATCACTTTCGCGGCTCCCGCTCGAGCACAAAACATGGATAAGATACCAGTACCACAGCCAACATCCAAGACTACCTTGCCGTGAAACAGGTGCTTGTTGTCGTAGATGAAATCTCTGTAAGCGTCGGTTCGGACGGTGTCTTTCAACATGGTCTCATGTATGTCTTTACACGCTTAGCATAGAAAACCTCCAAGCCTTGCATCGACTTACCGTTGTAGGAGTACGAATTGAAGTAGTGGGAATCGTCGTCCTTAGGTGCGGATGCTCCGATGTATGACATTGAGTCCGCGCTTGAGGACAGGGTTGAACCCGTGTCACTCTTCCATTGCTTGTCTAATGCCTTGCTTACCATGTCTTTGTACTCCTCGAAGGCAGCTAGAGTCGATTGCAATTCCTCCTCAAGCTCAGCGACGCGCTCTGTGGCGCTACAATCATAGTCGCCCATCTTGTCTCCGTTCATAACTGAATCTTTACTGGCTTCAATGTCCCCGGTAACGTCTTCCAATGAATATAAAAGAGCGTCGTCTTCTAGGACTGGCTTCAAGTATTGGTCGTCGTTGAAAGTGGACTTGGAAGAAACATTCGGCGATTTGTTTCCATTTTGAACTTCGCGACGAACATAATTGACTAGCTTCATTGTCTCAAGAAAATCAAGATCTTCCACAACCGCTGATCAGCCTTCAATGCAGTGTACGCCAACAAGGTAGAGGAAGATATACATACTGAGCTCTTTCCGAATCTTTATAAGGTCAAACTGATGATTGTCCTTACAATGCTGCAGCATCATCTGAACGTTATGGAACTTGTCTTCGCCAAATAGGCTGACTATCTTAATTTTCTCTACGTCAGGTTCCAAGTCCTCCCAACCCTCATCGTCCTCAAGGTCAAGGATGTCATGGCTCTCCGAGGAATTTGAGCTAGCTGGCGACATCTGAGAGAGTAGCAAGCCCGCTGGCGAGCTGCGGGCTTTGGTGAGAGAAGTATACTTGCCCACCAGCTGGTTGTTGTCAGGTGGGTTATGGTTATGGATAGCTTAACGTTCTTGTGAGACTGTTGGAGGATATAGCTTTCGGCGAGAATTGATCCGTGCCGACCTCGCTTCGACCCGATTGGACGCCTTACGGGCAGAGGCTTCCTCGTTGGTGCAATTATACGAGGGGGTCGCCATTTCCGATGGAAACTGCTTTGCACTACGTCTTTTTAATTACCTAGGTATCGTTGATTGCGAAACCTGTGCCGTTTTTTAGAATTTGCCGAGAGCCCCACCAAATTTAGTCGCGAATCTCCTAAAAGTGCAAAATAAGAAACAGATTTGTAAAATCAACCCTACTGCCCTTTCGATGCTTCATATATAGTATATTCAATGCTTCGTATGTGACGTATTCAGTGCTTCATATGTGGCCTACCCAGTGCTCCATATGTGACGTATTCAGTGCTTCATATGTGATGTATTCAGTGCTTCATATGTAATATACTCAGTGCTTCATATGTGGCCTATTCAGTGCTTCATATGTGATCTACTCAGTGCTTCATATGTGATATATTCAGTGCTTCATATGTGATATATTCAGTGCTTCATATGTGGCCTACCCAGTGCTTCATATGTGACGTATTCAGTGCTTCATATGTGACGTATTCAGTGCTTCATATGTGATCTATCGGAAGCCAATGAGAAAGTTGATGGGGAAGTCAATGGGGAAGCCAATGGGGAAGCCAATGGGGAAGCCAATGGGGAAGCCAATGAGAAAGTCAATGGGATGTAGAGAATTCGTTATCGTTATTTCAAGCTCTTCTTCATAACAATTCGATAGAGAGTTTGATAGGGAGTTTAATATCGAGCCATGAAGGGTGCTTTCTATCGAGCTAATTAGCATGTACGAAGCATACAGTATGTACAGGTAAGCTCGATAGAGAGTTTGGTAGGGAGTTCGATAGGAAGTTTGGTACGAAGTTTGATAGAGCGTTTGATAGAGAGTTTGATAGAGAGTTTGGTAGGGAGTTTGGTAGGAAGTTTGGTAGGGAGTTTGGTAGAGAGTTCGATAGGAAGTTCGATAGGGAGTTTGGTAGAGCGTTTGGTAGGGAGTTTGGTAGAGAGTTTGATAGGAAGTTTGGTAGGGCTTTTGGTAGAGAGTTTGGTAGAGAGTTCGATAGAGCGTTTGGTAGGAAGTTTGATAGAGAGTTTGATAGAGAGTTTGGTAGAACGTTTGATAGAGAATTCGATAGAACGTTTGATAGAGAGTTTGATAGAAAGTTTGGTAGGAAGTTTGATATCGAGTCATGAAAAGTGCTTTCTATTGAACTAATTAGCATGTGCTATGAAGCATGTACGAAGCATACAGAGTGTATGAATAAACAGATAAATCGATAAACAGAGATGAACAAAGATTCAAAACACGCGTTGAATTAGAATTGAAGAATTCATGAATGAGACGGTTATAAGCACAGCGAGTACAGGTGCGTTGAGACATGAAAAACGATCGTAAAAAGAGATAAAGATTGATATATACGCGTACAATGAGGGCAACGACAGGTGCAGATAGATAATGGAAGTATACAGGTATGTACGAATAAACAGGTAAGAAAATTTCAATCGTCGGTCAGGTGAATTTCGGTCATCTGATGTACGTACAACGACTTCAATGAACTGTAAAAATCAGGATGGTAGTTGAAGCGAAAGGAAAAAGAAATGATGGCAGTTTAAACGGGAAAAAACGACTTGCACGGGTCAACGCAGCGAAAAAACATAGTGCGGGGTCGAAAAAGTTTTGATGTTGGGTCACGTGGTGGAAGTCTTGGCAAGCAACGATCAGAATAAGCCGCTATTCCAGTACTATATAGATACGTTCTCTTCTCCGAGTTCTGTCTTGGCTCATGACTTCTATATTGTGCATTGCCACTGAGATATAGGGTGTTAGCAGTCTAAAGATGTTCTCTCACTCTAGAGGTTTTATCCCCCGACCGTACGGAAGCGTGTAAGCATACAGACAGCCATCTTTTACGGCACCACCGATCACTATATTCGACTCTTCAACGTATTGGGAGCATAGGTTCCCTCTGCCGAAATATAGCCAATGGCTTTCCTCTTTCGGAACAAGTCGAAAGCCGACCTGGCAAAGCCAACAAAAGAGCTACTCGCTCGGCTATGGCAACCTCCATTCTCACAAAAGGTGCGGCTATCAGCCCAGGTACCTTACGAAGGGTACTGACGCAGTCATAGACGGAGGATGAGCTGGCGAAGCTGCTTGCGCAGATGAAGCTAGTCCTACAAGGAACGCAAGGTGGTTCCCCATCCTCCGTCATGACACACCTACTAAACACTGCTTCGATAGAAACGGAAAGTAGCCCTGAGCAGGTCTCACAATTAGTCAACTCCATAATCCAAGAAGACCTCCTATACTCCCTCGCCCGCAGCATCTACCTCCTCCCCTTCGAATCCCGTAAAGATACCCAGACCATCTTTTCCTACGTCCTACGCTTCAAGCCCCCAAACGCTACCACTCCCGACCCTCCAGCCTTGTCCTACGTAATAAATCAACGGCCAGAAGTTATTGTTGAGTTATGTCGAGGTTACGAGCACAGGGAGAGTGCTATGCCATGTGGTGTTGTTTTAAGAGAGGCTCTCAAGCATGAATCCGTGGCTACAATTATTCTGCATGATCAGTCTCAAGGGAATGAGAAAGCGGTGAGGGTAGATGAGATCGATGTGGAGGAGACGCAGTCGGGAGATGGAGTATTCTGGAAGTTTTTCCCTTGGATCGACGGCGGGGCCTTTGAAGTCAGCACGGACGCTTTCACCACGTTTAGAGTAAGTCGCATAATTTTTGTAGAAACATAAGGTGCTAACCAGCATCAGGAAATCCTGATGCGCCACAAGCAACTCGTCTCCCAATACCTCACTATAAACTTCAACCTCTTCTTCCACCGGTACAACACCACCCTCGTCAAGTCAAACTCGTACGTCACAAAGCGCCAATCAATCAAGCTCCTCGGAGAAATCCTCCTCGACCGCGCAAATTACAACGTCATGACCGAATACGTCGACCGTGGCGAGCACCTCAAGCTCTGCATGAACCTGCTCAAGGACGACCGTAAAATGGTCCAGTACGAAGGCTTCCATGTCTTCAAAGTCTTCGTTGCAAACCCCCATAAATCCCCCGCGGTGCAGAGGATCCTGGTCAATAACCGCGATCGGCTGCTGGCGTTTTTACCAAAGTTCCTCGAAGATCGCACCGACGACGACCAGTTTACGGATGAGAAGAGCTTCTTGATACGGCAGATTGAGACGATGGCGCCACCTCCTTCGGTTGCTGGTTGATTCTGTTGTGACAAACCTAGAGGTGATGGTTGCATATGGCAGGCGTTTGGGAACTGGGAGTTGTGGGGGTTAACGTCATTGGAGCTTTGGCATGGTCTTGCGTTTATAGCGTTTCAATGCGTTCGGTGTATCACAAACACCCCGAAGCTGGTCATGGCTGCCAGCATCATACTATTCCTGCCTAGAAAGCCACCCACCAGGTTCACCTTTCAATTTCCCCAAGAACGCAGTGTCTGGACCATTGCGTTAAGGGATAGTCCCGAGTGTCTCTAGAGTTACACTCGCGTGTGAATACTTTTTACGGTGCCATCACTTCCCGCAGCTGTAATCAATCCCCAGCAGTATGTAAAAACGTATACCCTCATCCGCATAAAGTTGTGAATCTTCCATGGAGAGACACGATCACGACTTCAAAGGCCTATGTCGCCTATGGCGCGAACTACTTCTACGGATCAAAGGCCCAGGAGAGGCGGCAATGAAGACATGAAAAAGTATGAGGATTCAAATCTTCATGATACTACTCAACCACTATTCGTTAATGCCCTACTATCCTCCTCTATACCTCATATCCCCCACCCAGCTATCACACTATCATACCTAATATTCCTATTCCCAATAGCCGTCATAAAACTCATCATCTAACCCCATATACAACCCCTCCTAACCAAATGCATCCAAACCCCCACCCCTTTTTCCCCATCCAACCCCTTTCGAATCCTGAAAGACCCCCCTTTCCTATACCAATGCCCAGAGAATAACTCGCTATCGTATAACCCAGGCTGCTGCTGCTGCTGCTAGTTCATAAAGCCGTAATCATCGTAAACAATTATCCGTCCGGAAAATAAAAAACGCCAAGAGCTGCCGAGGCATCCAACGGCCAACCAACAGCTGGGGGGGCCATAAGGAATTCCCAAATCCAACCCTTTCCAAAGGATGCCTGGGCCGTATCCATAAAACATGCAAAACTCGCTAACCATACTCCTTAGCAAGTTCGAAAACAAGATAACAGTGGATCGGGAACATCGCAGTCCACTAGGTTCGTAAGGCCGATTACTCCAACTCCTTGCTTTTGAGCCTGATGTCATCATCGCTCAAACAAGCCATCCAGAGACACCTCGTCAAAGCGCCCTCGACGGGCTGGAAGGTGTACTTGGCGCTGGCGTCAATCAGACGCAGGAGGCTTTTGACAATGGTCGCTGTTCTGCGGTGGCGCTCGAAATTGATGAGGGGTTCGCCCTCGCGGGTGCTGGCGATTTGCGAGGGCTTTTGTGAGTTGTAGGTCAAGTCGTGGATGTAGAGGGCTGGGGTGGATGTTAGTTCAAGGAAAACGTGGAGATGGAGATGGTAGTGTTCTTAGACTTACCGACAACAGGAATACAGCCTTCCTCTGAATTGGCCGTTTCCATTTCTTCCCGTAGATTATGGAAATTTCTGATAGGCGTGATCAGCGTTTCCAATTCATCAAGGACCTTCTTCTCCGCCGCAGGCACCAGTTCCCAAGTTTTGGTCAATCTTGAACAATCGGTTGAAGTTAGGGCTATCGTGAGCTGCAACAATGTAGCGTAGTTATGAACCTTCCTGGCGTATTTCGCGATGTGGATGTACTTCACAATGCAAAGGGCGCGCTCCTCGATGTTCTGTGTCAAGACAATCTGTGACAGAGCCCATTTGACTATGATGTTGAAGCGAGCAGTAACAAGCTCAATACCACTAGGTTCCTGAGTTCGAAGGTAGTCCACCCAATTCAGAGTTGATGGTGACGTGTGATGCCAGCGCATGTCAATCAGGTCTTGCCAGTTGATCTCATTCAAAGCATCCTTCTCGATGATCGTGAATTGTTCTGCAATTACCTCGGAGCTGAATGCTAGAACGAACGGAAGATGCCTGTGGCTTGAGATGGTACTTGGTACAGTGTCTGATAGCTGTTGCGACGCTGGCGAGGTAGACTTCTTTCGCGCAATATCCATAGCGGGCTCCACGTATCTACTGACAGGTGATGGTTCAGGTGTCGGAGGTCTTCGCTGATCTTGGATCTGGCTCGCTTGCGCTGCAATCGCCCTTGCATGTTCCGTGGTCATAGGGGGCGAAGGCGGATGTGAAGGTGACGACCAATGCGTATTCCCTACATTCGAAGTTGGCACATTCTGTTGATATTCAGGCTGATTAGAATGGGCCGAGTGTCTACCAAACAGTTCGTCGCGGTCCCCGTCTTCCATGGACATTTCTGAAGAAAGATCGCTCAGGAACTCATCTTCATCGAGCAGAAATGAATCCGTCGTAGTTGGAACTGAGGATAGGTATCTGACTCTTCTAGAATTGTACGTCTCCTTGGATGGTGCGAAAGATTGTCGGGGTGAGGCTGGTTGGTAAGGCAGATGGCTCTCTCTTGGACTGAAGAGCGGGTCTGGCATCGTGACTTTGGATTGATCGGAACAAATTTCGGCTCTTTTCTTGGATTTGGTGCTGAGACCTCGCTCCAATAATGGCATAGAATTGTACGATTCCTCTGATTCGGCGTACAAGCTTAAGGCTGCAGTGTGCCTGTGGCCGAGACCTTCATTCATTGCTTGCGAGATTTCCGCTTTATGAGCAGCTGGCGAAACTGTTACGGATGTGCCTGGGATATCGCTAGTGAGCTCATGATCAGGAATCAGGCTCTGGACTGTTTGTGACGCCTCAAAAGGAGGCTCAGTTGCTGTTGCAACTTCAGTAGAGTCGGATACTTCGGACGGCTTCGTTCTTGCAGGGTCTGAATGGCTCCTCAGGTACTTGCCCTCAAGTTTTAGTAAAGTAGCCTCAATACCACCTTCATCATCATCTGGTATTCGGGCAAATTCTGCGACAGCGGCCTCGAAAGAGGGACGTAAAGCTGGGTGCGATGAAGTAGTACGCTCTGAAGATGGCGATTCTTCAGCTTTGCCAGGTGCTGTTTCTGACGGGACTGTTTGAGGCATGGGCGGTGCCTTGAAACTTGACGTATTCCGTGAAGCCCGAGTTCTATACAGCCCTGAACCATGCATAGACTCCGTATATGTAGTGATGGAACCCGTTGATCGAGGCCTCTGTACCGGCTCCATATCATGCACATTCTCGTTAGCGCGGAGGTCGCCTCCAGGACGTCTCCGCAGCATCCTTGCGGGAGCCTTGTCACTCGACGTCCATGGAGATGACAGTGAGACCGTAGTTGGATCGAGACTTTGATCTACAGGGTTCCGGGTCATGCCGCTCTGGTACGATGCGTACTTTCGTAGTGACATTGTCCCTGAATTCGTGGATCGAGATCTTCCTAGGGGTATTCTTGTCTGACTTTCTTGATGGGACGATGGAATAAGACCGGAATCCTGAGTGCTGTCGAAGCCTTGACGTTCCAAAACGGCGTCTGAAGCAGTCGGGCTGCTATAAGGCAAAGGTATGTAGCCATTTGGAATATCCTGACGTTGGCCTTCATGGTACTGTGTGGGTCGGAGAATTTCAGGTGCATGAGCTGCTGGTAGAGTGGGCGTCATAGAGCGTGGACCGGTGGTTTGTGCACGTTGTGACTCATATAACTGCTGATCTATTGAATACCCATTGGGATTAGAAGGCATAGCAGGCAATGGTTGTACCGGACCGGTGTCGTCTACAATAAAAATTGACTTGCTCCCATTGGTGACCTCGCTACGGTTCCTGATGGCAGTAGTGGGTCGGACATTCTTTGGGGGTTGCCGAGCATCGTGTAAGTCTTGCACAACTTCAATACTTTGCGCCATCTCAGTACTGCTAGCTGCTTGTGAATAGTCCTTCGGCTCTTCCATCAAGGCACGCTTGAACTCTTCAGTGACATCTGCACAAAGAAGATCTATGCGCGAGTGTTTCTTCAAAGCCTCAATCTGGGCTCGGTCAAGCTTGCCGTCTTCCTGATATGTTACATTCGTAGGCAAACTCGAGTTCTTGCCCTCAAAAGGTCCACTGCATAGGCTCTGGTTAGACTGGTGGCCGGAACTCTGTTTGCTACTCAAAGCCCGGCGAATGCTTCCAAGTAGGTTTTTGACTCCGGGACTCAGGGGCTTGTTGTGGTAAGGGCTATCGCCGTCAACATCGCGTGCAAGCATGTTTGGTAAATCAAATGCTGACGTCGTAGGTGCGAAATCATGGATGTAAGGAGAGCCAGGGGGGATCACGCTCCCACGTATTAAACTACCCGAATATGGGAATGCCATCACCATCTGTTCCTTCGATCGATCTACCTGCGTTGTGGGCATTGACGTACGTTTGTCTCTTGTAGCATCAGAAAAGTTTCCGCTCCTCCTGCGGCTATGTTTCGGAGGGGGCCTCTCCTTTGGAAGTGCTGATGGAGCCGCTGGATAAATCCTACCTATGGACGTTGGTATTGGTACTGGATGAGCACCGACACTGCGATTGGGATGAGCCACAAACTTCCTGAGCCCTTTTGATGGTATTGTGCATGACAGGACTTGGATACTCTGTTCGCTGATCGGGGATGTAGGTAGACTATGAGATGTTGCGACAGACAGTTGTCTGTCATGGCCTTTCGCCTTGTTTTCCTCTGCTTCCTGGACAGCATCGAACCAGTTGCTAAGTGCGGAAGCAGAACCCTCTGGCTCTAGAGTCGCTAAGACCTGGGGTGGAGTACCATCGTCTCCTCTGCCCCACAGCTGACTTGGATGAGTAAGTTGGCTATCGCGGCTCCCTGCGATGCCTCCGGGGCTGATATCCAGATCGTGGCGGCCGCTCACGTCCATGAAAGGATTGTCCCAATACAAGGCACAACGCCCGTTCCAACACTTTTTCAGATCCAGGATAAGCTTCAAGTCGCTTGGTCCGTGGACGGATCTTTCCCTAACTGTTCTTGACATGGCATTAAGGCGTTGGCAGAACTTTACCCGCAGGTCACGGTCGACAAAAAAATCATAAGGGAAGTAGTTGAGAATCCAATGTCTAAGAGCGGCAAAGGCACGAACTCTAATAACTCGGCCGTCGTCGTCAAACTTGTTTATTGCCCACTCGAATCGTGCCAGCAGATATGCCAGAAGATCATGCGTTGATAGGTACGCCCGAACGGTGAGGAAGAAGTCCGAAAGCAATTCATAATCGAGAAAGTTTCTTGACGTTATTTGGGCTATAATTCGTGCAGGGGAGCCAGCAATGACATCTTTCGTGCCTGGAGCGTACCGCACCACAGCAGGATCATCCAGGTTGGACGCCAGTGTATCAAAAATCGCGGGCACGATAGGTTCCTTGGATTGATGAAATGCCGGTGAAGAGGTCGCACACGGAGCAGTGGCATTTTCTACCATCGGGGCTACTTGAACCGAGTAAGGCTGTGGAGAAGCATGGGAGTGGCGGCGCGATAGCATTGCACGTGATTCCATGCCAGGTGGAATGGGAAACAGTTTGTCGTACTCTGGTCCTGAGAATGTTGATGACTGTGTATCTTCTGTTGCTGATGTCCTTGTGTAGACCGAACTGTGAAGGAACGCTGTTCCCCGAGCGCTAAATCTAGGAGTCCCGAGTCTGTAGTGCGGAATTGGAACCTCTAGGGTGGGTAATGACACCTTCTCAGGACCTCCATCTGGCGAATCTGCGTGCGTAATCACAACCTTGAAGGCTCCAGGTCCCAGTTCCTGAGTACCGGCCTGGCTACTAGTTTCCGACAGTGAATGAGTGCGACTTTGTTGTACTGGTTGCCGTGACGTTGAGTTGGAGCGGTGCGATGCTGGATTTCCGCGCCGGGGGCGCGTTGGTGTTTTGGTACCCTGAGTATCTGACCATGCACTAGCACGCCACAGCTCATTCTCCGACCCAACAACATCCGAAGTCCTCACATTAGACATAGGAACAGGTGGTACCTGAGGGGTTTGGTGTGTCTGCCGCTCTATGGGTCTGGCAGCCAAGAATATCAGCTCCTCGTTCAGTCTGTCGCGACACATACTTTGTTTCTCCATTCGCGACGTAACAACCTGGGTCTTACCTGAGATATATCATCCCGTTGTTTCCAACATTCGCGACGGTGAACTGTCTCCCTTCTCTCGCCCCTGAAGTTCCTTCGAGTACAACATCCTTAGCAGCCCTTCTCGTAGAGCGCTGTCGCAGAACTTCCGTGCTGTTCTTAACGTGGCGAAGAGAATTCTGACGGCCTCTACCCGATATCTTTTCCGAAGATTTCTTCTTCACAATGTTTGTCCGTTCCGTCTCGTGCTTTGGGTCTAATATGATGTCTTTGCGATGTACTTCCTCTCTTGGGTCTGCGACAAAATTGAGTTGTCGTCCACTTGTCTTTCGACTAATTGGGCTTGAAAGCTCATCGAGTCTGAAAGAAGGATTGGAGGTGCTCGGCTTCGATGACGCCGCGAGTAAAGCTTGAGTGTACGAGTATGTAGGCATGGTCGGAATAACGCAGACTAGAGCAGTCGCCACTATTTTCTTGCACGGTTCCCGTGTACTTGATCACCCTTCCTTTCCTCTTGTTTTTACACAGCGTTGTGAAGATACCCGTCATCGAGGTGCGACCGGGCTGAGCGTGGTGGAGTGGCTGCGGTCGCCGTTTGAAGCCGGGGTCGTTCGAGGGAGAAGCCCCGAGGGTATTTTCATGATTCCATATTCCGCCTCTGTGAAATTGGCGATACGGATGAGATGGGGAAACGACTCTTGGAGGCGGACAGTATCCGTGATCAGGACGTCGTAAGCGTTCAGAGTTGGTCCTTAGGGTTGGACCGCAGGAGGAGGGGGGTGAGGGGGAATAGGGTGCGGCAGAGGGAATCTGGGCTAGGGAGGTAACGTGCGCCGAGACTACTACTACTCGCACTACGAGTACAGGGCAGTCTGACTGAGCAGGGGTAAGAACAGGCTATTGATCCAATTAAGTACAGTAAATAGAATACGCTACCACCCTGCCACCCTAGAATTAGACGAAGTCCCCGATGCCCGGAAAAGAAGAATGCTAAGGATGCACGGAGTACTCCGTGCTGCTGGAATTATTTCCGGGTTTTCGTCGCTGATATAGCTTCCAACATACCTGACCGCAAGAGATCCGTATCCCTCCCTACTTCTTGTCATAATGGTCCGCCTCGGAAGGCACGACTGCTTCGACCTTGTTCTCTGCTCTGAGTCGTCACCTCCCGTCCTGGCCAAGACAAGTAAGGTAGTCATCCCCGAGGTCACACACGAGGCCCTTTACTCCGTACTTTAAGTTACGAGCTTCTTCGCTAGCTACTACATACTACGCTATAAGGTTACAATTATAAATGCCGCAATAGAACGATTGATAATTGGGGGAACGATGGCGTTTTTCTTGGCTGATGGCGTTCTCTGGGACGCAAGATTGCGTCTCCATCCAGACTTAGGGCGACCCAAGAGTTTGGCCTGCAGGGCTTCTCGTCGATTACAATTTGTTGGATTCGCACTTTGGCTTCACCCAAAGTGCCGGTGTGGCTGCGGATGATTTAGAAGCTCTTCCGGACGCGTACGGCATCACCTGGGTGCCGGCTGGTGGGCCATCCTAAATTACACTCGATTACTGCCCTCGTCGGATCTCTTAGACTTGCCATGATTAGGGCACGAACATGTATAATACATGTTTATTGAAGCAGGTATTATACACAGGGGTAGTAGCAGGGGGGTCGAAGGGGGGGGTATATATTTATAGTATCAACTAAATTGGCTGTTCCATGAGCACGTGACCATCGACGAAGCTATTCAGAAAGTGCTTCAGCACCTCGTTCGAAGGATTTAGCCTAGCCACAGTCAATTCCTCTTGTAGCAGTCTATTCTCCATTTCACATAGCTTCTTCTCATCAATTTCAATGCCCTGTGTATAGGCTATAGCGAAGCTTCTTTTTTAGGTCCTTCGGCCGATTCAGCGTTCGTTCGTTCATGTAAATATACATTAGTTTATCGACGTTAACGTTGCTAAGAGAGTTTCTAGTCTTCGTCTTTATGAAATTTCATTGCCAGTACGTATTGACAGTGATGGCATCGAACTGTAGTAAGAGCTCTTCCAGGTGCGGTTATCTGCTGAAAGGCTTTAGCAACGACCTCGTTCCGGGGCTTACCACCGCGTTGCGGAGGCATGGCTGGTGGTAGGAAGCAATGATGACACCGTGGTCCGTGACAGCGAGGTCAAACCCCCTGAGCTAAACCAGCTGGGTTTAGCTTGCTTACATAATATAAAACCAATAAACAAACATGAATAAACCGCTAAGAGGTATTATACACGTTTATTGTAGAATAAACGGTTTTTTTCTACCCCTAGCCATGATTGACACTTGACAGAACGTGGCCAATCAACAACCCTTCGGACCCGAGAACGGTCAAGTCCGATATTATTACCACGGAGTTGTTGTCGTCGAATCCGAGACATGGTATGAGGAATCCTATCCTATCTTATCTCACAGTCATCGCGAGATATTCCATTCATCCCCATACTTACTTGGTTGGGAGCCCACAATCATCAGGTCAAGTCTTCAGATAGGTCATGATGTTACGAGATCAGAAATCCTACATTTCGGTTTCTCTTAGCTTTTACCGAAGAGTTGTTTATCGCACGGATTTTAGTTATAGAGCTGAACAACTGAAATATATGAATGCCGTCTGACAGTCTTTAGACCCAATGAGCAATGCAGTTTGTCAAGAAGTGACATGAGTCTCCGTTGAGTTCGATTTTGATGATCTTCTGACGCCCTTATCCGCGCGCTCCTTCTTTATCATATCCCAAGCGGTACATCGCAATGTGCACAGTCATTGGTGGGACTCATACACCGGAGAATGAGAAGATTGATACTCTCACATTGATTCTTGTGGGGAGTGACGATGAGAGCGCGCAAGTTGAAGACGTGCAAGGAGATTCAGAGAAGAACTAGGCCGCAGATAACGAAACTGAGGATGACGAAGGGGGTGGGACATGGAGATGCGTTTGGGTGTCCCCAAAAGGTTGCGGAATGGGTGGGGCAGTTTCTGGGGGAGGTGCAACGAGGTGCTTCCACTTCCTGTGAGGAGAATCCTTTCAGCCATATGAAGACCGTTATATATTCATACAGTAGCAAATTGGACGCTGTATCTGCCTCCTGATTTCTTCTCCCAGCCAGGTCTGTTGTTCGCACTTGCCCTTGCCAGTAGTTTCCCAACTCTTATGTGCTCTGCTTCCTCACGCTCATCACGCTCCTTGCGTAGCTTTCCCATCGGTTCTTCATAATCTATGTAATGCCGCTTGCCGTGATCTTTGGACGTCGCTGCTTCGCGTCTGCTCGTATGATGATGGCGATGCAAACGATTTCTGCATCGGTCGCCACTATGGCTTCGTTGTCTATGCAGATGACGATGCCGATGCCGAGAGTTTGGCTCTTTGCTTGGATCCATGTGGTGGCTGTGGTACTTATCTATCGAAGTCGTATCTAGGCTGAAGCCATTCAAGGCATCCTCTTCATGTCTTCTCTTCCTCCTTCCGTTTTCCTGTTTCTCGAGGTTCACTGACTCCCAATCTCTCTCCTCTTTCCATCTGTTCCGCTCCCTCTCGACCTCTCTCAGACCAGCTACTCCCTTTTGTATAACGGCCAGCGGATCATCGGCTGCTATTCTTACCTTCTCCCTTTCCTTCCTTCTCGGATCGTCATTACCCCACACGTCCTTCGATGGAGGCACTTTCCCTTCCCCTTCTGCGCCCATAGAATGATACCATGGTTTCTGCCCCACCGCTTGCTTGAAGCCTGCTGCGTTCGAAAATCGCATCGTATACTGATCCTCTAATTCCTTCTTCTTCCTCGCGGATTCAGCTTCGGCCTCTGCATTCTTCGCCACGTTTTGCCTTGATCCTTCCATTGGAAAGAGGTTGATGTGCCCCTTGCCATCGGTCAATGGCGCATCGCTGCTCTTGGGGGTCTTGAGCTGCAAATCGAGCTTGGCCGGTATGGCAGCACTTGCCTCTTGCGCATATCGTATGTCTCTCGCCGTATCATCCTCACCGGCAATTCTCTTCCTTTTGCGCTCACGCCTTGGCTCATCTTGATCATTTCTAAGAGCTTTCTCTTGCTCATCGGCTATGGATTGTAACGGTGGTGCATCCGCCCGTAAGCCTCGCAAGATCTGGATACGTCGTTCAGCATCGACTTCTTGCATGTGCTGCTCTTCAGCTTCCTCGCGAGCCGCGGCGGCGGCTTCGTCGCGCTTGACTTTCTCGATGTTATCCGCATTGTAGACGTTCCAAGACTTCTTGCCCAGAAGATGTCTAGGAATCGGTCAGCTGGATATCTCTTGGTGAGGTGTAGGAATCGCTTACAAAGGCATTATGATGAAGTGTTAACCACAATAGGCGGTATAGGAATGCTGTCTTTCAAGCGAAGATGATTGTACGATTCTACCAGTCAGGTCTTCAATGATGGGAGGTAAAGTAGGCACTTGTGGCACGATAAGGCAACTAAGGTACCTACCTTATCTTATCAAAACCCCAACATCTACAAGCGCGGAAGCTATCCAAAAGAAGCTAGCTATGTCGGCAAACATGCCTTACCGTCTACCGACCACTGAGCCGAGGTACTTTAAAGGTCTAAGGCACGCTACAAATCAACCAACGCTCTCTTCCTTTCGTCTTTGTACTGATTGTGTCTGTGTGCGTATATATATCTTAGAGTTCCTAAACGGCTAGCAGGTTGGATATACGACAGCTTCAGGTCGGGATATCGTTTATCGTTCATCATGGCTCCTCTCTCAATCAACGTTGTGCCATTAAGTCTACTCTTACTTTCCGCAGCGGGTTTTTATTCGACATGGAGTCTCCTCATGAACAATGGTACAGTTGATCAAATGATACATATTCGAGATGTTGGACCTCGGTTGCTTCCTGGAACCCAGGAGCCTATAAAAACCTCGTACACTGGTATCGAGCTGGTCGACTCCCAATTGGGTGTGCTCGCCCTCTTCTTCTGGGAAATGGTTGATGGGTCTCGTCCGAATGCGTCTCTATTCTGCTTCTACTTCGGAGGTCAGCTCGCTGCAGGATGGAGTCTCTTAATACTTGAGGGTCTCAGGAATGGCAACCGTTGGAGAATCATCTCATTGTACGGATTAGTCTATTATCAGCATCTGTTATTCGAACGCTAATCGCATTAGTATCACATTTTGGGGCTTGGCCATGCAGAAACTCTCGTTCGCAGTAACTATGCCTATCTATATGGCAACTCATCTTATAACGTCGCCCACAATTTCCTCTCACAAATCGAGTGATTTCCTCTTTGATGTGTCGGAACTTGCTAGCATTCCACTTTCTATGCTCATTGGCTATATCGTTCCTGCAATCTTGCTCGGTTTTCCCTCTCCGTCAGTCCTCGGTTTTGATCTGAAACAAGCGTTCATGGCTATCTGGCAGGTCTTCCCGATCTGGGTTGGCTTGCTGCAACAAATCATACCTTCTGTGATGTCGAGATGTGGAATCACATCCAGGAATCTTACTCACCAGGGAGATGCCAAAATGCGGTGGATAAGTACAGCAAGAGTAGTGTACATGGTCCTCTTTTTCTTCGCTGGGGCTATTCACATATCGACTATTACCCTAATGGCGAGCTCGGAATTTTTTCCAGGGCTCTTTCAACCGGAGCACCCATTCGATGCCTTAAGGGTCTTCATGCCCATATCCGTATCTGCATCAACTAAAATGCCCTCTATCGGGTCAGGTGCATTGCAACTTCTTCAGTATGACTTTTTTGTTGGCTCCGCCGCCTTTATCATTTGGACGTCAGCGCTGTTACTGAACATGCATCGCAACAAAACATCTCTTCGGCGATGGCTAACACAAGCCTTTGGATTTACTGTCCTGACAGCAGTTGCGGGACCTTTTGGATACGCCGTTGCGTGCATTTGGACTCGAGACGAACTGGTCTTTGCAAGGAGCACTGACGATAGAAAGGAGAAGTAAAAGGCGGCTCTTCTCCATTGGGACAAGGGGTATCTCACTCAATCGAACATAAAATAGAGATGTTTTACTAACATCTACCAGTATTCTTTGATAGAGCCTACTGCGATATGCAAGTGGTTTGTAGCTTTTAATAGAGAAAGAAACGTGATGCAATAAGTCGAAAGAGTTGCTAATATTCAGTAAACAAGAACCAGCCGCTGTAAATAGCACAGACTGTTAAATTAAGTGGCAGTCATGTAATTGCTAGTAACCAAATATCTCATTCAAAATATTCAAACGGAGATGGTCTTAGAGGGTTTTCGAGAAAACATAATCATTGACTCGGGGTCAATTATAGCAAGAAGCATACTTCAAAAATAAATAAGATAGGGAGCAAATGGAAGTTGGCTGTACTCTAGAATTTCATGGCTGACCAAATTACATAAAAAACATGCTAGGTTGTAATATTACCAGGGCACATGTCCTAGCAACGCCTTCCCCGGCATCAGCTCGCTTAGTGGCCTTTGACAGGCCCTGCAGGACGAAGCTTTCATGCATCATTCAGTTTACGTTGTACATGTCCTCTCATTGAACCACCTGGGATTACACTATCATACGTTAAATTGACTGCCTGTTTACTATCAACCTACCTTATAAGGGATTCCACTGCCTAAGCTATGTAACTCTGCTGCATGCACTTTTAGGGATCTAAGATGTTCGGATCTCGCAACCCCAGACCGGCCCCTCCCCGCCAACCTTCTTCACAGTCACCTGCATCGGGGCCCTACAGTCGCATACCTCCGGGAGGACCGGATCGATACGGAGCTCCTCCACAATATGGTCGCCCCACACCCGGAAACGAGAGGCCTCCTTACGATGGACCACCGCAAGAGAAGCAGGAGTACCCTCGAGGCTATTCCGAACCCAGTCGTAGTGGTGGAGGGCCTCGACCAGGGGCAGCAGGGCAAACGTGGCAGCTAAGGCCTGCAAAGAGTCCAGGAAACCAATTTATCTTTGGGAATTTGTATAAATTCCTGGATAACGTCTCTGAAGGCGCGCGCAGTGACTGACGCTCTATCAGAGTCGCTGTCTCGCCCTTCGACTTTCCTCCTTCACGTGATGGATCGGACTTCTATATTTTGCTTAACGATTCCTACGTCCTCACTGCGAGGCCATTTGATGGCTTTCCCCCAGGACAACTCAGTCTTTCAGATCCTCAGAGGACGTGGGCTTCTATAAGTCTTATGGACACTGTGCAAGTCCAGCTGTACGATCCCTTTCAAGAAGGCGGACACCGATATCTTGGGTCATTAGATGCAGAAGTCAGCTTCGCAGGGAGGAAGACGACAGAAACACCGTTCGACCAAGATGAGCTTGCACAACATTTTACTAGGGTACTATACTTGCACTATCCCTATGTTACTGCGACTAACATTCCACAGAATTTTGAAAACCAAATATTTGCTCCGAACCAAAGACTTATTATGGATTTCAAGAGTCTCCCCCTTCTCGTTGTTGTAAGGACCGTTCAGCTTGTGGACCTTTCCATGGACAAGTCCTCAGCAGGGGCTGAACCAACATCTTCAGACCCACGAGTACGTGGTATACTCACACGGCACTCCTTGATGAACTTCTTTAAGGACGCTAAGTCTGGAATAAATTTGAGGGCCTCGAATCGAAGACCAGCTGCAAATGCCATAATACAGCCCAACTTCAAATTCGAGGATATGGGCATCGGTGGTCTCGATAAAGAATTCAGTGCTATATTTCGAAGAGCGTTCGCTTCTCGTATCTTTCCCCCAGGATTGATCGAGAAGCTTGGCATCCAGCATGTCAAGGGTATACTATTGTTTGGTCCTCCAGGCACGGGAAAAACTTTGATAGCTAGAAGAATTGGAAAGATGCTGAACGCCCGGGAACCGAAGGTAATCAACGGACCTGAGGTACTGAATAAGTACGTTGGTCAATCAGAAGAAAATATTCGGAAACTCTTCGCGGATGCGGAGAAGGAGTACAAGGAGAAAGGGGACGAGAGCGGTCTTCACATTATTATCTTCGACGAGCTTGACGCTGTATGCAAACAGAGAGGGAGCGGAGCAGGAGGCGGAACTGGCGTAGGGGACAGTGTTGTCAACCAGCTTCTATCCAAACTTGATGGTGTCGATCAACTCAACAATATTCTACTCATAGGTATGACAAATCGAAAAGATATGATCGACGATGCCCTCTTACGACCTGGCCGGCTGGAGGTTCACATGGAGATTTCGTTGCCGGACGAAAATGGACGAATCCAAATATTGAATATTCACACAGCCAAAATGCGAGAAGCTGGGAACTTAGACCCGGATGTTAGTATCGAAGAACTTGCTCATACGACCAAGAACTTTAGCGGGGCTGAGATCAGCGGTCTGGTAAGATCAGCAACTTCGTTTGCCTTAAATCGACATGTCAAGGTTGGTACAGTCGCCGGAGTCGCCGACGATGTCGACAAAATTACAGTAAATCGTGACGACTTCGAGCACGCCTTTGACGATGTCAAACCCGCGTTCGGAGTCTCGGAAGACGAGATGCAACGCTGCCTACGTGGTGGAATTATCCATTTCTCCCCCTCCATCGACAACATTCTCAATGAGGCGAGTCTCATCGTCCAGCAGGTCCAGGAACCTGATTCAACACCCCTCTTCAGCGCTATAATGCACGGTCCCCCCGGAAGTGGGAAGACGGCGCTGGCCGCCAAGGTCGCGTTGGACAGCAACTACCCCTTTATCAAAATGATCAGTGCGGATAATATGATAGGGTTCAACGAGTCCATGAAGATTGAGCATATGCGCCGAATCTTCGATGACGCATACAAAAGCCCTCTGAGCGTTGTTCTCATTGACAATATCGAACGTATAGTCGAATGGGTGCCCATCGGCCCCAGATTTAGCAACGCCGTTCTGCAAGCCCTAATGGTTCTCCTAAAAAAGGAACCACCCAAAGGCAGAAGACTCCTCGTACTTGCCACAACCGGCGAGCGCTCCGTCCTGCAGCAACTCGATCTCTTCACCGCATTCGACTCCGACATCGCAGTACCGAACGTAAGCACACATACCGAGCTTTCCCATATCCTGAAGCATTCGGCGGTTTTTGAGGAACCGGAGCGTGCAATCAGGGAGCTGCAGGAGTTGACGAGGCGTGAAACTGTCGGGGTGGGGATCAAGAAAATTCTAATGGGTATAGAAACGGCGAAGCAGGACAGGGATAGGGAAGGTAGATTCGCGAATGTAATTGCGAGAGCAGTGGCGCAGATGGGATTTGGGGGGTAGAACGGATTCAAGATAGAGATATCGATATCTAAAGCATTCAGTATCAATTTCAACCAATCGACTTTTCCATAGATCGAGCTCAATACTTCAATCAAGTCGATGCCCGATAGTCTCTGGATATTCTTTCGCGAGGGCCTTTCCACCCTCACCTTTTACGCTCTTTACATTCCTCTCCAAACTGTTCCCACCCCACCACCCCACCCCATCACCCCACAGCACCCCCTTTTCTCCCACCAAGACTCCCGCACCAATCTCCCAACGCCCCACCCGCTTCCAACCCAATTATGTCCGCCCCGGCTCCCACCTCCGCCGGCTCCTCTCCCCCCCAATCCCCCTCCCAAGATCTAGCTCAAACCATGGGCTTCAGCACCTTCGGCGCCCCTCCCAACCCGCCCAAGAGACGGAAATTACACCAGGATATTGAGGGCGGGGGCACGGGCGGGAATAGTATTCCTCTAGGAAGACGAAGGGAGGAGGGGGGTACGGGGGTTGCTGGGAATGCGGGCGATGCGGGGGAGGAACACCCAGGGGATGAAGGGGAGGAAGAGCAAGACGACGAGAGAGCATTAGAACAACTCAAAACAGCCGCACTAAAGCGTCTGGGCATCGCCCCCGTCTCAGCAACCCTACCACCCAAACCCCCACCCTCCACTCCGCACCACACGCATCCTGTACGCACTTCCCCGCAGCCGCTAGGTCACGACTCCGGAACCGGGGTGGTGGCCCATGGAGGATACACGGTAGCCCAGGGAGGAGACGCAGTAACCCAGAGAGAACGAGCGGGGAAAGAAGCTCATGATTGGAGAGCGCTAAGGAAGGGCGTCAGGGATGAGAATGGGGATGTGGCGTATTATGATGGGAGTTTTGTGGAGGATCCTTGGAGGGGGTTGGTGGGGTGAGAGGGTGAGGGGGTGGGGCTTTAGTGGTTAAGATGAGTGGAGGAGGACAGAGAAGGGTGGTGGGTGGTGGATGGTGGGTTTGTGGGAAGGAGGACGAAGGGGGCAGGGAGTGAGATTGCTACTTCCCAAAATTGATTCCGCAGCTTTGATGAGTGGGACTAAGCAGGGTTTGGAGGAGGGTTATCCGACCTGCACGTTTGGTTGACCTGTGACTGTGGCTCAAGACGAAGAAAAGAATGACGCCGTCTTTACGCCTAGGCGTGAAAGGCTTTACTTGCTTATCCATCTAAGCGATCTACAATGCTGCCTTCTCTTACTGTGGCCGAATCAGATCTTGGCTTCATGGCTAGGATCTTTCGGGAGCAGGAACTCCTATGTGAGATGAGTGGGTGGAGGTTTCTGGACTATGGAGGGTGACTGGCAGGTTTTTGGTTGGAGGACACTGGGCTATTGACAGGGGACTGGCTGGGTTTTGGCTGGGGGAAACTGGGTGATTAGTAAGGTGACTGGCAAGGGATACGGCGGGAGAGCGGTGTGATGTGATGGTAATGGCATTAGCCTGGGGTTGGGCTACCTAATGGATGGGAGGGGAGGGGAAATGTGAGGGGAGTGGCTGATGAATTGCCTGTGGTTGGGGGGTGCAGTTGGATCGTATGTGCGGTGGCGAGAGATCTGCAGTAGCTGTCGTAGACACAGCCAAGGTCGCTGTGCGTGCCAGAAACAAAGTTCATTGGCCGTGAAATGGGGCGAGTCGAGAGCTCCTTGACCCAGAGCAGGATGCGTCCCTCGGCTCGTACCGAGACAGAAGCAGTAAAAGCCCGCAAGCATTGCTTATTCAGCCATGACCAGCTAGAAACACGATGGCAAGACTCGCTATCCGCAGTCTAAGACAAGGCCATAAGCTCCAAACGCCAAGCGAGCACTTTGCAGGTAACCCATGCCTTCTCCGCGCGCAAAGCCGCTAATCAGAAGAGAGAAGGTCCCCTGGACTACCGCAAGGAACCAAACGTCAGACAGCCGCGCGCCATAGAAGGATATGTAAAAGCAGCGGGAGGCCAGCAGGGTGGTGAAGCGTGCGAAATACTAGCGAGCGCTTTTTTTGCAACGACAAGCGAGCAGCGCCGGGATTTGGACGCCAACCCTAAGATAATAGAAGAGAATATGAAATTTCAAGATGGAAATAAAATGGATGAATCTCCTAGTTCTCAGGACTTGGGTATCGATCATGGGCTTTTCGATATTGTGACGGGTATTTTCGCTCGGCTTTGGTTTTGAGTGCGCTGCAGAATTGTCAACTTCAAATACTTCGATTTGGCTGAATCGTAATGAGAACAGGTGAATGATAATTGTGACGACTTACGAGACTCGCTTTTGCGTCCAGTCGAGATCCTTCTTCACCTCCTTGGCAGCTTTCATGCCATCCGCGAAATTAGCGCGTGTGCCTTTTAGACGACGTTGTGCAAGTGCTTGTAATTCTAGTAGCTCGCGGTGTTTGGCGTTTAGTGCGCCAGATCTAGGTTTGTTAGTACGATAGAATGCGATACATTGCGTACATTGCCCGCCGCCTGCTGAATGTAGCAAAAAGGGGGGACGAATTACTCACGTTTGTGCCTGCTGAGCTAGACTCCTGTCCAATGGCAGCGGGTTTACGGCGTTGCTAAGACGGTCATTGAGCATCTCAACAAGGTCGACTCCTGAGGCGCCGCCGTTCGAGCTGGCGTCACTGCCTGCGTAGCTGCCACTGGTCAAAGATGGAACTGCGGAAGTATTGACGCTCGAGCCAGGTTGTGGCGGTGAGTTTGGGACGCGGCCGTATGGCGCTGGGTAGGCGGGAGCGGTGTAGTTAGGTGACTTCCCTGGCATGGCGAGAGGAAGGGAAGGGGGTGAGGCTCGGTTGACGGTTTGAGTGGAGGGCATGTTGATGATTGATTGAGGATAGCGTTGATTGTGTTTGAGGCAAACGATAATGAGATTATGAGCTAAGGCTTCAAGTGGAGACGGAATGTATACAGAAGTAAGGCTCGGAAGCAAGCACGGTGGAACGGGAATGAAGCGAGATCAAGTTTGCTGAAGGGGTGAAAAGAGTAAATCCGGATGAGATAAGGAAGGAAGAAGAAAGGAATCTACGAAGACCGGTCTCTAACCTCCCTTTTATACCTCTCTCGAGGCACTTCCCATCGGCCGATGGGGGAAGCATTGATACCTTCATCACTCACAAGCCGATTGATAAACCCATCGACCCCGCATTGACTCATGAAAAGTGAAATCTTTGGCCCAACTAGCCTGAGTTTCCTCATTCCCTTGTCCTGGCTCAATCGTCTGATAGGGTTTGGTGACCCTCCATGAAGTTAAAACCTCCACCAAATCCCTTGCTGTTTGAAAAAGTCAGACCGGTCCAGCTGGTGCCAAAGGCGGCTATTGGTGCGATTGGCATGCTTCTATGGTAGAAAGGCTGGCTCGTGGTCATTAGATGCGGTTGGGTGATTACCGTTGGTTCCATTGCCACGAAGCAGGCGATCCTTTGCAATGTGGTGCATTGGTCTGATAGGAAGCCTGGCGCTATGCAATGACGACTGTCAGACACGGCATAAGAGCCGATGCATTGAAAGCCAATGTCAGAAAGGATCTTATGTCGGATGCGCTGTCATGCTCTAATCCCGGTTTGTGTTTGTCGTTGCATCTTTTCAACGGGCTTTCTCACCGACGGAGTGGGGCAAGAAGAAAACGTTCAAACAGCCCTTCGGCTACACGAAGCACCTTCGCTGCTCCGTTGAGTAGGACGACCAGGTACTGTGGTCATTGGCTCATTTCGAAAGAGCAAGATGTTGTTCCCGGCGCTTTTGCTGGTTTCCGAGCGTTAGTTGTGGTCGTTGATGAACCTTCAATTCGGTTCGCCTTAAATCGTTATGCACTTACTAATGCTCCGTTGAAGAGCCGGGATGGGCACACCTGCACCCCACGACCTACTCTACGGTAATCCGTACTTCTGCACGTTTTCGTCGTACAAGCATGGAATAATAAGGTAGTGAGCTTTCTATCATACTTTCTTATACATGAACGGTCTCGCTCGAGGTCTTGTTGAATCATTGCGAATAACAATATTATCAATAGTCTGCGGTTGGAACAATGACGCCGGACTTCCTTATCTCTCAGCTAAATGGCGAGTCCTTTAATACATCCTTCGGAATGTTCACACCCAAGGATGAAGACTCTGTTCTATAGAAATCAAGCGGAACAATTTCAGACGGAAGCATTGTGAAAGCTCAAAGAATTTCTGCCCCTGGTCTCAAGTAGTAAGAATCAGCGATTGGAGACCCTTGTCAGGAGATTCCTCATCACTTTGAGCTTCCTCGAAGCTTTCGAAGATGATGCCTAATTATCACTTCGATCTCTACATCCGGCTTGATCGTACATGTTTCCGTCACTTGAAATAAAGCGCGAGGGAGCGTTATGTAAGTATAGGAGGGAAGCCCAAGAAGCTTGGCAATGTATGGGCTCCGACAGCATATACCTTCCCCGTGTCCTCTGCCTCCATGGCGGGGACACCTCAGCCATGATCTTTTCGATGCAGACTCAGGTAATCCAACATGCCCTTCGCCAGCGTTTTCGCTTTGTCTTTGTCGATAGTCTGTCCAGGACCATACCAGGACCAGGCGTTATGCCCTTTTTCGAAGGCTGCGGGCCTTCCTGGCGATTGGTAAAAACCGAAGGGCGGAATGATACTGAAGTGCGACAAGTCTTATAGAAAACTCCGAAAGAAGAGGGGGAACTTTTGTTTGGTAATTGGCTTCTCTCAAGGCGCTGGACTGGCGGCTTGGATCCTGCTAGAGCAACAAGAAAGAGGGAAAATCGAAGGGCAGGAGTTCCGCTTCGCACTCTGCGTCAATGGGACCTATCCTGCTTGAACTCTGGTCGAGGGCCCATCGCCCACTTTACGCCCAACCCTCGACACAGAGCGGACCGAGTGAAAAGAGATCTACGATCTTCATATCAACCTGCCAAGCGTACACATACATGGTAAGCAGGATCCCTATCTACGCGGCAGCAGGTTGCTTGCGCGCTGTTTCAATCCCGAGACTGCTACAGTCTTTGAGTTCCAGAATGGGCATCATCTTCCAACGTCGACGTCCGACACCGAACGAGCCGCAGATATGATTTTGGGAATCTATCGTGATCAAGAAGATAGGGGTAAAAGTCTGGAAGCGGAAGAATGAGAGAGTTGGTCTTGAATCATCACAAGATTTTAAGATTGAGAGATGCTGCTATGATCTCTACGCAACATGATCAATACGATTCCTCGGTTTCACTGACTGATTTCCTTCGATGTCTACTTTCGCTCTTCAATCTGCGCTCTCTCTGACGTTTCAGGGGCTTGGCTGATTTTCTAGTCACCGCATCGATGGGAGCCAACGCAGAGTGCTACAAGGCACTGAGGATTACTAGTAAGTTGTCGCCGGGGTGGTGCCTGGCTCCGTACCGCCTCGCACATCATTATAGCCCTATGCAAAGCATAGCAGAGGAGACCTGTTGAACCTAAGAGTCCTGGAGGGCGAGATATGCACAACTGACATGTGATGTCAAGCTACTTATAGAAAGTGAAAACCCATCACAGTTCAAAACGAGTACCTCAATGACCCAAATAATAGGACCAAAGATTAAAGTAGGTATAGGACTAATCCAAGGAGCTTGCCTTATAAGCCACGGCCCTACTCTCAATATGGTTTTCATTATGTATGTAGCCCTACCATAGCCGATTCCGGGGGGCGATAATGGCTTTCATGACTAGAATTTAGATGGTTTGTCCCCTAAACTTAGGTGATGGTCGCCTAGGAACCAACGGGGTTCGCCTATGGTACTGTAGGGCTAAATACCTCCTTACATAAAGCACATGACCATCTAGAAGCTGGATTCTGATAGGTCAAAGCTCCCCCTGTACTTTTAGTCCATCGTGATATCTATTTCACCATCCGAACGACCCCGCTTGACATCTGTCCTATATTGTCTCACATCTGTTGATATCCCCAGGTTCTTGAGTTTCATGAGAAAGAATGGCTTCAGCAACAGGTATACCACAGGATAACCCAGTAGCAGAAGGAAGAGGTGAAGACGAGCCTCTACTGGGAAGAGCCGGAGATGCCTCACAGCAGGATGGCAAGGGAATACAATTCAACTTTTTCATCGGTCAGCCTTGTCCCACTCAGCTCAACAGACAAGACAAACAATTACTGACTGCGAAAACACAGGCACCGCAATAATAGCTCAAGCCGGCATCTGGATCGTTCGTCCCTCCCTCCTCCACCCAAACAACCCCAACTAACCCCAACCCCACAGCTCACCGCTACCGTCTGGGCCAGCATCTTCCTCCACCCCCTCATCCTCTTCTCCTCGCACCCCCTCCTTAACTCCGCCGGCATCCTCTTAACCACCCAAGCCATCCTCGTCCTCCAACCAACCCACTCCCCCAAGCAAAAACACCAGGGCACAAACATCCACGCCGTTCTCAATCTCACCAGTATCCTCTCCCTGCTCGCTGGGCTAGTGATTGTCGAGTACAACAAAATATCCGGCGACCACGACCATTTTGTCTCGCCGCACGCCATCATGGGGCTCATCACGTACATCCTCTTCGTCATACAGGCACTAGTAGGAATCACACAATACTATGTCCCTGGTCTCTACGGCGGCGTGGCCAATGCAAAGGCCATATACAAATACCACCGCATGAGTGGCTACCTGCTCCTGGTCATGGCCTTCGCCACCGTGGCCGCAGCGACGCAGACGGACTACAACAAGTCGACGCTGCATATCCAGCTGTGGGCGGTGATTGTGGCTGCGGTGATTACGCTCATTGGGGTGTTGCCGAGAGTTAAGAAGCAGAAGATGGGGTTGTAGGGGTGATGAGGGTTTCGTTCGTGGAATGGGGAGGAAACGGCAAATTGACAATGTGAAGCGCATGCGTATTTGCATGGATGGCGTTTTGGGAGGTGTGATTGGTATTTGGTTGACGTGGTTCACGTTGGCGTTGAAAATGTTATCTCCTAACTTTCAAGTCTATACACATCTCTAGTCTCTACATCCGTCCTTCCATGTCCGATCTCCTATTCTATTTGCCCTCCCGCATACTCCACACCCACCACGCAACCCACCCATTCCCGACTTAGCGAGCCAAACAGCACGCCCAAAAATTCCATTACACTCTCTTCTCAACTCCTGTTCACATATCTTGAGCAGACATTGCCTCTCGAACCCAGCACTATATAAATTTGCGGAACTTGTTGCAAGATTCTTGGTATGCAATCCTGATGGCGGACAGTTTTGGCTGTTTCGATGAAATTTTCTATTCAGGTTTCGCCTCGTTATCTCCTTTATAACGATCAAGACTTTACGCCATCAACATACCTACACTATACTAGTTATGATCAAAGCTTGATATCCTTCCTATCTACTATATCGTCATCCCGTCATGTCGCTTTCCAAAACGTTGTCGAGGTCTGGCGGGGATCTGCTAAGACCACAAGCTGAGCTTGGGCCTGCATTGACCTATGAACTTGAGGTTCTTGTCTGAGTCTTCATAAACATCTACCACGCGTTTAAACCCATTCTACCTCCACCAAACCCACCCCCCCCCCCCCCCCACTCACATTCCGCCCTCCCTCCACTCCGCCCTCCCCCTCTTTACCCCACTACTTCGTCCTCCACTCCCCCACCAACCCCTTGTTATCACCCTGCCTACAATTGCCCCCCCAGAACACCTCCCCAAACCACCCCCACCCCTTCAACCCCAGATCCCCAAGCAACAAGTTGAAATCAGGGATACCATCAAAGACCAAATCAGGGAAACGCGCGCCGTAGCCCGTAGGGGTAGCGCCAGCGGAAGAAGCGGGAGGTTAACGCTGTGAACTGGGGGAATTGGGTTGGAGGCGTTGAAGTCGGGGCGGGTCAGTTTAGGGGATGGTGTGGTGGTGGTTGGGGGCTGAGGCGCTGCGGGAGGCGTAGGCCCAGAGACTGCTGATTTCGGGATAGGAGCGCGGCTTGGAGATTGATCACCATGCCTAGGGAAAAGAGGTTCTTTTCGGGGTTTACTGGCGGTGCGATGAGGCACCAGAGGCGCCAGGGCGTCATGCCCAATGTCAAGGCGGCAATAACGTTCAGCCCCACCGACCGAGCGGCTTCTTCTACGCGCTCCTTCTACTACTGTAGTATCTTCACTCGTTGACTTTGAATATTGATGTCTTTACCTACTTTTCACAAGATTCACACCACGTGATCAGATTTGTTTTGCGTGTTGGAGCAGAAGAACGGTAGCCGGAAGGTAGTTACCTACTTCAGATCTTTGTTTTCGGTTCAGAATGCTTGATGTTGTTGTAGGTGTTGAGCTCTCAATTCGAAAATTCACAATGTAGACGAGAGATTTGATATTTCTAGAGCCTCATTTCTGATTGGAGATATCGTTGTTTTGGGACCTACATTGAGATTTTCTGCCTGAGTCATCGACTGTTTTGCTGTCGTTCTGTACCCCCTCATCCCTGCCCTCTCAAATTTAGTCCTCGAGTCCCACTTAGCATACTCCTGGAAAAGTCTTCCCATGACACACCTGCAGGACCTTGTCTCCTCACTTAATATTGTAAGGCAAAGCTAGGAGGGATTTACTGGCGCCTCTATTGCAGGTTCTGACGAAAGTCTCTTGTCACAAAAGAGGCAGATGTTTTCATAAAATTATAGAGACGATTCTGTTTCCTGCCTTTTTTGGTATAGTGTCAAGTTAATATCCCCTTACTCTCAATTAGGGTGTTCTATTATTAAGTCTATGTTTGTTTGTACTGAGATGCCTTTAACCCTGTAAGGCTGTAAGCTTTCATTGAATGAGAGAAGACATAGAGGTTTCTCATTTCTGAGGATCTTTGCTTTTAATTGGGCCTTCAGGATGGATTCAAGGTTCAGGGAGAGCAATCGCTTGATGTGTTTTCTTACCACTCTTCTACTATTATGCTTTCTTCCCACGCTAGCCCTCCCCGGGCTCAAAGAACACAGCTTCCATACTAATTTTTACACGACCGTATTAACATTCTATCATGACAAAGCAAGACCGCTATAGTATATACTGATGGCCAAGTTCACTATATGTACGTGTCAAACCATAAGAGTAGAGGAGCTGAAGCAGTACAACCAAGAAAACCATGACACGGAATAACGCCATTCAATTGTATCTGCACACCATCAAGGCTGGGATTTTTGGGTAAGATCACCACAGCTCGCACGTCGGCTCTTTCTTTGGACAATTGAAGCTCTCCCTGAAGTCGCGTGAATTCGCCATCGTGCCCTAAATGAGGTGTTAATTAATCAGATCTATAGCCCGTATCAGGTAGATTTGAACTCACGATGATTCTAGCCCAATTGGGTGCGTGAGGATCCCGGTAGATCCCATTTATGGCTGCTTCTTTCCTAGTCTTGCCACACCACCAATTTGAGTACGAGATGAAAAAAAGCTGCTCCTTGGTAAAATCCTGAAGCCCAGGCAGCAGCTGGGCCGGCTTTTGTTTGTCAAGCTGCTTCCATGCCTGGAACGAAGCGCTCAGTCCTCCCGCGTCGGCGATGTTCTCGCCAAGGGTAAGCCGTCCATTAACATGCAGAACCTCGTTGTTGGGACCCGGTACTGTAAACTCATGGTACTGATCGATAAAGCACTGCGCCTTCTCCTTGAAAGCTTGTATAGTGTTATTGTTCCACCACTCCGTGAAATTGCCCGTCTGATCATAATGTCTTCCAGTTGAATCAAAAGCATGCGAGAGCTCGTGACCGCTGACAGACCCAAACGCGCCGTAGCTCAGATATTGAGGTATGCTCGGGTCGTAGAACACAGGCGCTTGCATGATACCAGCAGGGAATACTATTTCGTTGCCGGCGGGGTTGTAGTACGCATTTACAGTTGGGGCAGTCATGCCCCATTTTGCTCGATCTGTAGGCTTGCCCAATGCGGACCATTCGAGACTTGTGTCAAACTTAGCGACAGAGACGGCGTTCTCGAAGAACGTTGAGCTGGAAATGTTGACGGCTGCGTAGTACTTCTCGAGTGCAATGGAGTCGTGTACGTCGGGGCTTTTTGTGGGGTACCCGATTTTCTGCACAATATTGTGCACCTTTTCGACACCGAGAGTCCTAACATCCTTAGTCATCCATTCTGCTGCCTTGAGCTTCTTGATGAACTGTTCCTTGATGTCTGACACTATATGGTCGCCAAAGTCCTTCGCTTCTTCCGAAAATGCCTTCTTTATGAAGAATTTGCTGAGAATCCAGCCAAGCGAGTTGTCGGCTACTTTGACGCACGTCCTCCATCGCTCTTCGGACGCATCTGGGGCTTTACCACCTAGTTGGTTATTGAAACGTAACAACGGTTTCAGCGCATCGTCTTCGACTTTGTTAACATACGCCTGAACGGCTTTCCATACGAAATAAGCTTGGATGGTTTCTGGCTTGGCATTTCGAAAGATTTCAGAAGCTAACTTGAGGTACGAAGGCGAACCAACAATGATCCTGTCAGGCTTGTAGTCGGAGGGTGCCAATACCGAAATAACGTACTGGACCGAAAGCTGAGGGAACAGCGATCTAGTTTCCTCAACAGTCCGGGGGTTGTAGTACTTGACGACATCTTCAGCATCTTCCGTGTCTGGAGTTGCCCGGGCGAGCTTCGTCTCAAAGTCTATAACGGCTTCCACGAGGTCCTCACTTCGTGCGAATATTCGACTCGGTTTCGATTCGCGTAGCGTAGAGTTCGGATACGCTTCATGAAGAAGCCCTTCTAGCACCTGTCCAATAACTTCGCCATAAGTTTTGACTAGCTTTGCGTCTTTGTAGTACTCTTTCGATGGTAAGCCCGGTTGACGTGGAGCTGTCAGGGAAAGCACCACAGAATCGGGGTCCCGATCATCGGCTCCGATACTGAACGACACTATAGCATTAATCCCTATAGTTGTTAGGTACGACACTGTTTTCGACAGCTGATTTTCGCCATTGAAAAGTAGCCCCTTCTGTTGCTGAGTTCTTAGGCTTGGAAAAGGTTGAGAACTTTCATGAGGTCTTGAAGCTGGAAACAGCTCCTGAATCTTGCGTAGGATGTCGAGTAATGGGCCTGAGCCAATCTTTTGAATCCTTTGCTCATCCATACAGCCATCGTAAGCACCCTTGAGCTTATCGAATATAGCTTTTTCTGCTTCAGGATCGTCGGCCAGAGAGTCAACTTGTAGAGCAACATCGGAATATGGTGATTCAAGGACATGACGTAGTACCTGTTGTGAGTTTTCTTGCATGATCGTCCCAGTGAATGAGCTCTCCTGATCCGCACGGAGATCGTGCTTTTCTTTCCAGCCCTCACAAACAAACTTGTCGAAATTGCTACACGGATCGATCTCATGATATCTTGGTGACATGTTTTGTATAATCTCGGAGGCAGCAACGACACAAGCAGGAGTGATACAAATAGTGGCAGGCTTAGACGGTGGTCCTCGGCGGTAACCAACTACAACATCTTGAGCTGAATAGAAGTAGATCCAATGGGTCACACATACCTGTAAAGTAGACAACAAGAGCAATGACTCCACCGATCAGCAGAAGCGTAATGGCCAAGATCATCTTATTACTCCATAGCCAATGTCCAGCCTTCTGGAACCGTTTCCTGGCCCTTCCCTGCTTCTTTGCCAGCCGTCTCGCAGAAGATTCTTCATCGGCATTTGCTTCGAAGCCTTCATTAGGGGCATCGTCAGCTAGCAATGGGGCCTCCTCATTGTCCTGCGCAGAAGTCGGCTCCTTGCCGTGCATATGGGGTTTTGGGAAATTACGTCTAGCATGCTCGTATCCTGTATGAGCTTCCTTCAGGGCCCCATTGGAGGGTCCGGGAGAGCTCATTGTGCGAGACTTCGCTGTTTTATGAAACTTGATATACAAAAGTAAGGAAGTTTACAAAATGATAAACACAATCTAGGATTGACAGATAGAAGGGAAGAATGGCGGATCAATACATATTAATACAAGCTTAGACATATGTATAGCTTCGGTGGGAAGCCCCCGATATAGTGCTGGAAGGATACCTCGAAAGAACAAGACCTATGAAATGTCGAGGTCATGGAAGGGTGCGTAAACGCAGAACGCGCTAAAGACGGAGAAAAGGCTCCCAACCTCCGACCATTACCAACAGCTAGAACAACTAGCTACATGCCTTTCCGGTGCTTGTTAAGTATCTAGCTCACCAAAGCAGACACCATCGGCGAGCGTACAAAGCCATATAAAGAAGCCTACTTCGCCCACTTAAAGGAATACATATTCGAGTCCGACTATATCTCGGAGATATCCCAGATGTCGGAATTGCAGGCAGTCTAAACCGGAAGATTTCCTAGAGAAAGCATTCATGCAGTCGCCCTATGATGGAACCTGAAGCAACCCCTTCGGAGGGTAGCGATGACTTTGTCGATGCTGAGGCCACCTCGCCAAGGGTACTGCCACCCGATTTGCCAAGATCTCTCGATGACCGACAACCTGTTCGAAATTATGGGGTAGAAACCGAGATGTATGATGCCTGGCAAGGTATGAAGTGAGCCTCTCACAAATATACAAGACTACTGCAAAGTGGAGAATGGACTGACCCAGGTCTTCAGGCCAGTCGCAATTCCTCACGAGCCCAATGCCCGCACAACCTCTCAAATTCAATCTTTCATTGCAAGATGATAACGACGATGAGGGCAGTACTACACAGAGATTGGACGATAGTGATAACAGATTGATGGAGATGCTAGCTGCTCAAGCAGCTCATCGTGAAGACCGGTCCGCTGCTGGAAATGAAGATTCGATTGCTAGGGACGGAAAGTTGACAGAGGACCAGAAAAGGGCCTTACTTCAAAAGTCACTGCAGAACGCAGCAAGTAACGGAGACGTGGAGCGAGTAGAAAGTTTACTGCATGGTACAGCGAGCAAGTACATCGACGTCAATGCTCCAGATGAGGAAGGAACAGCACCATTAATATATGCTAGTTGTTTTGTAGGTATTGCCTTGAGCGGTTTAAGAACCGTGGTATTAATATCTATCGTAGGGCCACGAGGACGTAGTTCTAGCCTTGCTTGAAGCAGGCGCCAATGTCGATCGTCAAGATCGAAGAAACCAATGGACTTCCCTGATGTGGGCTATAACTAACCGGCACAAAGACATCGCCAAACTTTTACTCGACCGCGGGGCCTCCCCCACAATCAAGTCCTCTTCAGGTCGGACAGCTTCAGATTTTGCTGCCCCGAACAGCGAGATGTCAGCCTTCCTCAACCAGAATGGGCACCATATAGGGGACGCTGGTGTGGGCGAAGACTTTTACGATAATGCATTTTCTCAAGACAGGTTCGAGCGCGAAATGGAGGAGCTCGAGACCAAGAGACGCATGATGATGGAGAGTTCTATGAACCTTGAGGTTGACCTTTCTAGTCTGGGCTTGGACGAGCGCCCTGAGGTCAGTCAGGGAATCTCGCAGTCTTTGCTGCAGTGCAATGCTAACAAGAACCAGTCACCAGAAGAACTGGATGATCAGCAAGAATTTGTCTGGAATAGATGCCAGCACGATCAAATGTTCGTGTTTCAAGAAAATCAGCTCAATCGTATCCTAGATGTCATTATCACTAGCATGACGCCCCAAAGATCGCCATCGCAGAAGCCGGTCCCCGCCAATGTGTTATTTCTAAGCGCAAGATATGCTCACTATCACGGAACTCCTGATCTACTTGCAACTTTATTGGACACAGCGATGGACAAGATAAATATGAAGGTGGAGCGGCACCAATGGGATATGACTGTGCTTGCATTCTGGATATCGAACGCTACTCTACTTTTGCATTACCTGAAGAAAGACCCAGGTCTTGCGGAAGCCACAATTGAGTTTCAAGTACAGCTTGTAGAGTTGATCAACGAGATCTTCATCTTGATAATAAGAGACGCCGAAAGAAGAATGGATAAGGTTCTTGACGCGGCAATACTCGATCATGAAACTATCCCCTTTGACAATTTGGAGTTCGCAGGCGAGTGGAAAATGTTCCGCAAGAACAAAGTTCAAGTACCAGAGCCTGTCAATTACAAGCCTCCACCACCTAACAAGAAAGCTCAGCCGTCACCAAGAAATGTCACTTCACTACTTTCTTCCACATTATTTGTTCTCGATCTTTATGACATACACTCAGTAATAGCATCACAAATCGTAGCGCAACTTTTTTATTGGATAGGCGCCGAGCTTTTCAATCACATCCTTTCCAACAAGGCCTATCTCGCGAGGTCAAAGGCAATGCAAATTCGCATGAACATCTCGACTTTAGAGGACTGGGCACGAACGAACAACCGAACGCCTGAACATTACGAGGATGGATCTCTTACGTGTACAGGCGAAACCACTGTGGATGCAGCGCGTAAGCATTTTACGCCAGTCACTCAGTTGCTCCAGTGGCTTCAGTGTTTCTCCATGTTGGGTGATAAACCTGATTCTTTGGAGTCGTTAGAAAACACACTCAAGCAATTTACGCGCCTCTCTCCGCAACAGCTTCTCCACTCCAGCAGTAACTACAGGTACGAGAAGGAAGAGAAGGCTTTGCCGAAGATAGCTCGAAAGCGCTTGATGGACCTACAAATAGAAAGCAAGAAGCGGTCGGAGATGGCACGGAGAGCTCGTGACTCAATGTCTCATGTAGCGAGCGCAGCGAACACAGCAACAGCGCCCCCCAAGACTCCTCCGCAGAAAGCAAATGTAGCTGATGACCCTCCGCTCTCGGCGTCATCCGTGAGCCACAGTGAAGGCTTCAATGGAATACATCAGCCCGATGAAGAGGAGACTGTCTCCGACAGCCTTCTATTGGATCCTGCACATATGCTTCAATTTCATTTACCCACAGCCGTCGACATGAGGATCAGCTACGGTGCTGGCTACGGTGGGCTGGACAGAGAGCGGGAGAGGAAGTACATACCCACGGTGCCACAGGAGTTCTTGACCAAGCTAGATATTAGTGGTAACGGGAATACCTTTGAGAGGAAGAGTTGGGATATTCAGGCCGATGACGAATGAAAATGTATGATGGGATGAGCTGCATCGCGCTTGGCGCTGGCGTTAGACGGAGGCTATGGTTTATTGCCGAACTGAGGCTGCCGACAGGAGGCTGCCCCCATTTGCGATATAGTATCTGATGGATTGCAATACTAACGGTTCCATAGAATATCAATGTCCGGTGAATTCTAAGCTTTCACCTCTGTTAGATTCATTGTGCGTAAATCACAGCAGCCAGAGCGGGTAAGCGCTAGTATAAAGAAATAGTCGTACCCTGTAAAACCTCATTGCCACATCATGGAGATCCAAGCACTGTCTCCCGAAATTATTCAAGACACTCAAACCCCGCCTACAGTTACAGACTCCATCCCTACCCATCTTATCGACTCTACGTTTTCCGCTTACATCGGTAACCCCTCCCTTCCCTTCCAGCCCTCCGCGGTCCTTCCCCTCCCCTCATCACCCGCCCCCTCCGAACCCCACCACTACTGCTGACCAAGTGCCCGCAACAGACCTCATCTCTCGGCCCCTCGGATCGCAAATCCTTGCCTTCTCAGACGAATTCTTTGCTTCAGCCAATAATCTTATAACCCCAGCCCCTCCAATCCATCGCCCCGGCTACTTCGTCCCCACCGGCGCTTGGTACGATGGCTGGGAGACGCGTCGACATAACCCTTCTCCCTTCGACTGGGTAATCATCCGGCTAGGGGTAGCGAGTGGAAAACTGAAAGGTGTCGAAATTGATACGACGTTCTTTGACGGGAATCATGCGGAAGCAGTAGCTGTGCAGGGAGTGTTCATCACTGGGGAGAGTGCTGATGAGAAAGTCAAGAGTTTGAAAGACGAGGAGTGGCAAAATGGAGAGCAGCTAGGGATAAGGGAGTGTGGACCTTCTAGGCGACAAGCGTGGAAAGTGGAAAGGGGAGGGGAAGTCACACACGTGAGGCTCTGCATGTACCCTGATGGTGGTATCGCACGCTTCCGACTCTATGGCGAAGCTATCCCGGTGTTCCCGGAAGACAAGAACGAGGAGATTGAGCTCAGCGCGGCAATTATGGGTGGTGTGGCAGTAGCGTGCTCGGATGAGCACTATGGGAAGAGGGGAAATTTGTTGCTGCCTGGAAGGGGCGTGGATATGGGTGACGGGTGGGAGACGAGGAGGAGTCGTGAAAAGGGCCATGAAGATTGGGTGATTGTGAGATTAGGGGCAAGGGGGAGGGTGAAGAGGGTAGTGGTGGATACGATGCATTTTCGAGGGAACTACCCGAAGGGGGTGAACGTTGAGGGAATGGATGCTGTGGGAGAGGAGGTTTTGGGAGGCGGGGATGGGAGATGGATGGAAGTTGTGGGTGTGCAGGAAGGATTAGGGCCGGATAGGGAATTTGATTTTCGGAATCTCTTTGACCATAACGAGAGGGTGTTTACGCATATGAAATTGACGATTATTCCGGACGGGGGGGTGAAACGATTTAGGGTCTTTGGAACGAGGATTTGAAGGTTTGCGGATTGGGGTAATGCACGGAAATACTCCTGAATACAACACAGCAAGTATAGAGATTCAATTAGGTCGAACACGAGTACCTTACGCTTCATCCACAGGTGGATTAATCGTTATACAGTGAACCCGAGAATATGCGGATTCGCTTAGCCTTAACCGGCGAAGACGCGCTTAGAACCCCGTGACCCCTGACGATCTAACGAGTTTGGTGAGCATGGACTCCCTAATGTTGCATGTTGCGCATATGAAATAAAGAAAGAGTCAGATCCCTTCATGGCTACTATATTTTGTGATCTGAGGCATCTTCTTGACTTTGGCCATGAAGACGACCAATCCATCTCGACGACCGGTTAGCCGGGGCAATCTTAAAGCCATTCCGTATGAGGATACAACGGCTGCCAAACCACCAATACCTATTGCCCTTGCTACACCACCTCCTAATACATCCCAAAGAGACAGGATCCTCAACAAACGGCCGAAGACTTCTAATCAGCAACTATCTCCATATCATGCTCGATCGAGGTTTAATGAGGATGCCAGAAGGGATTCGGGTCTTGCGCCTTCGAGCTCAACAGCAAGAGATAGTCGTACAACATTGGGTACTGATGGTGGATCGTCGACTAGTCTGAAAATCTCGCCAAGTCTTCGAAAGTATCCCTCGCAGGACGACTTTCGATCGTCACCCGCAAAAAAGACAAGAAGATGGGGGAGTCCCAAAGTCCACGTCGAGCCTCCACCAGTACCTCAATTACCGTTTTTAGGAATTATGACTCAGATACCTACTAGCAGCTTAGAAGACCTTACAATACCGGGTCAATTGGAGTTCTCAAAGCGGGGTAGCATGCTGATAGGGGGGAGGAAGGTGAATAATGCGAATGGAGAACCTGTGAAGGTTTCAGGTGTCATAGGAAGCCGCAGGAAACTAAGCACCTCAATGCTTTCTCCGCCGATGAGTTTACCTACTAGAGTACTGTCAGCAGATGATGAGATGCTTTCCCATAAAGTTCGGTCCATGTACGAAGGTGGAACAGACAGGGACTCGGATTTGATCGATGGTTCGAGTTTTCACAGGGGTAGAAGTGATCGCGCGGACGACAGCATAATACCTGGGAACTCATCCAGTTCATTGATAAATTTAAATCACATCCTCGCTGCGAACGCAAACGGCGGCCCAAGCGCTAGGGCATCGTCCGGGGCGATTACAACGAGCAAAAGGGAGAGCATGATTATACGCGAGGAGACTGAGTTAGCTGGTGGTATAGAGGACTGGGAAGACCTAAGAGGTGGGGATGTTGATCGATACGGGTTCATTGTACCCCGTAGGCTTGATTCAGAGAGCTCGTCAGTGAACTCCCCGCGCATCATGACACCAGAGCCGCCTCGAATACAGCGAGTCTCAACGCTCTTGCAACTTGCATCGGAGGCTCCTCGAAAGGGAAGAGGCACAATGAAAAGAAGTCCTTCAGCTCACAGTACGGTGCGCTCAGCGGCAACGCCTCCTGGATCGCGGCCATCTTCACGATTCTCACGTCCAGCATCGTCGCAGAGCTCTTATCGAGGAAGCGTTAACGGCAATTTGAGATTACGGTCTGCTATAAACCGGCTCCCACACAATAAAGGCCGAAGATTCGTGGATGAAGCGGGGGACATGCTTACACTCCCCCCTGGATTGGCCGACATTGCCGAGAACGGGGAGGACAACAAAGCAGCGCAAGAGCTTAAAAAGAAAGAGTGGGAAAGAGAGGAGAAATGGAGGAAGATGGCTAAAGTAGTCAAGAACAGGCGAGACGGTGGAGGCATGATCTTCGAATTTGATACCAAAAGCGCCAAGGTCATTGACCGAGCATGGAAGGGAATACCCGACCGATGGCGCGCTACAGCTTGGCACGCCTTCTTGACCGCTAGTGCGAAGAAGAGAAAAGATAGCCCGAAAGACGACGAACTCATTGCTGTCTTCAAAAAGGTCCTGGACCAAGGCTCTCCCGATGATGTGCAAATCGATATCGACGTCCCTCGAACGATAAACAGCCACATCATGTTTCGCCGACGGTACCGCGGAGGTCAGCGGTTACTCTTCAGAGTACTACATTGCCTGTCCATCTACTTTCCCGATACAGGCTATGTCCAAGGCATGGCCGCCCTGGCTGCAACGCTTCTCTGCTACTTCGACGAGGAAATGACGTTTGTGATGCTGGTGCGGATGTGGCAGCTGAGGGGCCTGGAACGCTTGTACAAGTCCGGGTTTGAGGGGCTGATGAAGGCGCTCGAGGAATTTGAGAAGACGTGGTTGGCTGGGGGGGAGGTATCTGCTAAGCTGGTGGGTTTCTGAAGACTGCATTGCACTCTTTTGCACTAAGCTAATTTTATAGACCGAGCTCGGGATATCCCCTACCGCTTATGGCACCCGCTGGTACCTCACCCTTTTCAACTACTCTATCCCCTTTCCCGCCCAACTCCGTGTTTGGGACGTCTTTATGCTTCTCGGCGACCCGGACGGTACCTCCACCGACGTGTCTGCCCCAACCTCAAAAAAGGACGACGAACCCTCCTTTGATGGTGGCCTAGACGTACTGCATGCGGCTTCTGCGGCACTGATCGACGGCACGCGAGAGATCTTGCTAGACTCGGACTTTGAGAATGCCATGAAGGTACTCACGAGCTGGATTCCCGTCAGGGACGAGGAGCTTTTCATGAGGGTGGCCAAGGCGGAGTGGAAGATGCATCGGCGGAAGAGATGAGGTGGTGTTGTGCATCAGCGGAGGAAGAGGTAATTACTTGGAAGCGGAAAGAGATACCCTGCTATTAATTATATTATAATATGACGAATGGGAATTGGGCGCATTGGTAGAGTTTAGGGAGATATTTGGTTTAGTGGGGTGGGGAAGACGGCTATAATAGATGTGGTAACTACTAATGTATAAGAACTTGGCTATATCTTTTCTCACACGGCGCGCTCGGCCTCGCTCTCCATCCCTCCAGTATCGATTACAAATGCCTAGCCTCTTCGACACCCTTCTCAATAAACAAAAATCCCTTCCCCCCCCCCTCCTCAGTTCTCTTTTCTTGACTAACCACCACACTCACCCCCTCATACACCCCCTCATACATGCCCCACCCAACTCACCCACCCCACCCACCCAAACTCCACCCCATCTTCCCTCCCCCCCCAAACCCCTTCCTCATATCCATCCTCCCGTCCCGCAACCACGTTTCCCCCCCCTTCACACCTCCCACATTTCCTCCCTCATCCCCCCCCCCCCCCCCGCCCCCCCCGCGGGCCGCGGGGGGGGGGGGGGGGTGGGGGGGGGGGGGGT
>JAABUS010000834.1_pt1 | contig 73335 bp, 64 predicted proteins | sample 5560161 | NCBI WGS metagenome assembly JAABUS01 (sample SAMN10711885, study PRJNA513376) | rock metagenome | isolation source: Antarctica rocks | place: Antarctica: Victoria Land, Trio Nunatak nord | collected 2016-01-04
CCCCGGCGCGCCTCGGTGATCGGCTATCGCCGGTCTATCCGTTGTCGCGGGCCGCCAAGCCGGAGCTCAGCGGGGCGAACGGGTTGATCGGCAGACCGCCGACGGCGGTAATCATTTTCAGGCTTCCGTCATCGCCGACCGCGAAGCCTTTAATCGTGCCTTCGAAGCTGTTGATCGCATAGAGGAAGTGGCCGTCGCCGGCCATCGCCATGTCGGACACGCCGATACCGACATTGGCTGCCTGCGGATCGAGCGCCTCGAGCACGCCGTCGTCCCCGATCTGGAAGCTCGAGATGACGCCGCGCCGCGACGCCGGGGACTTGACCTGGGCGATAGGTGAGGGTCCGAAGGCGGCGACGTAGGCATACCGACCGTCAGGGGAGACGACCATCCAGCATGGGTCTGTCTCACCGTACTTGACGGTCTTGCCGATGGGCGTCAGCTTGCCGTCGTCGCCAATCTTATAAGAGGCCACACCGGCCTCGCCCTCTATCTGCTGGTCGTTTTCGCTCGTCAGAAGCCGTCCCTTGGCATCGAAGGCGAAGCCGAAGGGACCGAAGCCGGTCGTCTTGTTCGCGGTCGGTCCCTTTGCCACGCCATCCTCACCGACGGTGAAGGTGTCGATCCGGTCGTAAATCCACTGCGAGACGATCAGGGTGTCGCCCGCGGGGTTGAACGAGAGCTCGGCGCAGGCCGAGGAGGCCCCTCCGCTCAGTTCCTGGGTCGAGTCGGCGATCGGGTCCAGCTTTCCATCCTTGGCGACGGTGAAGCCGGTGATGCTGGGCTTGCCGGCCAGGCAGAGGCCAGCGCCGGTCTCGGTGCCGCCGCTGTTGAGGACGTAGAGCAGGCCGTGGTTGAGCGTGAGGCTCGTCGGGCGCTCGCCGCCGGAGTCCTGCTGCTCGATGAGCTTCAGCCCGTCGTCGGTGACCTGGAAGACAGAGATGGTGTCGCTGCCGGCGTTGGCCGCGAAGACGAGGTCATTGCCGCCACCGAGATCGATCGGCGACGATTGTCCGTCAACGCTGCCGACGATCAGCATGTTGGTGGAGGCCTCGTAGCCGCCGCTCCCTTGGCCGCCGGTGTCGAAGCGGTCGGCGGCGGTGAGGGTACCGTCCTCGGCCCGGTCGTAGGCGAGCACCTCGTTCCTGGTGAAGTTGTTGGTGAGGGCGTAAATAGTGCCCGCAGGCTCCGCGGCGGCTGGCGTCGCATCTTGAGCGAAGGCGGGGCCGGCGCCGCCAAGGAGCAGCGCGAGGGCAATGACCGCCCACGCTAGGCGGCAAGGACTGGGCAGGTGGGTCGGTATAGGATTCCGCATAAGGATCTCCTCCGGGGTGGGTTCGTCACGATGGCGAACGATAGGGTTTGACGACCGTGTCACATAGCTCCCTCCTCCTGCCGTAGCGGCTGCAGCCGGGCCTAGGCGGATACGGGGGCGACGCGTCGACCCGTCGTCGCTTTGGGGGTCGGTCACGACGTCTCCGTCATCTCACTAGTCTTACGGTGTGACGTTTCGTTACTCTTGATTCGCCATGTGATCGGCGATTTCATCATTGTCAGATTCGTCATTTCTTTGGTTCTCGTCTTAGGTCGGAAGGGTGCAGGGGCGGCCGGCGCGACATGGTGCGGCTGGCGGAAGCAGGTCGCCGACACGGGGGACGACCCTTGGCGCGCGGGCTGAGGGTGGCGGAGCCGGTCGCTGCAGCATCGTCGCGGCGGTGACACGCCCGGGGATATATCTCCGGGCTCACTCCAACAAGCCCCTCTGGGGCTGGGGGAGGACGGAGATCGGACGGCGGGGGCCGCCCGGAGTCAGAGGAGGAGGAATGAATAGGTACGCGACCGTAGGTCTGGGTACGGACTGGGAGCACGGGTGAGGGAAGGACTCCCTTCTACACCAACCGCAACGGTGACATCGGGAGGGGAAGGTTCGCGGGTATGAGCACCGAAGGTAGATCCCGGCGCTCTTGGTGGGGATCTGGACGCGAGACTGGCGGACCAAGGAGTCGACGAGTTGGGCGGGGAGGTCCGCGAAGGCTCATAGCTCGTTGTCAGAGCCGGTCATCCCCTGAACCATGTGGCGGGCGCCAACCTGGTTTCGGATGGAGACCGACCCGCGGAGCCGGCCCACGATCTTGGATGAGATGATCGACTCGAAGCTGGGTGACGTCTCGATCTGGCCCGACGGATCGCGCGCCGGGCGTTTCACCTCCAGCTTCTTGAAGAGCGTGGCCGTGGCGTCCAGCGGTTCGCGCAGGGTGTAGGTGTTATCGGTGGTGCGCGGGAGCTGGCACCGAGGCAGAAACGTCAGGCGACCATGTGTTAATTCGAGGAGGATACCAGCTGTCGGAGCGGTGGCTTGCGGGTTTGAACGGGGCGGGGTGGATCAGCCGCCGGCGCTGGCGAGGATGAACTCGGTGATAAAGCCGGCGAGGATGCCGACGGTGAGACCCCAGCCGACCCAGGTGGGGGCGGCGAGTTTGCGGCTGGCGGCGAGCAATTCGACGATGACGAAGAGGATCGAGCCGCCGGCGAGGGCAAGGAAAAGGACAGAGACGGGTTCGGAGGTGAAGCGGAGGCCGACGATGGTGCCGATGAAGGTCGGACCGCCACCAATAAGCCCGGCGAGGAGGAGGAAGCCCCAACTGACGGATTGGCCGGCGAGGGGAGCGGCGATGCCGAAGCCCTCGGTGGCATTGTGGAGTCCGAAGCCGACGACGAGGGTCAGGGCAAGGGCGATGGCGCCGACGTGGGCGGCGTTGCCGATGGCCAAGCCTTCGGCGAAATTGTGGAAACCGATACCGACGGCAATCAGCATCACGAGGCGGCGGGTGGAGCCGCCGGGGCGGAGCAGGCGCTGGCCATAGTAGACGAGGCTGAGCAAGCCGGCGCCGAAGCCGAGACCAAGGAGCGCCAGGAGAGGCCAGAAGGCGCGCTCGTGGAGCGCCATCGCCTCCTCGACGGGGTCGGCGGCGTGGGTCATGATGTCGACGAAGAGGAAGAAGAGGACGCCGACGGCAAGCGCGTTGAGCAAGGCGAGCTGCTGGCGACCGACGGCGCGCAGACGGGCGATGGGCAAACCAAGGAAGATGGTGAGCCCGGCCACGGCACCAAGGGTGATGGTCTGAACAGCCGGCACGACCCCGTCTCCTTCGCGCGTCGTTTATATCCGATCCAGAACGTCGGAATTACGGTAGCGGGAACGAGGACGGGGTGTCAAGGCCCGGCGATTGGGAGTGGGTGCCAGGTTGGGTGGCAGAGACGACAGAGCGCGGTGGTGAACGTCGAAGGTGGGGGTGTCAGGCGTTCCCAGCTTGACCAGCGGCTGCCGCGGCCAGGGCGAGGTAGTCCTCACGGGGCGGGGTGAAGCTTTCGAGGACGAGGCAGCCGTGGGGGCCGGCGACGCCACCGTGGACGAGGCCGGGAGGGACGGCGTAGGCGTGACCAACGGTGAGGGGGCGCGTCTCGCCGGCGATGGTGACGGCGATGGCGCCTTCGAGGACGACGCCGAGCTGCTCGTGGGGATGGTGGTGAAGGGCGAGCGCCGTATCGGGCTCGATGCGAACCCAGGCGGTCATGAGGCGGCCGCCGGCCACGACCTGAACCGTGACGCCGGGGGCGGGGGAGAAGGCGGGGAGGGCGTCGCGGCTGGCCCAGGTGGGGGCGGTTGGGAGGCCGGCATCACTGGCGGTCGGCGTTGGGACGGACGACGGGCGGGGATCGCGATTGGCAGGCACTGGTTCCTCCCGAGGATATCAGCGAATCGGGGCCGGACAGGCGAGACGGCAAGTTTAACAACGTTGGGGGATTGGGGTGAGGCGGGGTCGGCGGGTGGTGGGCCCTGCATGGGGCGGAAGAGTGTGCGCCCCATGGAATGATGCTGGCGGAGGTCGGAGTGGGGACGGTGAGAGAGCGACGTGGGAGCCCGTCGGGCTCGTGCACTCCGGCGGTCGGGGGTTGCTGGCGAGCCCTGGCGCTTGACAGGGTCGGGATGGCGACCTAGTCTGGCGGCGTCCGTACGGTGTGTTCGGAGGGGTGGCTGATGGCGCGCCAAGCAGAATCGATGAAGGCGCGAGGGGAGTCGACCGTCGCGGCGAGAACGGAGAGCGCGGCGCCGGGGCGAGCGCGGACGCGGCGGCGGGACGGGGTGACGACGGCGGAGCGCGAGGCGCCCCACGTCGACGATCCGCAACTGGCCCGGTTGGAGACGGAGGCGGCGCGGGGCACGCCGGATCAGCTTGTGCTCTTTGCGCCGGGGCCGGCGGGGGCGATGATGCCGCTGCTCGGCGGGCTGGCGCCATTGACGGCGGGGAGCAGCTTAACGCTGGCGCGGGCCTGGTACCGGCGCGAGTTGGAGCAGGGGCGGCGACCGCGCAACACGATCGAGTCGTACAGCTACGACCTGGCGGTGTTGGAGAGTTTAATCGGGACGAAACCGATCGAGGCGATCGATCGGGGGGACGTCGCCCGCTATCTAGGCGAGGCAAACGGGCGGTCCACGAGGAAGCGGCGTTTGACGTCCGCCCGGCGGTTCTTCCGCTATTTGATCGAGGACGCCCGGGTGCTCGGCAGCGACCCGACGGAGGGGTACTACCCGCACACGATTCTGTTGCGCTCACCGGTGCCGCTGTTCGCGGCTGAGCAGGAAGCGCTGCTGGCGGCGGCGGGGGAGGATGAGGAGTGGAGCTTACCGGCGATCTGGCTGATGCTGCGACTTGGTCTGACGCGGAGTGAGCTGCTGGCGCTGCGGCGAGACCACGTCGATCTAGCGGAGGCGAGACGACCGGTGGTCTACGTCTTCTATGACGACCCCGCGAAGCGCGGCAAGGAGCGGAAGCTGGCGGGTGACGAGGAGTTCGCCGGAATCTACGCGGGATATGTGGAGGCGAAGGCCCCGGTCGATACGCTCTTCCCGTACGGGCCACCAGCGGTGAATGGGATGGTCGAGCGGGTGCGGCGGGCGGCGGGCATCCGGAAAGAGGTGACGCCGCAGACGCTGCGGCACAGTTACGCGGTCGACAAAGCGGTGGAGGGGGCGGACGAGGAGCACCTGCTAACGCTGCTCGGGCTGGCTGACGACCCGCGGAACCGGGGGAGCGTGCGGCGGTACGTGAAGCTGGCGGAGCCGGCGATGTGAGGTTGGCGCTGGGGATCACGAGGGGGAAGGTCGCTCTCTACCGCTGAAAGCCCTCACCCCCTACCGCTGCCCAGAGGGCACCCGCCCGATGCACGGGAGAGGGGAGCAAGGACGCCCAGCGGGGGGCAAACAGCCGGTCAACGGAATGACAAATTAGGTGGTGCGGCAGTGGTGGTTGAGGCAGAGGAGGGTGCCGCAGCAATCGCAATCGTCGTGGCAGCGGTCGTTGTGGGTGACGCAGCAGCGGGTGCCGTCGCGGCGGGCGCCGTAGCAGGCGGCGATGGTGCGGCAGGCGAGGTGGTCGCAGCAGTCCTCAGTGACGTCGCAGCGATCGCGTCGCTGGCGGCATGACCCCGCGGCGGCTGGCCGTTGGCGGAGGCCGATGATGGTGGCGAGGAGCGCGGCGGTGAGGGCTCGCGTGGCGGCGCGGCGGTCTCCAGTCGTCGATAGGGATTTGGCAAAAGTGTTGAATCGCCGGGCATCCACGGACATTCTCCTTGTCGTCTTGGGAGGCAGGCGCGGTTAGGTGCAGGCCGTATTGGCGCTGAGGCGAATGATGCCCTCGTCGAAGCCATCGCTGTCGCCGGGGATCGGGCCAGGGTCTTTCTGACCGTCCCAGCCGAGGGCGATGGCGGCGGCGACGTGAGGGGCGGCCATGCTGGTGCCGCTCAAGGTCTTGTAGCCGCCGTTTTTCCAGGTGGAGCGAATCCCAACACCGGGAGCGGCGACGTCGACGGCGGAACCATCGTTACTGAACGAGGCGAGAGAATCGTCCGGGTCGCCTTGGATGGGGGGGCCAAGCCCGCCAGCGCAGCCGTCGGAATCGGAGAGGGCGGAGACGGTCGTGACCTCAGGGTACATGGCGGGAGCATAGAGGGTGGCGTCGCGGCTATTGTTTCCAGCGGCGACAGCGATGCGGAGGCCACGATCGGTCGCGTTGCAGATGGCCTGGTGGAGGGCGCTATTGGTGCAGCGGCTGGGATCTTCGTTGGAAGGGCCGTCGAGGCTCATGTTGGCGACGGTGAGACCGGCTTTGGCGGCCCAGTTGAGACCACAGATGACCCATGACCAGCGTCCCTCGTCGTTGTCCGCTAAGACCTTGACCGCGTAGAGGGGAGTGCCGGGGGCGACGCCGACGACGCCGCGGCCATTGTTCTTGGCGCCGATGATGCCGGCGACGTGGGTGCCGTGGCCGGAGCCATCGGCCCAGTGCTTGTGGTCCTTGGAGGTGCAGTTGTAGCCGCCTTTGACGTTGAGGTCGGGGTGCTTGGGATCGATGCCGGTGTCGATAACGGCAACGGGGCGTCCGGCCTGGGTGGGCGGGGTGCCCTCGGTCCGGGCATCGGCGCCGATGCGGTCGACGCCGGTCGGGAGGATTTGACTGGCGGCATGGACGGGGAGGTCGGGTTGGACGGAGGCGACGCGGGGATCGCGTCGTAAGCGGGCGAGGGCTCGATCCGGGACGCGAGCGGCGAAGCCTTTGAGGACGACGTCGTAGACCTGGTCGACGGCTAGGCCGTTGGCGCGACCGACGTCGGCGGCGGTATTGGCGGCGGCGGCGCTGGGCACGTCGTCGCGGAGGACGATGATATAGCCGGCAGCGCCGGGCTGGGAGGAGGCGCGATCGGCGGCAGAGGTGGGCGCGGCGACGAGGCCGAAGAGCGATAGGGCGAGGATGAGCGTATGGACGATCGGGATATGGGGGGAAGAGATCAAGCGCGGTGTTCTCCTTCCAAGGGACGGGATAAAGCGGGCTGGCGGCGAAATGCGGTGATTCGGGTGGAGGTGGCGACACCGGGGCGGGTCTCGGGTTTGCCGGCGGGGCAGGCTACGGCGTTGCGATCGGAGATGGCCTGCCAGTGGACAATGATAGCGCAACATCGGGACAAGCCCCCAGGATGCCTTGTGGCGGGATGACGCGGCGGGAGCGCAGACGACGCGACGTGACGCGTCGCGATCCAACCGCGACACATCTCGGGGGTGATAGGCGGCAGGGCCGCACGGAGGATGGAGAGGGGGTGGTCGGGGGGTCTGGTTCTATTGTTTGCAGGGGGTGTTGACGACCGAGCGTCACTCCGCGCCGAACAACGCTCACCTCCTACCCCTCGCTCCCGGACAGTTTCGTTCTGGGTCATTGGAGGCTGTTTTGGAGGTCGGCCAACCGCCCAGCAGCCACGTCCGAACGGCCGATTCAAGCGCGACGCGAAGCGTCGAGGCCGCTGCTCGTCATTGGTGGCTCGCCTGCCATTGGTGAAAGCAGGCCCAAACTCAAACTGTCCGGGCGAGAGGGGCGAGGGAGGGCACAGGGCCCTCCCCTACGTTTGCGCGGGAGAGGGGAACGTGGTTGCGCGGCGAGGCGAACGGCCCTTACCCCGAGCCGCGAAAAGCCCTCACCCCCCAGCCCAGCCCAGAGGGAACCCGCCCGATGCGCGGGAGAGGGGAGCGTTGCGAACAGGTGGCCGGCCAGGGACAGCGGCGGGTTGCCGATGGACAGCGCGATCGGGTTGAGGGGCGGCGGAGGTTGGCTCGGACGGTCAATGAGCGACGGCGGTGGAGATGGACGGGAGGGCGTCGGCGGCGGTTGCGGCGGGCGCCGGGTCGCCGGCGAGCAAGGCGCGGGGGTGGAAGCGGGCGACGAAGGTGCGGTAGGCGGCGATCTCACGGGAGGCGCGGGCGGTGCTCCAGCCAAGGTGGCGATGGGCGATGGCGGCGGCGGTTTCGTCGGGACCGACGCCGGCGTTGGGTCCGAGGCCGACCATGGTTCGACGGAGGAGGACGTCGGCGAGGGTTTCGGCGGCTTCTCGCTCGAAGGCGAAGATGACTTCGGCGGCGATGGCGCCGGAGAGGGGGTCGAATGGTTGGCGAAGATCGGGGGTGGAGGCGAGGGTGAGGAGCTCGGCGGCGCGGGAGCCGTAGGTGCGGAGGAGGTGATCGACGGTGCGCGGCGGCAGCTCGCTCTCGGTGGCGAAGCAGGCGCGGAAGGCGGCGAGGTCTTCACCGGGCGGGAAGGTGGCGCCGGGCAGCGGGGTGGTGGCGGTGCGGCAGGGCGGGACCGGGCGGTGGAGGGTGCGGTAGACGGCGTCGATGGTCTGCTCGGCAAGCTCGCGATAGGTGGTCAGCTTGCCGCCGACGATGGAGAGGAGCCCGGATGGGCCACCGTTTTTGGAGTGGTCGTGAATGACGTGGCGACGGGTGATCGCTCCCTCGCGGCCGTTGGTCTGGTACGGGAGGGGACGGATACCGGCGTAGGTGAAGGCGACGGTGGAGGGGGTGAGCGCGGCGGTGGGGATAACGCAGTTGGTTTCGGCGATGAGGTAGGCGATTTCGCTGGGGGTGACCTCGACGTGGTCGAGATCGCCGGTGTAGCGGGTGTCGGTGGTGCCGATGAGGTAGAGACCATTCCAGGGAACGATGAAGAAGGGACGGCCATCCTGACGGGCCTCGACGTAGAGGGCGTCGTGGGGAGCGCCGGGGAAGGGGTCGACGACGATGTGACTGCCCTTGGTGCCGCCGATCATGCGCTCCTGGGTGGTAGGGCCGGAGGGTGAGGTGAGGACGTGGTCTACCCAGGGACCAGCGACGTTGACGACGACGGGAGCGTGCGCGACCCCAGGGGATTCACCTGCGAGGAGATCGGTGAAGGCGACGCCACGGACGGCATTCTGATCGACGAGGAGACGATCGACGCGGGCATAGGTCAGCAGGGTGGCGCCGTGCTGGCGGGCGGCGAGGGCGTTCTCGACGGCGAGGCGCTCGGCGTATGCGACCTGACCGTCGTAGTAGACGGCGGCGCCGAGGAGACCGGCGGGGTCGAGACCGGGGACGCGGCGCAGGGCTTCGGCGCGATTGAGGAGGCGGTGGCGAGGGAGCGATTTATCGAAGGAGAGGACGTCGTAGGCGATCATGCCGAGGCGAATGAGGAAGGGACCGCGTTTGTCGCCGCGGTAGATGGGGATGATGAGAGGGAGGGGTTGAACGAGGTGAGGCGCAATGCGGAGGAGACGCTCGCGCTCGCGCAAGGACTCGCGGACGAGACCGATCTCGCGGTGCTCCAGGTAGCGGAGACCGCCGTGGATGAGGCGGGTCGACCAGGAGGTGGTGCCGCCGGCGACGTCGCCCTTGTCGAGCAGGAGGATGCGGAGACCGCGCAGCGCCGCGTCGCGAGCGATGCCGGCGCCGTTGATGCCGGCGCCGACGACGATGAGGTCGAAGGGGACGGAGGCGACGTCAGCGGCGGTTGGCCGCGTGGTCTGTCTAGGCGGCATCGAGACCGGGGACGGGAACGATGGCGTACTTGATTCCCTCCTGGCGGCCGGTAGCCTCGAGGGTGGGGACGAGGTCGGCGAGGGGGCGTTCGCCACTGATGAAGGGCCGGGAGGGGACCGCACCGGAGGCGAGGAGGGCGAGGGCGGTCGCGACATATTGGGGCGTGTGGTGATAGACGCCCTTGATCGTTAGCTCGGAGTAGTGGAGGAGACCGGTACTGACGGAGAAGTCGGTGCCGGTCTTGGCGCCGCCGAAGAGGTTGACGGTCCCGCCGGGACGGACCATCTGAACGGTGCGCTCCCAGATTTCGGGCAGACCAACGGCCTCGATGGCGACGTCGGCACCGCGACCCTCGGGGGTGACGGCGCGGACGGCGGCGACCTGGTCGGTGACGGCGGAGGCATCGACGGTCTCCGCGGCGCCGAGCTGGCGGGCGACGGCGAGGCGGTTGGGGCTGAGGTCGGAGCAGATGACGCGCGCGCCACGGAGGGCGGCGAGGCGGACGAACATGAGGCCGATCGGGCCGGCGCCATTGACGGCAACGGTGTCGCCGACGGCGATGGCACTCTCGGCGATGCCATGGACGGCGCAGGCGAGCGGCTCGGTGAGGGCGGCTTGATCGAAGCCGAGGCCATCGGGGATAGGGTAGAGGTTTTGCTCGACGATACGGGCGGGGACGGCGATGTATTCGGCATAGGCGCCATTCAGATATTCGAGGTTCTGGCAGAGGGACTGGCGGCCGATGCGACAGTAGTAGCACCGGTTGCAGGGAGCGCTATTGGCGGCGACGACGCGCAGGCCAGGTTGCCATCGGTCGCGATCGACGCCGGGGCCAACGTCGACGATGACACCGGCGAACTCGTGGCCAAAGAGACTGGGGATGGTTTGGATGATGGTCGGGTGGCCACGGCGATAGGTCTTGAGATCGGTGCCACAGGTGAGGGCGCGGTGGATTTTGACGACGACTTCGCCGGCCCGAGGGGATGGATCGGCGACCTGCTCGATGCGGACATCGCCAGGCGCGTAGAACATGGCGGCTTGCACGGTGGACTCCCTCACATCGATGCAACGTCCGGTCAGATGTGCGGCCGAAGCAGTGAAGATCTCCGCCGGGCCCGCTCGCGACAAGGATATACTACGCGCTCTGTGCGGATTGGGAGCAAATGCGCGGCACGGCGGCGGGGTGGCGGTCGCCGGAGGCGCGGGGCGGGGAGGCCGGGCGGTTGAGCGCGGACCTAGTGCTCGGGATCGATTGCAGCACGACGGCGAGTAAAGCCGTGGCGTGGGACGCGCGCGGCGAGGCGGTGGCCGAGGGACGGGCGGGGCTGGAGCTGCTGGCGCCGCGACCGGGTTGGGGAGAGCAGGACGCGAACCAGTGGTGGGGCGCGACGGTCGAGGCGGTACGCGAGGTGACGCGGCAGGTCGCGGCGGAGCGGATCGGGGCGATAGCAGTTACCCACCAGCGGGAGAGCTTCGTTCCGGTCGATGAGCGGGGCCGACCGCTGCGGCCGGGAATTCTCTGGCTGGACGAGCGGTCGCGGGCACAGCTCGCGGAGCTCGACCGGCGGTTTGGCCACGACCGTTTGCACCGGTTGACGGGGCGGCCGCCGTCGATGACGCAATCGCTGCCGAAGCTGGTTTGGCTGGTGGAGCATGAGCCGGAGGTGATGGCGAAGGCGGCGCGGATTGTCGACGTGCACGCGTTTCTAGTGCATCACCTGACGGGCCAATGGGTGACGAGCCTGGCGAGCGCCGACCCGATGGGAATCGTCGACATGGCGCGGGGGACGTGGGCGGAGGAGTTGATCACGGAGATCGGACTGCGGCCGGAGCAGTTTTGCCCGCTGGTGCCGCCGGGTACCGTGCTGGGGAACGTTGGCGCCGAGGCAAGCGCCGCAACCGGGTTGCGGGCGGGGACGCCGGTGGTGGCGGGAGCGGGCGACGGGCAGGCGGCCTGTCTCGGGGCGGGGGTGACGGGGCCGGGGCGGGCGTACGTCAACCTGGGGACGGCGATCGCGGGGGGGACGGTGGCGCCGCGCTACGTGACCGATCTGGCGTTTAGAACGTGTTGTGGGGCGGGGCCGGGGACGTTCGTGCTGGAGTCGGTGCTGCGCGGGGGGACGGCGACGGTCTCCTGGTTCATGGAGCATTTCGCGGATCCGCAGTTGGGGCCGGGGGCGTTCGACGCGTATGAAGAGGAGGCGCGGGGTCTACCACCGGGAGCGGGCGGATTACTGCTGGTGCCGTATTGGAACAACGTAATGAACCCGTACTGGGACCCGGCGGCGAGCGGGATCGTGGTGGGGTGGAATGGTGGCCACCGGCGGCACCATCTCTACCGGGCAATTCTGGAGGGGATCGCATTCGAGCACCGGCTGGCGGTCGAGGGGATCGCAGCCTCGTCGGGAGAGACGATCGCCGAGCATGTCGTCCTCGGAGGGGGGTCGCGGAGCGGGCTCTGGTGCCAGATCATGGCCGACGTGCTGGGCGCGCCGGTGAAACGGGCGCGATCGGCCGACGCGACGAACCTGGGGGCGGGCGTGCTGGCGGCGTTCGGGGCGGGGTGGTACGCGAGTGTGGTGGAGGCAGCGGCGGGGATGACGGGGACCACGGACGCGTTCCTCCCCTCCCCCGAGGCGGCGCGGTATGAGCGACTGTACGGCGAGGTGTACCGGCATCTGTTCCCGGCGGTGCGGGATTATGTCGATCGACTGACGGAGCTGACGGGGACCGGATAAGCCGCGGCGGGCGGAGGTCTCTGTCACCACAAGCGGCCGCCGGTGCCACGGCGAATGGAGCACGGGCCGGGATATTTGCGTGGCACGCAGGCGCATAGATCTCCTCACGTTCTGACCTTTTGACATTCAAACAACGGTATCCGGCCGGGCGGGGTTCGTCGCGATCGATTCGGCGTGTTAGCGGGCGGAGGTCGGGACGGGCATGACGACGACCCCGCTGGGGTGACCAGTGGGTCACCGCCGACCAGGTGGGGGGCGCGACGGCTTGTAAGTTTTCTGTAAGTTCGCCTGCTTAGGATGGCGTGGGTTGACCGACGTGACCGGCTGCCGGATGGAAGGACGAGGTCGGAGCGGACGGGGTGACCGGTGATCCGTGACGAGGGAAAGGAGAACGGCATGAGGCGGCAGGGAGCGGGCGGCGTTGGACGAGGGATGATGGCGGCGCTGGTGGTGGTGGCGGTGGTGGGCGCGGGGTTGCCCGGCATTGCCGCGGCGAAACAGAAGGGGCCGTCGGGGCAGAGCTTTCCGGGCGGGGCCGGGGCGATCGCCTTCACGAGCAACCGCGCTGGCGGTGGTTTAGACATTTTCCGGATGGACATCGATGGGTTTGGAGCGACGAATTTGACCAGTAGTAGCGGAGTGGACGACGCGGAGCCCGCGTGGTCGGCGGAGGGAACGCAGATCGCATTTGTCAGTACGCGAAGCGGCGACCTCGACGTCTGGGTGATGACGGCGACCGGTACCCACCAGACGAACGTGACGAATTCGGCGGGAACAGAAGAAAACCAGCCGGCATGGTTCCCGAACGACACGAAGATTACGTTCCGGAGCAACCGAGACGGCAACGACAATATCTACGTTTTGAACGTGAGCGATCCCTCGGCGGCGCCACAGCAACTCACCACGAACACCCACAGTGACATTTTGCCGGCGATCTCGCCAAATGGAAAGCAGATCGCCTTTGCGAGCGATCGGGACGGTGACTACGAGATCTACGTGATGAGGGCGGCTCCGGAGAGCGCGACGAACAAGCCGGTGCGGTTGACAAAGAACGCGGCGGTCGACCGCGACCCGGACTGGTCTCCCGACGGCGCGCGGATCGCGTTCGACAGCGATCGTGGCGGCAACTTCGACATCTTCGTGATGAACGCGGACGGAACCAAACAGAGGAACCTGACGACGACCAGCGGTGACAAGGACACCGATCCGGTCTGGTCTCCGGATGGGAAACGGATCGCGTTCGAGCGAGACAAGGGGCGATTCGCAGCGCCTTACCGGGATATCTTCCGAATGCGGGCGGACGGGAGCAAGCAATTCAACTTGACCGACAACTTTGCGATCGACGCGAATGCGGCGTGGCAGCCGAGGTAAGGGGAAGGTGGCCGGTCACCCGTTGTGGGAGCGGACTTCACCCCTACCCCCGGCCAGGGGTACCCAGCCGCCGGGCCTCACCCCCTACCGCCTCTCTCCTGGACAGTTTCATGGTGGGCCGTTGTAGACGATTTTGGAGGCCAGTCAACCACCCACTGCCCGCGTCTGAACGGCCGATTCCAGCATGGCGCGAAGCGTTGAGGCTGCTCCTCGTCAGCGGCAAGTGACCTGCGATCGGTCAAGGAAGACCAAGAACTCAAACTGTCCGGGGGAGCGGGGCTGGGGATGAGGGAGGGCACAGGGTCCTCCCCTACGTTTGCAGGGGAGCGGGGCTGGGGGCGGCTATTCAGCGTCCGACTCGTCGACGACGTCGCTGTCGTAGGCGGGGAAGCGGTAGGCCATGTCGCGGTCGAGGAGGCCGCCGTAGCCGAGGGCGGCGAGGTCGTCAGCGGTGACGCGCTCGCCGGCCATGACCCAGGGGAGGAGAAGATCGGCGACGGTGGCTTTGGAGTACATCGAGCAGGAGGCGAGGTTGAAAATGGGGATGCCGGCGCGGTCGGCGAGCCAGAACATGCTGCCCGGGTGAGCGGGGGCGCCGAAGGTGATCATCTCGGCGCCGATCCGCGGGAGGGCGACGAGGGTGGGGTCGAGGGGGTCGATGGTGTTGCCGCCGGCGGTGAGGATGAGGTCGGCGCCATCGGCGACGAGACGCTCGATGGCGAGAGCAACGGCGGCGGGGTCGTTCGGGAGATGGACGATGCGGAGGATGGAGGCGCCGTACCAGCCGATCTTGCGGTCGACAGTCTCCTGAAAGCGATCGCGGAGCTTGTCCGAGAGGCCCTCGGTGGTGATGACGCCGACGCAGAGGGGGCGAAAGGGCGAAACGCGGACGACAGGGCGTGGCGCGGCCAACTCCTCCGCCTGGCGGAGTGTCGCTTCGGGGAGGGCGACCGGCGTGATCTTAGCGCCAGCGACGATTTTGCCCGGCAGGATGGGGAGGCGATCGGGGAGGGTGAAGACGGCGATACCGGGGAGGCGATTGAGCGCCGTCACCGCCTCGGGGTCGACGCGGAGCAGACCCTTGGTCGAGGCGACGAGGTTGTAGCGACTTTGGACGGGGCCGCGGATGGTGATGTTGTCGCCCGCGACAGCATGGGCGAGGCGGTGTCCAGCGGCGTCCTCATGGACATCCTCGGGACCGAGGCGGACGGCGTGGAGAGGATGGTCGACGGTCGCGAGGGCGGGGAGGTCGGCCGCGACGAGACGGTGACCTTTATGGAAGAGGCGGCGACCGTTGGCTCGGACCTCCTCGGTGATGATGGCGCCGAGGAGGGTGTCGGGCGGGTTGGTCCTGGTGGGATCGAGGATGAACGGTTCCATTGATCGGTGGTCCTCAGATGATCGACTGCTGGTGCCGGTGAGCAGTGTGGCGCGAGTGGTGGCGAGCGTTCAACACTCCGTGACACGGACGTGTTCGTTCATCTCAGAGAAGGGTGTTGTCACCAGGAGACACGGCGATCAAGCATCGGTGAGGCATGCTATCGCATATCTGTCGGAGGCGTCGATGGCGGCCAAGGAAGAACGTCACCTCATCACCGGTCAACGACCGGAGGCGGATGCCGTGTAGGCACCTGACTCCCTACGCGGGCTCCAAAGCGATGAGGAGGAATCGCTCAGCCCAGGGGAACTCGAATTCGTGCGTCGTGCCGAAGTGAATATTGCCCAAGGCGAGTTCGTCATGCTAGATCAGCTGAAGCCTAGGTGACGAGAACCCGCGTCGATGCGCGCAGAATCGACGCGAGCTGATCGGGCACCTCAACGATGGTGACAACTCCGGACGTGGAAGCATGACGCGCCAAAAATGGGAAGAACGCGGCGTCGTCGAGGAACTCGAGGCCGACTGGTTCGCCAGCAGCGTCAAGATCCGCATAAACGTCAGCCTCGACCTCAACCGTCTGGTTTAAGCGGCCACCGTTCAGACGCACGTAGAGGGCATTGATGGCAGGACTGTACTCAATCTTCATCAACGCGACGCTCCTCGGCGGATGACGGTTCAGACGCCGGCCACCCCTCCTTCGTCCCGCTCCTGATAGACGACACGGAGCACGTTTCCCGCCTCCGTGGTGCGCTCCGCGACGAGGCAACCCCTGTGACCCGGAAAGAGACGATCGGACTGAGTGAGGGGAGCGGCGACCTGGCGGTCGGAAACGCGACGCTAACGCATACGGTCCCGCGCGTGACGATCGTACTCGATTCGAAGATGGGCATCGAGATACCCACCGGGCGACTCCGCTGGCGGACCCAAGCCCAGGCCGGGACAAGGGCGCTGGTTAGCCGAGGAGGCGGCAGACCTCGTTGGCGACGGCCTGGCCGAGCTTGCGGTGCTCGCCGGGATCGAAGTGGATGCCGTCGAGGTCACTGGAGGTGATGACGGAGCCGGCGTCGAAGAAGGCGACGCCGGCCCAGCCAGCGGCGCGGCGGTAATAGTCGGCAAACTGGCGGGATTTCGGTTCGGCCCCTTCGAACATGAGGTCGAGATCGCTGAGCTTGGTGACGGGGGGAGGCGCGATGAGGAGGACGATTGGGGGCTCGCCGGCGGCGGTACGAGCAGTGCGTTGGGCGAGCGTGGCGAGGGAGGCGGCGGCCTGAGCGATGTCGGAGGCGGAGAGGCCGAAGCGGCGCTTGAGGTCGTTGGTGACGAGGTCGAGTGGCTGGTGCGATTCGAGGCAGGGGACGAGGTAGGTCTTGCCGTTGCGGTTGGGCTCGATGGGATCGTCCCAAACGGTGGTGCGACCGCCGAGCCCTTCCTCAATGACGCGGTACTCGTCGCCAAGCTCGCGTTGGAGGACGCCGGGCCAGCGGACGTCGTGGGCGAAACGGGGGCCACCGGCGGGGTCCGCGCCCCAGGTATTCGAGTCACCGTAACAAAGAATGGTTTTCACGCCTCCGCCTCCCCTATCGCGCCGGCACCAGCAACGGTCCCATCATCCGGGGCGGGATGATACGACGAGGCGGAGGTTGGGAGGAAGGGGGCGCGGGCTCAATCCCCACGATCGAGCCCGCGCGGGAAAAGGGAAAGGGGCCCCACAGCGGGGCAAGGATTGGCTTAGGCAGCCAAGGGTGCTTCGCTGGCGAAGGAGGCAAGGGCGTTGGAGGGCGGGATCGCCTGGCGGGCGCCAACGCGGGCCAGCCGACCGGGGAAGCTCAGCACGGCGAGGCCAGCGTCCGCGCTCAACAGGATGCGTCGCCGGTCGGCGCGACGCGTCAGCAGGCGCTCGAAGCGAAGACGATCCACGACGCTCTCCGTTCCACAGGTGGTTCACAAGGAGCCACCCGACGCGTCCCCGCGGAGCGGCGCAACGACCGACGGGACGGTCGCCGCGCCGCGGTACCACGCCGGCCGCGACCGGATGGCGACCGGACGTGGCAGACCGGGAGGGGATCGCCGACCACGGGCTCGGCGACGTACGTTCACGGTAGGGCAGGAGCTGGGAGAGGCGGTAAAGGCGCGATCAAGCCGGGCTTAAACCTGTGCTAATGACCGCGACTGGCGTTCCCCGGAGGAGGAGGGTGAGGAGACGCGGGGGTGGTCGCCAGCGGGGAGGAAGCCGGTGAAGATGGCACCACCACCGGGGCGGTTGGCAGCGATGAGGTCGCCGCCGTGGGCGCGGACAAGACGACGGGCGATGGCGAGACCGAGGCCGGCGCCGCCGGTGCGACGGTTACGGGAGGTTTCGCCGCGATAGAGCGGGGAGAAGAGGTGTGGCAGATCGGCGGGTGGGATGCCAGGGCCGGTGTCGGCGACGGTGAAAGCGACGCCGCCGGGCACGCAGCGCCACTCGACGCGAACCTCGGCGGCGGCGGGACTATAGCGGATCGCGTTGTCGAGGAGGTTATCGATGGCGCGAGTGAGGAGGTGGGCGTCTCCGGTCAGCGAACATCGGACGCCAGGCGCGGCGAGGTGGAGTGAAACGCCTTTGGCGGCGGCTTGCGGCTGCAGTCCCTCGACGGTGTGGGTCAGGAGATCGCCAAGCTCCAGCGCATCGCGACGGGGAACCTCGGCGAGGTATTCAGTTCTGGTGTAGGCGAAGAGATCGGTGATGAGGCGATCGAGGGCGTCCGCTTTTTCGCGGCTGACGCGAAGGTAGCGGGCGGCCTTTTCGGGTGAATCGGCGAGGCCGGTGGCGAGACCCTCAAGATAGCCACGCAGTGAAAAGAGCGGGGTGCGGAGGTCATGAACGATGGCGCTGACGATCATGCGGCGTTCTTGTTCGAGCTCGGCCTGCCGCTCCAGGGAACCGCGTAGGTTATCGCTCATGGCATGGAAGGCAACGGCGACGTCGCTGACTTCAGCGATACGGGACGCAGGAAGCTGGACATGGAGATCGCCGGCGGCGACCTGGCGAGTGGCATCGCTGAAGGCGGCGAGGGGTCGTAGGAGGGCGCGATCGACGAACCAGGCGACAACCGCCGCGACGATCAGGAGGGCGATCATCTGGACGACCGGGAGCAGCCAAAAATCGAACCGGCTGATAGGAGGACGCGGGAGGGGAATCGCGCCGTTTGGGCCACCAACTGTGGAGAGGCGGGCGGTACCGAGGCGACGACCGCTGGCGGCGACGACGAACTCCTCACCGGCCCGCATGCTGTGCTGAGCGACGATGACCGGATCTGTGCCGCTTGTGGTTGAGGACACCGCGGCATCGGGTGGGGGTGCGATGGAGAAAAGCGGGGCGGGGCCGCGGTAGATCTCACGCCCGTTAGCGTCCACCAACTCGGCGCTGAGGCGGGCCTGTTTCAACTCCGCGGCGAAACCGGTTTGCCAGGCGGGATCGGCCCAACGATCGACGTTGTCGACAACTGTCTGACGGAGGGAGGGGTCGATGAGCGGCAGCTCGGTGGGGAACTCGTGAAACCTCCCGACCAGGAGGAGAATGACGCCAGGCACGACCATGATGACGACAAGGATCAACCAGAGCCAGACGCGGATCGGCAAGGCTTTGGTCCACGCGCTCATGCGGGTGCCCCTTCAAACCGGTAGCCGACCCCCCAGACCGTGGCGATGTAGCGAGGTTGGGCCGGATCCTCCTCGATCTTTTCACGGATGCGCCCGATATGGACGGTGACGGTATGGCGGTCGCCGTACTCACCCCAGAGGCGTTCGAAGAGCTCGTCGCGGGGGAAGACGCGGCGCGGATGCTCGGCGAGGAGACGCAGCAGATCGAATTCCCGGGCGGTGAACGAGATGGGCTCGCCATCGAGCAGGATTTCACGGGCATCGAGGTCGAGGACGAGGCGGCCGAAATCGAGGCGCGTGGAGGCGGATTGACGGTTGGAGGCGCGGCGCAGCACAGCCTTGACGCGGGCGACGACCTCGGCGGGAGTCGCGGATTTGACGATATAGTCGTCAGCGCCGAGACCGAGGCCACGAATCTTGTCGCTGTCGCCATCGCGGGCGCTCAAGAAGAGGACCGGGATATCGCCGGTCCCGCGCATTTCCCGGAGGAGGTCGAAGCCGGAGCGACCCGGCATCATGATGTCGAGGAGGACGGCGTCGACGCTGGTGCGCGCCAGGACCGATCGGGCCTCGTCGGCGTCACGGGCCGTCACGACGGCGAACGCGTCCGCTTCAAGAAAGTCGCGCATGAGGTCGACGATCTCTGGTTCGTCGTCGACGACGAGGATGGTTGACTTGGCTGGCATCATCTCACCGATCAGGCGTTCGGTTGCGGCTCTTCGTCCATTAGAGCCGGTGAGACGCGGGCGGCGCAAGAGAAGAAACGGGATCATGACGACTTCTTGACGGTCTGTTGACATGTCGCGGAACGGGAACGCGAAGATTTGCCGTAGGATACGGGTCCGCCGTGGCGGTGGGTGACACGCGGGCGGCAGAAGGCAAGGTCATGTCATCTGTTGTGAGGCCAAACTGGAGGAAGACTGATGGGCACCTGGGTTAACCTGACGCGTTGGAGATCGCCGTTCGTGATTTCGATCGTGGCGGTCGCCCTTCTGGGAGGGAATTGGGCGAGCCGCGGCAGCGCCCAAGAGGCGACCCCTGGGACGGACGAGGCGGCAAACAAGGTGCTCGTGCTCGCCTTTTACCAGGCGTTCGGCGAGGCGATCGCCACCGGCGATATGAGCGGGATCGACCGGATCGTTTCCCCGAGCTACGTGCAGCATCAGCAAGGAGTACCACCCGGGAGGGACGGGCTCAAGCAGTTCCTGACCACTAGCGCGAGGGCGGGGAGGACCGGACTGGAGACGACGATCGAGCAGTTAGTTGCTGAAGAGGATCTGGTCGTGGCACATACGGTGTCGCGACGGGCGGGGACGGACGTGGTGGTTCGGGAGACGATGGACATCTTCCGGGTCGCCAACGGCCAGCTCGTCGAACATTGGGGGGTAGTCAGCGGCGGGGGGCCACCGGGCGGCGGGAGCGGGACGCCGGCGGCGACGCCGACCGGGTAGCTAAGGATGGGCGAAGACTTGCCGATGGGCGTCCCGCGAGGCGCGCCGCCGCTGCGGTAAAGTAGACGACAGCGTTTATGAGGCGAGGACGGGTGCGGCATTGAGGGCGTCCGACCACCCGTCTCGATGCTTCTGGAAGCTTGGTTGAGCACTCCGTCAGTGGCGAAGGAGAAGAGATGATGTCCAAGGTGACTGGACCCAAGCAGGTGGCTGATCTCATGGAGCGAAGATTGAGCCGCCGCGTGCTGGCGGGGCGAGCGGTGGGTCTGGCGACGGCGGCGGCGGTCGTCGGAGCGGGTTCGCGCGGAGGCGCTATCGCGAGCGCGCAAGGGACGAAGCTCCGCTTCGCGAACTGGGCGTCGGCCGAATCGGCGACACGGGACAATATCAACGCGGCGCTGGCCCGATTCCAGGAGCAAAACAACGTCACGATCGACAACATCGGGATTCCCTTCGACCAGGTCCTCCAGCAGCTGACGACGTTCGTGGCGGGAGGCGACGCGCCTGACGTGATGCAATTGAGCGGCAACTGGCCGTACGCGCTTGGCGCCCAGGGCGCGCTGGCGGACCTTGGGCCGTTCGTCGAGAAGACCCCCGAGGTGAAGTCGGACGCGTTCCCGAACAGCTTGGAGGTAGGCACGTACCAGGGCACCCTCTACGCGGTGCCCTTCACGGTGACCCCGCACGGGTTTTGGTACAGCAAGGAGCTGATGACGCAGGCTGGGCTGGACCCGGCGAAGCCGCCGAAGACGATCGACGAGCTGAACCAGGCGATGGAGGCGCTGCGCGCGAAGCTGCCGGCCGATGCCTACCCGATCGGGATCGACATCTCGAAGACGGAGTACGCGCTGGTCGGTTTCTGGCCGTGGATCTGGACCTTCGGTGGGAACCCGATGGTCGACGACGGGACGGGCAACGTGACGATCAACTGGGCGGACGAGGGGACGGTGGCGGCGTTCACGTGGTTGCAGGAGGCGGTGGCGAAGAAGTACACGCCGCCGGACCAGGCGATCAAGGCGGAGCGCGAGCTGATGGCGAATGGCAAGATCGCCTTCAAGCTCGATGGCCCGTACCTGACGGGGATCTTCGCGAACACGAATCCGGCGCTGAACACGGTTGAGGCGGTCAACGCCAAGTTCGGGGTGACGACGACGCCGACGGGGCCAGGGGTGACGAAACCCGTGACGGCGGCGGACATTCATAATCTGGCGATTGGCGCGCAATCGAAGAACAAGGACCTGGCCTGGAAGCTGATTGAGTTTTTGACCACCGACGACGAGGTCATTCGCAAATTCCTGATTCCGCAGGGTGGGATGCTGCCCCGGAAGAGCGACAACACGGGCGCGAAGTACGGATCGTTCTATGACGACCCGATCAACCAGGCCTTCATCAAGGACGTGATCCCAACGATGCGGCCACCAGCCTATGGGCCGTTCTACAGCACGGCGGCGACCTTTGTCGTGACGGCGTTGCAGGAGATCGCGGGCGGGGCCGACGTCAAGCAGCGACTCGGGCAGCTCAACGATGAGGTGAAGACGATCTACGGCGGCTAATGCGGAGAGGGGGGCGGCGACCTTGGCATTTGCTGGCGCGAGTAGTTCGCCCCGGGCCAGCCGGTGGGGACCGAGTTGAGTTTCGTCCGACTGGGGCGGGGCCGGATAGCCGCTGGAATTCGCTTGACCTCCTCGTTTGGGTAGATCAGGGTGGAAGATATGGTGCGGGCGCCGGGCACCGTAGCGGGCACTCCGTCCACCGGCGGCGATCCTCGCCCTGTCCGGCTGGGACGCGGCGTAGGCAACGTCTCCGGTGGCCGTGCGGCACGTCACCCAGGCACGGGAACGAAGGCGCAAGACGGATGGTGAAACGGGCGTCCGTAGGCTATGGCGGGTGGCAGAGGGACGAGCGTGGCTGAACTCATCGGGCGCGAACAACGGAGGACGGGGTCAAGGTTTGGCATGCCGGCGCCGGGACAGCGACTGGAAGGGCCGCTGCTGGCTTGGGTCCTGCTGACGCCGGCCGTCCTTCTGCTGATCGTGATAATCCTCTACCCCGTGGTCAACACGGTGATGCTCTCGTTCCAGTCCTACAATCTGATGATGCCGCTGGCAAACAAGTGGGTTGGGCTGCGGAATTTTCACCAGGTGCTGACAAGTCCGGTCTACGGTTTCTGGCGGGCGGCGCGCTGGAGCGGGCTGTTCGGTCTGCTGTCGACCGGGATCGCGTTCGCGATCGGTTTTGGCTTCGCGCTGATCCTGAACGAGCGATTGCGTTTTCGGACGCTCTGGCGCGGGCTGGCGCTGATTCCCTGGGTGATCCCGTACGTGGTGGTGGCGTACCTGTTCTTCTATATGTTCAATTCGCAGTATGGGATCGTCAACGGCGTCTTGACGTCGATCGATCTCTTTGGTTGGCGGCCCTTTCCGGAGCCGCTCGGGTGGTACGGGAGCGGCACGTTGGCGCGGATCGCGGTCGTTACCGCCGCCGTCTGGAACCGGTTCCCGTTCTTTACCTTGATGCTGCTGGCGGGGATGCAGACGCTGTCCCAGGAGTTGTACGACGCCGCCAAAGTGGACGGCGCGAACGCGTGGGAGCGCTTTCGCCAGGTGACGTTTCCGGGGCTGCGGGGGATCATCGCCGTCGTGACGACGCTGTCGTTCGTTTGGAGCTTGAATGAGTTCGCGATCATCTGGGCAATGACAAACGGCGGACCGGGTGTGGCGACGAACAACATGGTGATCCACATTTACCGGACGGGGTTCATCGAGCAGCGGATCAGCGTGGCGGCGACGATGAGCACGTTGTGGCTGCTGATTCTGCTGCTCTTTACCTTCTTCTACATCCGGGTGATGGAAGGGAAGGCGGCGGTGGAATGAGCGCGGTCGCGAACATGGGGGTACGACCGAACGCGGGAGACGCAGCGATCTTCCAACGGCGGCCGCCGCGGTCTCGCGGGGCGCGGGTAGGGCTCTATCTGGCCCTGGCGCTGTTGCTGGCGTTCGCGTTCTTTCCGACGTTCTGGTTGGTCTCGACCTCGCTCAAACCGCAGCAGGAGGCGTTTCAGAACCCGCCGACGTGGGTACCCCGTCAGCCGACGCTGGCGAGCTACCAGCTTCTCCCACGGGATCGGAGCGGATTCGTCCGGTATTTCACGAATAGCGTGATTGTGGGAGTTGCGACCACCGTCGTGACGCTGATCGCGGCGACGCACGCCGGGTACGCTCTGTCGCGGTTTCGATTCCGCGGGGCGCGGGGGTTGCTCCTGCTGATTTTGGCGACGCAGATGTTTCCCTACGTGACGATTCTCATCTCGCTCTATACGTTGCTGCGGCGGCTGGGGTTGCTCAACACCTACCCGGCGTTGATCCTGGCGTTCACCGCGTTCTCCTTGCCGTTCAGCATTTGGATGATGAAGGGGTTTTGCGACACGGTGCCGGGCGAGTTGGAGGACGCGGCGCGGGTCGACGGAGCGACGAGGCTGCAGACGCTCTACCAGATTCTTTTCCCGGTGATCCTGCCGGGAATCGTGGCGGTGGCGCTGTTCACCTTTCTGACGGCCTGGAACGAGCTGCTGTTCGCGCTGACGCTGACGAGCGGCGCGGAGATGCGAACGATTCCGCCGGGGTTCGTGTTGACCTACATCGGTGAGTTCCAGGATCGCTGGCCGGACATGATGGCGGCCAGCGTGGTCGTCTCCCTGCCGGTGGTGATCCTATTCACGCTCTTCCAGCGGCAATTGGTCCGAGGTCTGACGGCGGGCGCGATCAAGGGATAGGCACCGTCGTGGCCGGAGTGGATCGCGCCGCGATCCCTCAGGCGCGCTGAAACGGCATTCACCCTCAGTCCTCAGGTATCGCGGTCGCCCCAGCGCTCTCGCTCAGGGATGGGGGCGATCGCGCCGTGCGCGCGACCGCGCGACACGCGCATTCTGGAACCCACGCGAGGCGATGAAACGCGCCGTGACGCGGCGCCGGTGAGCGACGCTGGCGTTGCGCTGGCCGTGAGACTTTGACTGTTTCTTGATGGTTTCGAGCATCGGGGGTTGAGGCGGCGTTCCTACGATAGGCAGGACCCGGCACGCAGTCAGTCGGGTCGGGATAGTGAGGGGCGCCGGGGAACGGAGGACGGCCGCGGGCGCGGGCGGCAACTCGGGACTCCGGCGCGAGGCTGCTGAGCAGTGACTCTCGCGGGCGCGTGGCGCGACGAGCCACGCGGCGACACGAAGGACGAGCGATCGTGCGAGGAATGAAGACCTGGTGGGGTTCACGAATGGCGGCGAGCGCGGCCGGTGAACAGACGGGAATGGACTGGATCGGGGAGTCGGTACCGGAGCGGGCAGTGCGCCCGGCCGCGTCCGCTTCTCGCGACGAGACCGCGACACGGCGCGTCGACACGGATGCGTTGTGGCAGCGGGTAGCGCTGGTCGCAATCCTGGCGCTGGCGGCATTCCTGAACATCTTCCGCTTAAACGAGCTGGGACTGGCCAACACGTATTACGCGGCCGCGGTCAAGAGCATGTTGATGAGCTGGCACAACTTTTTCTTCGTCAGCTTTGACCCGGGCGGTTTCGTCTCGGTGGACAAGCCGCCGCTGGGGTTCTGGATCCAGGCGGCCAGCGCCAAGGTATTCGGCTTTTCCGGGTTGAGCCTGTTGCTGCCGCAAGCGGTGGCGGGCGTCCTCTCGGTGATGTTGGTCTTTTACCTGGTGCGACGGGTGTTCGGCCCGGTGGCAGGGCTGCTGGCCGGGCTGGCGCTGGCGGTGACACCGGTAGCGGTGGCGGTGAATCGCAACAACACGATCGACTCGCTGCTGGTGCTGACTCTGCTGGGGGCGGTCTGGGCGGTGACGCTGGCGGTGGAGCGGAACAGCCTGCGCTGGTTGCTGCTGGGATCGGTCATCGTGGGGCTTGGCTTCAACATCAAGATGCTCCAAGCGTATCTGGTGGTGCCGGCCTTGTTCGCGGCGTACCTGGTGGGAACGCGGCTGCGTTTTTGGACGCGCATCGCTCACCTCGCGGCGGCGATGGTGGTATTGCTGGTGGTCTCGTTCTCATGGGCGGCCGCGGTCGATCTGACACCGAAGACGGAGCGCCCCTACGTTGGCTCAAGCCAGAACAACACGGTCGTCAATCTCGTCCTCGGTTACAACGGCCTCGATCGGATGTTGCCTCAGGGGAAGCTGCGCGACACCCTGCTCGGCCAGACGGGCACGACGGCCTCGGACAACCCAATCGGCAATGGCGGCTTCGGCACCTTCGAAACGGGAGCGCCGAGTCCGCTCCGGCTCTTCAACGAAAACCTGGGCGGACAAATCGGCTGGTTGTTGCCGCTGGCGGTGGTTGGCCTGCTGGCGGCGTGGTGGCAAACGCGAACGCGCTTGCCGCTCGACCGGCGGCATCAGGCGTTGGTGCTGTGGGGGGGCTGGTTCGTGACGGCGGCTGGCTTTTTTAGCTACGCCAACATGTTCCATCGCTACTATCTGGTGATGCTCGGGGCGCCGACGGCGGCCCTGGCCGGAGCCGGGTTGGCCGGGCTGTGGCGCGATTACCGCCGTCCGGGATGGCGAGGCTGGTTGCTGCCGGCGACGGTGGCGGGGGTGGTCGCTGTCCAGGTCGCGATTCTCGCTGATTACGACACGTGGAGCGGTCGGCTGACACCGGCGCTCGCGATCGGCGGCGCAGTGGCGGTCATCGGCCTGGTGATGGCCCGGCTGCCCTGGGGCGGGAGCACCGCGCTGGCGCGCCGGGCGCTGCCGGCACTGGCGATGGTTGGACTGGCGGCGATGTTGACAGCGCCGACCGTGTGGGCCGGGATTACAACCTGGGACGCGGCGATCGCCGGCTTACCGGCGGCGGGGCCCGCCAGCGGGCTCGGCTTCGGCGGATTCGGGGGGCCGGGTGGCGCAAACGGTCCCGTCGGCCAGGCGAACAGCCCGGCTGGCGCGGCAACGCCGACGGCGGGTCAAGGAGGGGGAGCGAACGGCAGTATGCCGGCACCGAGCAGCGTGGCCGGTGGGAATGCGAGCGCACCGGGCGGGGCCGCGCGAGGCGGCGGTGCGAGCGAAGAGGCGGACGCGAGGACGACGGCGTTTTTGCTCGCGCATCAGGGAAACGCCCGCTATTTGCTGGCAACGACGAACGCGATGTCCGCGTCCCCGTACATCCTGGCGACGGGGAAAGCGGTGGCGGCCCTTGGTGGGTTCATCGGTCAAGACCCGATTCTGACGAACGACGAGCTAGCGGAGATGATAGCCAAGGGGGAGATCCGGTACTTCCTGGTGCCATCGACGGAGCAATCAGCACAGATGAGCAAGCAATTCAGCCAACTGGCGGGTGCCACGTCTGATGCGGCGGGAGCGAGCCAGGCGACGGCTGGCCAGGGGGCAGGAGCGGCCACGGGCGGCGGGGCGAGCGGAGGCCCGTTGTCCGCCTTCGCGCTCAACGGAAACGCCCGTTGGGTGAACGCGCACTGCACCGCGGTGCCGGCAGACCAGTGGAATTCTCAGACCTCGGACCAGGGTGGGCCATTCGGGGCGATGGAAACCCTCTTCGACTGCGGAACGGCTGCCTGAGCGACCGAGATTTATCTCGCAGATTGTGATTGCAGATCGCTCCGGTGTCGCTAGCGGCGACAGCGGGCGCGTCGGAGGAACGACTGTGTCATCGGCATCACGCCCACCGGAGGGGCAATCAGGGGGAAGCGGCGTGCTCGGGATCGATCTCGGCGGCGCGATGGGGGGACGGATCGTGGCCGCGACGGTCGAGGGGGCGCGAGAGGCCGGCGGCGGGGCGCGCTTCGACGTGGGGAGGCCGATCCGAGGGACGACGGAGGTGACCACGCTGGAAGAGGCGCCGGCCCTCCGGCAGCGGCTTCTCCAACCGCGGATGCTGCTCGGCTTGGTCGCCGTGGTGATCGCGCTGGTCGTGGTCACGCGGGCGGGTCTCGGGCTCGACTGGCGGGAGGTTTGGACGCTGTCGCGGCAGGCCAATCCGTGGCTCCTGACGCTTGCTTTCGTGGTTTTCTACACGACATTTCCGGTGCGAGCGTTGCGGTGGCGGGTGCTGCTTGGCAACGTCGGGTATCGACGAGAGGCGGGGCGGGCGATGCCGTCGCTGGCGGGTCTGACGGAGATGTTGTACCGGTCCTGGTTCGTCAACTGCGTCACAGTGGCCCGGTTGGGCGACGTCTACCGGGGCTATCTGTTGAAGCGGGCGGCCGGCGTTTCCGCGGCCGTAACGCTGGGGACGGTGGTCACGGAGCGGCTGGTCGATCTGGGGGTGCTGGCGGCGATGGTGGCGGTGGCGACACCGGTCGCCTTCCACGGCCAGATCCCGAGGGAGGCGTGGGAAGCGGCGGCGGTGGGCCTGGGTGTGGTGGTTATCGCGATTGCGGCGCTGGTTTCGCTGAGCCGGTTCCGGGCGCTGGTCGAGCGGGTGGTGCCAGAGCGGTTTCATGACGGCTACCGCCGGCTGATCGGAGGCGTCGCGGGATCGTTCCGACGGGTGCCGGCGCTGATTGGGTACTCGGCGGCGGGGTGGGTGATCGAGGGCACGACGCTCTATCTGGTCGCGGCGGCGGTCGGGGCGCCGGTGTCGGTGGCGGGGGCGGTCGTGGCTGCCCTCGTGGGGTCGCTGTTGACGGTGATTCCGATTACGCCGTCCGGACTGGGGCTGACCGAAGCGGGAATGATCATTCTGCTGGGGCGGCTGGGTCTGGACGCCGGTAGTGCGGCGGCCGTCACGTTGTTGGTGCGCGTTATCAATTACTGGAGCATCGTCGTTCTTGGCAGTGTGATCTACGTCGTCCGGCGCCGGGCCTGAGTGGGCGCGGGAAGCGCGAGAGAAAGGAAGCTGTGATGTCGAGACCGATTACCCGACGTGGCGTGGCACTGCCGAGCGACCGGGTCAGCGTGGAGATCGTGATACCGGTCTACAACGAAGAGGCGACGGTCGCGAGCAACGTGGTCACGCTCTGCACCTACCTCGAGACGTACTTTCCGTATCGGTGGACGGTGACGATCGCCGACAACGCCTCGACCGACCGGACGCTGGCGGTCGTCAACGAGCTGGCCCTCGATCCGCGGGTACGGGTGCTGCATCTGGATCAGAAAGGGCGGGGGCGGGCGCTGCGGGCGGCCTGGCTGGCCTCGCGGGCGGACGTCGTGGGGTATATGGACGTCGACCTCTCGACGAACCTGGAGTCGTTCCTGCCGCTGGTGGCGCCGCTGGTGGCGGGGCACAGCGACGTGGCGATAGGGACCAGGCTGCTGAAGGGGGCGGTAGTGACGCGGCAATGGAAGCGCGAGGTGATCTCGCGGGTGTACAACCTGCTGATCAAGCTGATGTTCCGGAACGACTTTTCCGACGCGCAATGCGGCTTCAAGGCACTGAAACGCGAGGTGGCGACGGCTTTGCTGCCCGAAGTCGAGAATAACGAGTGGTTCTTCGACACGGAGTTGTTGCTGCGAGCGGAGGCGGACGGTTACCGGATCCACGAGGTGCCGGTGGAGTGGGTCGAGGATCTCGATAGCCGGGTCCACCTGGCGGGAACGATTTTGGAGGATCTGAAGGGACTGTGGCGCGTTCGCTTCGGCGGACGGAAGCGGCGGCCGAACACGGCGTTGGGAAACGAGTTAGCGGGAACCGGCTGAGGACCGCGTGGTAGCGGCGGGCGCACCCCATGCGTGGGGACGGCCCTCACCCCCTGCCCCTCAAAGCCCTCACCCCCTGCCCCCTCTCCCGATGCGCGGGAGAGGGGAACTCGATCCCGTAACGTCGGGGGGGGAGGCGCACCAATCAACCGGATTTGGCATAACGCGACGCATCAGCCTGGCTCGGAGAGATGTCTGGGGAGCGCCGACGCCTGAGACGCGGGTGGAGATTGCCTGGTCTGGGCGGGCACGGGATGCGAGCGTCGCGAGAATGACGGATTGGACTCCGGACGAGGTTTGAGATCCCCCGAGGGGTCGTGAGGGCCACGGAGGCAAAGGGGAGGCGACGAGGGTCTGATGAGACCTTCGCCGCCGTTGAATGGGGAGTTGCGGGCGACCGGCTCCTGGCTAGGGATGCAGCCGCCCGTGATGGAGGGAAAGAAGTGGTTGGGTGGTGTCCCACGAGCGAGCGGGGGGAATGTTTGCGCGGGAGGCGACGATCAGACGGCAGGTGCCGGGTGGGTGAAGGTCAACCGATGCACCGGTCGAGGCCACGTTGTCCATCAGGCTCTCCTCGCGACGTCGAATACCTACCTGCGCTGTACGTTCATGGTAGGCGGTCGATCTCAACGGGTGGTGCGGGAAAGGATCACGAGACCGTCAAGAAGGCATCGCCAGCGAGTGCCGCGCCAGGGTGGGTTGCCAGGCGTGAACTGTCACTTCGTTTGACGCGGTCGTACACCGGGTGATAGGGTTGAGGGGGTGTTTAACGGCGCCTGGTCGGGGGTGGAGCAGCCGCCCAACAGCGTTCGGATGGTTCCACGTCCGGGCAAGGGGGAGGCACGGATCGATGGATGATCGGCAGTTGGAGCACGGTACCGCAACAGGCCAAGATGGGGCGCGCTGGCGGCGCTTGCTGAAGGGGACGGCGGGTGGAGTGGCCGCCGGTCTGCTTTCGGCCGCCGGCTTGCAGGAGGTCGAGGCCGCGAAGAGCGGCGGTGACGGTAAGACGGGCGATGGGGGATCCGGGGACCATCACCATCGTCACCACGGCGGCCAGCACGACGGCCAGCAAAACGACGGACACCGGCACGAACAGACGGCTCAGCAGACGACGGATTCCACCCGGCACCACCAGACGACCGGCGATGGTACGAACAACAACAGCGATAGTACGAGTGGCAACCGCAATGGTGGGGACACGACTGGCGACACCGGCAGCGGTAACCGCAATGGTGGGAATACGACTGGCGACACCGGTAGTGGGAGTGGCGGGGGCCGCCATGGTGGCGCTGATACCGGAACCACAGACACCAGCGGGACTGATACGACGGGCACGGGAACCGGGACCGATACCTCGGGGGGCGGCATCAGCGTCGATACCACCGGGGGAACGGTCATCGCGCGTTCGGGAGACGTGACGGCGAGTGTCGGGCCGAACGGGACGTTCGCGAGTAGTGGCGATGTCTCGGCGAGCTCTGGACCGAATGGGACGGTCGCGATCTCGGGAGACGTGAAGGCGACGTCCGGGCCGGACGGGGTGACGGCGACCACTGGAGGCGGCACGTCTGACGGCACGAACGGGGGAGACACCTCCGGCGGCAATCCGAACATGCACTTCGCCAGTTAACGAGCTTGCAGCGGACTGAGCGTCGACGAGGTCTTTGACCGCGGACAGCAGATGGGACGAGGGGGTCGGAAACGACCCCTTCGTCGCGTTTTTGGGGTGGTTCTGGCGGTTGGAACGCGACGCTGCGGTGCAGGCCGAGCGGCGATGAATCCGGTTTGGGGATCGCGGCGTAGATAGAGTTGAGAGCGTCGTCCCCTAACCGGCGCCCTCCCCTAGAGCCCATGGAGCGCTCAGCGCTCCACCCCTCCCCTTCCCGCACGTGCCCGGCCGAAAGGCCGGGTTCGTGTTTAACCATGGGTTGCGAGGCGGGGCCGCGACAGCCGGCCCCGCAACGAGCCGATCTGTGGCAGGTTGCCCGCTACTCAACGTTATGTCACGATTGAACGTGCGATGGTGTGACTGGACCGCGAGGTATGAACAAGCAGACGGTTAGACACGGTCCATCCATGACGACCAGAGGTCGAGGTTCGTTACCAGGCTCCGTATTGCCGCCAAGGTCGCCGGTGTCTCGCGGAGGCCGATGGCCTGTTCCTCCGCCCGCGCGGCATCCATGATGAGCGATCGCCGCATGTTGAATCGGAGCCAGTCGAGGCGTGGACCCAAGCCGCCGAGAAGGGCGTCGCGGCCAGATACGACCTGTTCTCCGCCGGCATCGTGGTAGCCAGCGATGAGGGCGGCGAACGTCGCCTGCGATGGGGCGCCGACAGACTGGCCGCTCCAGGCGAGGGCGGTTCCCGCCAGCTCCAGCGTGGGGTTGATCAAGCCAGCGGCTTCCCAGTCGACGAGTCGTGGAGTGTCGTGGTCGATCCAAAGGACGTTTTTTTGATCGAGATCACGGTGGCTGATGACGAGCGATCGGCGCAAGGTGGGGGCTAGTGCACGATAGAGATCGCTCCAGCGGCTGAGATCCGGGATGGCCGCCGCGATCTCGGTAGCCCAGGGGAGCTGGGCGGCAGCGGCGCGCCGGGCAAGCTCGGCCCACTCATGGGACGCGACGTGGGGCCAGTCGGGTTCCGGAGGCGAGTGGCCGGTAAGACGAAGGGCGTGGATGCGACCCAGGAGGGCGCCGATCTGGTACGCCCGGTCGGGTGCGACGGGAGCCGGCGACAAGGTCTCGCCATCGATCCAGGCGTACACGAGAAATGCGGCGGCGCCAGTCTCGAGTAAGGGGTCGGAGGTGTGCGGTCGGCAGCGCGCCGCGACAGCGGGCAGGGCGTGGGCCGCCATGGCCGAGGCGATGCACTCGGATTGACGGTACACGGCGGCGATGCCGGGCCGGCGCATGATTTCCGGATCGAGCTGTTTGACGGCGAACTGACCGCGGGTCGTGCGAAGCCGCCACAGGCGATGCAGCAAACCGCCGGGGACGGGGCAGGGCATCGAAAGGGGTGCGCCCAGGTCAAGGGTTTTGCGGATCTGAGCGAGCTGTGAGGCGTTCACGCCGCGAATCCGGTAACGACAGGCATCCAGGCCAACGAACCGCGGTAGCTGATTTTATCGCGGAAAGGTGGTTGCGCGATCAGGACGCGAGCGGGTAGGAGTGTAACCACGAGGCCGAGATCTACCGATCTCGGCCCCGACGCCACGACAATCATTCAGCTAAATGTCAGCCGCCGTCGGGCTCAGGTGAATTAAGGGTCTCGGCATAGGGGATTTCCTGCTCGGTGACGCTCATGAGGAGGGGGCGGGTGCGGTTGTTAATCACGTTGGCATCGACGCATCGCGCTGAGGGCCAGCTACGCAGAAATAGTATGCGGGATGCCGGTGGCGGCGAGCGGACGGAGCAACTTCTTCAGATCGGCTTCCGTACAATCACCGTTTGAGTATTCGGCGAGGCGAAGGATAATTTCGTAGGCGAGCTCGATGGCCGGTTGATGACCGGTTTTATCCACGTCCCAGGTGGCGGGAACGAACCACTCGTCAAACTGACGCAGTGAGAGCTCATTTGCGAGGTACAGAGCGAGGTGGTGACGAATCGCGGCTTCTAAAGGCGATGACATAGCGCCACTCCTTCGCTACGTGGCGGCCGAGGAACTCCGACGGCGATTCAACGAGGGCGACTATGAGCGCCGGGCGTCCGCGGGGGAATTCCTGCTCGTGGTGGCGCGAGACAGTCATCCATCGTTAGATGGCTCGACTGAGCCATTCTGCACCCGTAGTCAAATAGTGGCATCTATGGACGCGAAGGGCCACAAAGTCGCCGTGGTCCACCAGTATGTCCGCCGAGACGGTAGCCTTGGAGGATCCGGGAACCCCGACCCCAAGATGCTTCTCGAAGCCGGCAACCTGTACCGCGTCTTGCGGCCCGGAACCGATGACGCCGAAGAAGCTTAGCGAAGTTCTCCTACGCCGTCTCGGCGTAGGGGATCTCCTGCTCGGTGACGCTCATGAGGAGGGGACGGGTGCGGTTGTTGATGACGTTGGCATCGACGACGCACTTGCGGACGTTGTCGAGCGAGGGAATCTCGTACATGACCTCAAGGAGGATTTCCTCGATGGTGGTGCGGAGTCCGCGCGCGCCGGTCTTGCGCTCTTCGGCCTGCTTGGCGGTGGCTTCGAGGGCATCATCGGTGAAGATGAGCTCGACTTTGTCAAGGTTAAAGAACTTCTGATACTGCTTAACGACGGCGTTCCGCGGCTGGGTCAGGATCTGCATCAGCTCGTCGCGCGTCAGTTGATCGAGGGCGACGGTGACGGGTAGACGGCCGACGAACTCGGGGATCAGACCGTACTTGAGGAGGTCGTCGTGGTTGAGATGCTGGAGTGGGTTCGGCTCGGCCCTCCGCTCATCCTCGCCACCGGCGCCGAAGCCCATCAGCGACTGCTTGCCGATGCGCTTGGCGACGATCTCGTCTAACCCTTCGAAGGCACCGCCGCAGATGAAGAGGATGTTCCGGGTGTCGATCTGGATGTATTCCTGATGGGGATGCTTGCGGCCACTCTGGGGCGGAACGTTGGCGACGGTTCCCTCGATGATCTTGAGGAGGGCTTGTTGGACTCCCTCGCCAGAGACGTCGCGGGTGATGCTGGGGTTATCCGCTTTGCGGGCGATCTTATCAATCTCGTCGATGTAGATGATCCCGGTTTGGGCGCGGGCGACGTCGCCGGCCGCTTGGATGAGGCGGAGGAGGATATTTTCGACGTCTTCCCCGACGTAGCCGGCTTCGGTGAGGGCGGTGGCGTCGGCGATGGAGAACGGGACATCGAGCAGCTTGGCGAGCGTCTGGGCGAGCAGGGTCTTGCCGCAGCCGGTGGGACCGACGAGCAGGATGTTGCTCTTCTGCAGCTCGACGTCGTCTTCGCTCTCGAGGCCGGCGTTGATCCGCTTGTAGTGGTTGTAGACGGCGACCGAGAGAATCTTCTTGGCGCGATCCTGGCCGATAACGTACTGGTTGAGTTGTTCGTAGAATTTTCGCGGCGTTGGGATCTTGGCGAAATTGGTCTCGATGCGAGGAACGGGCGGTTCTTCCTCTTCGATGATCTCCCGGCAAAGCTGGACACACTCGTCGCAGATATAGACCTGATTCGGTCCGGCGATGAGGCGTCGCACCTCTTCCTGACCCTTGTTACAGAAGGAACACCGATACTGCACGCGCCCACCTCGTGTCGTGTTCATGCCGCCGCTCTCACTCGTGCTTTCGGCGTTCCATCCGGCGTCAGGATGATACTCCGTGCCGCCGATCGCCAGCCCCGCCGCTACAGCTTCTCCCGGCCGTTCCCCATCCCATTTCCGTCCGCCGAGGCCGCGACGCCGACGAAATGAAGCGGCTCCAAGACCTCGTCGACCAGACCGTACTCCCGTGCCTCCTGCGCGGTCATGTAGTAATCGCGCTCGGTGTCACGCTTGACTTTATCGAACTCCTGACCGGAATGGGAGGCCAGAATCTCGGTGAGCTTGGTTGTCAGGGACAATGTCTCGCGGGCGACCACCTCGATGTCGGGAACGGCACCGCGGAAGCCGGCCGATCCCTGATGGATCATGACCCGCGCGTTGGGAAGGGCAAACCGCTTGCCCTTGGTGCCGCCCGCGAGAAGAACGGCCGCCATGCTGGCGCCCATGCCCATGCAGAACGTCGCAACGTCGGGTTTGATCATCTGAATCGTATCATAGATGGCCAACCCGGAATAGACGACGCCGCCCGGCGAGTTGATGTAGAGGCGGATGTCCTGATCGGGGTCCTCGTGGGCGAGGAAGAGCATCTGGGCGATGATCAAGTTGGCGATCTGGTCGTCAACCGGGGTGCCGAGGAAGATGATCCGATCCTTCAGCAGCCGGGAGTAGATGTCGAACGCGCGCTCGCCCCGGTTCGTACTCTCGACGACCATGGGAACCAGGTTCTCGATCTTTGGGATCTCCATCAGGGGGCCTCAGCTTTCTCTCTGTCGACCTCGCGCCCGACTCGCGGCGAGAGGGGCGGCCGCGCACGTTCCGTAGGAGAGTAATGATACTGGCTGCGGGGGAGGGACCGGTAGCCGCCCAAACGGGTAGGGTCGGAGGTCGGAGGTCGGAGGTCGGAGGTCGGGGTCGGAGGAGAGCGGCGGTCAGGGCACGATGAAGGTCAACGGTAATGGGATTCCCGGAACCTCGCTCACAACCAACCATTGGCTAGTAGGTGGGATTCGGCAAGGAGCCGCCGGCGCCGGGCTCGCCTTGGGCCTCGCGCTCCTCGGGGGTGGTGGGAGCGGGCGGGGTCTCCGCCTCGACGGGGTCGGGACTGATGGCGTCCGCGGTGAGGGGCTGAGCGTTGACAATGTCGTCGCTAGGCTCCGGGGCATCGCTGCTCACGGGCGCAAGTGATTCGGCGAGGTCAGCCGGTTGCCCGGGCATGGTGGCGAGGGTGAGTGAGTCGTCGAGGGCAGTGGGAGCGGACGAGGCGCCGGGGCCGGTGACCTCCGCCGATGGGGCGGGGTCTGGCTCCTGGCCGCTGGTGGCGCCGCCGGCCGGCTCATCGACCGGTCCCGTTGCCGAGGCGAGGGCGGCCGAGTCGGAGCTGGTCTCGGGTTCAGGTTCGGGTTCGGGCTCCGGTTCGGGCTCGACCCAGCCGTTAAGAACGGCGCCACGGCCTTCGGTTGCCAGCTCGATCAAGCGGTCAGTGACGCGGCGTTCGAAGAGATCGCCGCGCAGGACGTTGCGGAAGTAGTCGCTGGAGTAGAACTGGGCGAGACGCTCGGGGTCGGCACCAGCGCGGGAGGCCGTCGCCAGGCGATCGACCTCGGCGTCGACCTCCTCGGGAGTGACGGCGATCTCCTCGCGCTTGGCGATCTCACGCAGTAAGAGGGAGTTGCGGAGGCGACGCGCGGCGGCCGGGCGGAACTCGACCCGGAGGTCGTCCTCGGTTTGGTCGCTGAGACGGAGATACTCTTCGAGCGACACCCGCTGCTGAGCGAGGCGGCCGCGGAACGATCGGAGGTCCTCCTCGACCGCCTCATCGACCATGGGCGCCGGGAGCTCGATGGTCGCGGTCTCGGCCATGCGGTCGATGATGAGATTGAGGACCTCGCCGCGAGCCTCGGCGGTCTTCCCTTGGTGGAGATCGTCGCGAATCTCCCGCCGCAACTCGTCGAGCGTGTCAACCTCGGCGGCCGTCCGGGCGAAGTCGTCATCGAGGGGAAGAAGATCGCGTTCCTTCAGCCCTTTAAGCGTGACCGCATAGCTGAAGGTCTTGCCGCGGCGGTCGGGGTCGATCGACTCATCGTCCTCGGAGAAGGCGACGTCGAAGGTCGTGGATTCGCCGACCCGGAGTTTCTCGATCTCCTCGCGCATCTGATCGAGGAGGTTACTTTCGCCGAGGACGAACACCGCGTCGGTGACCGGTTCGCCGACGGGGGTCTCACCCTCGTGGACGGTGTAATCGACGGTGACCTGGTCGCCGTCGCGCGGGGTCCGGCCTTTCCGCTCCAGGACAAGATTGGGGCCGACCTCCAACCCCGGCTCGACGGGATCAACCCAGGGGCTGTGCGTCTTGCGGAGGCGTTCGATCACCTCATTGACGGCGGTGTCATCGACGGTGGCATCGATGGACTCGACGCGAGCGTCGGTATAGGGGCCGGGATCGATGACGGGATAGATGGGGATGGTCACTTTGAAGGCGAGGGGCTCGGCCTCGACGATTTCGACCTCGGGATCGCCGACCGGGACGAAATCCTCCTGTTCGAGGGCCCGGCGGTAAAGGTCGGACATGAGCTGCTTGTGGGCTTCCTCGACGACAATCTCGCGCCCATACATGCGCTCAAGGATGTTGCGGGGAGCTTTGCCGCGGCGGAAGCCGGGGACCGCAACTTGATTCGCCACGCGGCGATAGGCACGATCCATCGCCTTGGCGAACTCGTCGTCATCGGCGGCAAGGTCCAGCAGGACCCGGCTCTCCGGCAGCCGCTCCACGGATAGCTTCACGCTCGTCGCGTCCCTTCTCTGGTGGTGATGGCCAACAACACGGCCGGCGGAGCCACCCAAACGGGACAACCTGGCCCGCGAGTCGTTTTCCGCATCCGGCCCTCGGCATTCGACAGGCAAGTATACCAGAGGGGTTCCCATGCTCCGTCTTCTCTGGAGGGCGGAGGCAGGCAGCGATTGGGCCGTTGGACGCACGGGTGAGGTTGCGGCCATTGAGGCCCCATCCAGCGACAGGACGTGTTTGGCAGCGATTGGCCGATTGTAGCCAATTATGGTTAACCATGACGAAGATGGACGAACGGGTGTCTATGCTGGCTGTGACCAGGTGACACCGATCTGTCGTCGGTTGGATATTCTGGGATGCGGATAATATAAGGAGAGCGACCGAACAGGGCGTACGTTCATGTTGCGGAACAAAACGGCAAAGTGCTAAGGTGGGTGCACGTTCGGGCGCGCGGGGTACGGCCTGGGTCGAGCGGCGAGATCAACATGCCGACTCGAACAGCGGACGACTCAGCTGGAAGACGCGATCGGACGCGGCCAAGGAGGGGTAAGCGCTCACGTCGAGATCACGGACGCCAGTGGTTGCGGAAGGGGAAGGCCGCTCCCACGGGACTGACGAGGAACGACCGCAACCGGGGGAACGCCCCGAGTCCAGCCACACGCTGATCGACAGTGAGGGTGTGGACGGACGTCGGGACGGGAGGGAGTGGCGGTGAGAACCGCGCGCATTGTATCGATTGGAAGAACACGGCTGGTCGCGCTGGTGGCGGTCCTGACGATTGTCGGGGTGGCCGCGGCGCCGCTGGCGCCGACGCGCATGGAACGAGCGGCTGCGGCGGCAGGGTCGGCGATTATCACGCACAGCGCGGACGGCGTCCTCCTGCGATCGGAGCCAGATTTCGGGGCCGGGGTGATTGGCACCCTCGCCGAGGGGACGGTCGTTGGCCTGCGGACCGACGAGACCGACACGATCTACGATGCGGACGGGACGACGCGGTGGTGGCCGATCCGGACCGACGTGGGCGATGGCTGGGTGGCGGGATTCTATCTCCAGGTCGTGGGCAACCCCGACGCGCAGGAGGCGGCCGCGCCGGTAGCCCAAGCGGCGGAGCAAGCACCGGCCGAGCAGCCAGCGGTGGCGGTGCCGGCGGGAGATGATGGCGCGGGGCTCGGTGGATCGGCGGCGCGGGTCGCCGATCCCGAGGGCGTGAACCTGCGGGCTCAGCCAAGCCTCGGAGGGGAGAGTCTTGGGGCGCTCTCCTTCGACGCGCCGGTCGAGCTGCTGATTGACCAGACGGATACCGTCTACGCCGATGGCGGGCGCTGGTGGCCGGTGCGCGCGAACGGGCAGGACGGCTGGGTACTGGGAACGTACCTGGCGCCAGCCGCGGGCCAGGCCTCGGACGCGGACGGCCAGCAGCCAGCGGTATCTGAGGCGCAGCAGGATGTGCCCGCGGCTGACCAAACTGTGGCCAACACCGACGCGCCGGGCAAGCAGGGGCCGCCGAACGGCCCGTTGTTCTCGATCGGCTCCTACGTGCAGGCGATCACGGACGATGGGACGGGTCTCAACATTAGGACGGATGCGGCGCCGGACGCGGAGCGGGTGGGGAGCGTGCCCGAGAACGACGTCGTGCAGGTGATGGACGGACCATTCCAAGACCCGACAGGGACGGGTTGGTATTTGGTGACGGAAGGCGGTGTGACGGGATACGTGATCAGCACGTTTCTCAGTCAGGCCAACCAGCCCGCCGCGCCCGATGGCGATCGAGGACGGCAGCGGGATCAGCCGGGCCTGTCGCCACCCGATCTGGCGCCGGCGGCGGGTGTCGCGACCGGAACGTTCATCTTTTCCGATGCATCGGCGACGCTGACACAGGGCTACGGTTGTAGCCCGTACTGGTTCGAGCCCTGGGATCCGGGAGCGGGATGTAATTTCCACAACGGGCTGGACCTGGCTGACTCGTACTACACGCCGCTGCAGGCCGTCGATGGGGGCGTGGTCGAGTATGCAGGGTGGTGCGACTGCGGGCTTGGGTATTACGTCAAGATCGATCACGGCGACGGATTCAAATCCGTGTATGGTCACATGGCGGAACAGCCATGGGTCTCAACCGGTGAAGCAGTCAGCAAGGGCGAGGTGATCGGTCCAATGGGAAGCACTGGCAACTCGACCGGCCCGCATGTCCACTTCATGCTCGAGCTCAATGGGTCGACAGTGGATCCTTCCGCGTACGTCGGCTGACGCTCGGCGTGGCGATCGTCGTCGAGGGGGCGCCGTTTGGCGCCCCCTCTTTCATACCTGATACGGCATCCGGTTGAATGCTCGGTGGTCGCGGCGCCGGCACTCACCCCCCTACCCCGCGCCCAGAGGGCACCCGCCCGATGCGCGGCAACGGCCCTCACCCCCTACCCCCGCCCAGAGGGCACCCGCCCGATGCGCGGGAGAGGGGAAACGACACTCGAACATGCGATCGTCACCCGGAGTCCGTATGGTTCGTACAGCGTATCGGGGCGATGTTGGTTCCCGGCTTTTCACGCAGGGGCGACGCGGGATGCCTGGCTCCGCGTTCGATGTGGTTTGATCTCCTGATCGGCCGGCGGGTCGCGAGCGGGGGTGACAGGGGCGACGGGGCGTTCGCCGGGCTCTCGATCCTATCGCGCCGGGTCTACGCTTGGTATCGCTGGTTGCCGCTGAGACGCTGGTGGAAGCGCTCGGCGAAGGCGGCCGCATGGGGACCGGAGAGGACGAGCGAGCCGACGTGGCCGTGGCGCGCGGAGCCGGTGACGAACGGGTAGCGTAAGCCGCCGTCCTCAAAGCGCCGCTCGGCGTAGAAGAGCTCTTCGCTGAGGCGTCCAAATATTTCGTAGGCGAGCTGATCGACGCTCATCAGGTCGCGCAACGGAAAATCGACCCAGACGTGCAGCGTGACGCGGCCGTCATCGACGTCGGGGTCGCCGATCAGATGAGCACCTTCGACATTGCGCAAGACGTGCTCGACGTCGACGGAAAAGCGGAGATTCGCCTCGTTGTCCTCGGTCCACTCGGGCCCGTAGCGCTTCCGAAACGCCTCAATGACGTCGTCAAACATCGTTCGCGATCCTTGCTGCTGAGACTGTGACGAGCCGTGGTGGACGGGCGCGGAGGGGAGATCCACGGATCGATATACTATCGCGCTTGAAAGCGATGCGGTGGGAACGATTACGGCGGCGCGAGGGATGCCGGGATTTATCGGAGCGGGGGATGATGGAATCTGAGGGAGACGGCGGGGCAACGGGGCGGCGCGTTCCACCCGCGATCACGCACGAGGAGGTCCGACAACGGCAGAGCGCCGCGCGCGAACTGGCGAACCGAGCCGGCTACGATGCGCTGCTGGTAGTGGGACGCTCCTTTTACGACCGCCCAGGCGACCTGGCCTACCTCTCGAATCACTTTCCGCCGTTCCCAACCGCGGTCTTCTCCGAGGTCAACCGAGGGATGGGTCACGCGTTCCTGCTCCTGCCAATGGTCGGGGACGCGACGTTGCTGACGGACCCGCGGCGGCATCGAGAGGACCTGGTCGCGGTCGAGGATGTCCGGGCGGCGGCCGATCTTGGCGTGGGGGTGGTCGATCTGTTGCGGGAACGCGGCCTTGAGCGGGGCCGGGTGGGCTTGGTCGGAGACGACATCATGCCAGCGGCGTTCGATCGTTTCATCGCCCGCGCCCTGCCGGCGCTGACATTAGAACCGGAACCGGGGGTCGTTGCCGGTCTGAGGCAGATCAAGAGCGCGGCCGAGCAGGCGTTGCTGCGGGAGGCGGCACGCTGCGCCGATGCCGGGCTGGCGGCGGCGCTCACTACGCTGGAGCGACCGGGGGTGACGGAACGAGAGGTCTGCGCCGCGGGGATCGCGGCGGCGATGCGGGCGGGGGCGGATTTCGTCCGCTACTTTCGGGTTCACTCTGGGGTGTGGTCGGCGGCCGGCTCGCGCTGGCCGCAGGCGATGGATCGGGTGATTGAGCCGGGCGAGGTGGTGGCGATGGACATCATCGGCGCCTATCAGGGTTACGGCTTCGACGTGCTGAGGACGACGGTGGTGGGTACCCCGGACGCTGAGCGGCGAGCGATGCTCGACGCCGTGGAGGGGGCGGTGGAGCAAGCGGTGGGGCGATGCACGGCGGGAGCTACCGTGGGGGAGGTGGTTCAGGCGGCGGAGGCGATTTTCGCGACGACGGCGTTTGCCTCCCAGGTGGGGTCATTGATGGGGCACGGCATTGGTTTGGAGACGGTGGAGGAACCGTACGTCCAGCAGGGCGGCAGTGCGGAGTTGCGTCCAGGCATGGTGCTCTGTATCGAGCCAGGGATCTTCGTGCCGGGGTGGGCGGGGGCGTCGATCGAGCAGGAGGTCATCATCCGTGACGAGGGGCCACCGGAGGTGATCACGCCGACGGCGACGCATCTTTGGTAGGCTGGAACGAGCGGGGCGCGGGAGCCGTCGGTGCTCCGGCGAGGTGGTGGGAAGGAGCGTTTCGTGCAGCGAGTTTTCGACGTCATCCTGCGGCGGGAGCGGCTGGAACCGGCTATTCCGGTTTGTCCGGACCACAAGGTCGAGATGCGTCTGCGCGGCAAGCAGGGCCGACCGACGCGCTTTACGGACCAGAGCGAGGAGGAGTACACGCTGATCTACTTCTGCCCGGTCGAGGGGTGTAACCAGACGGCTCAGGTGCAGCGCGTGAAGACGCAGATCCCGGTGCCGGGGGCGGCGCCGGAGCGTCCCGCGTTCGCCCGCCGGGGGGAGCCCAGAGATTAGGGACGGGGGCTAAGATTCTCGCCCTGATAGGCGCCGCGGTAGCCCTCGGCGACGGGAGCGGCGAGGCCGAAGAAGACGAGCTGGAGCAGCCTCGCATTGGACGCCACCCGGAACCCAGCGGGGTTGTTGACGATCAGTAGCGAGGTCGAGCGGCCGCGGTAGCCGGCATCCCAGACGGCGCTATGGATGCTGACGCCGCAGCGGCCGAGGCTGGAGCGGGGGCGGCCAAGTGCCATCAGGTCGGTTGGGAGGTCGACAACTTCGTTGAAGACGATCTGGTAGGGTCCGGGCAGGAGATCGAGCAAGCCACCGTCAGCAAATCGGAGGGGCTCAACGTCCGGGAGCTGGCGGCCCGCGTTGTCGCGAGCGATGGTGCCTGGGCCGGCGAAGCGGCCGACATCGCGCAGTGTGAGATCGAACCCATTCGGCTGGAGCTGTTCCTCCAGGTCGAGCCACTGGCTGATGAGGGGTGGGTCAGCGAGGATGCGCTGGCGTAGCGACTCGCGGCCGAGCACGCCCGGGTGTGATTCAACTGCCGTACCGTCGGTCACACTGAACTCCAATTCGTTCAGGCCAACATTGTGCCGCTCGTTCGCGGTTCGGCCAGGGCTGAAAGGATCCTAGCGTGCCAGATGTAAGCGTCTAATGGACGGGAGTAGAGATCTTGGACGTATCGGCCGTGAGGAGCGCGTCCCGGAGCCACGTTTGGGCGAGTGCCGACGGACCCACCCCCTGGGCCCTCGCGGCGGCGAGAAGGCGGTGGAACTCCTCGCGCTCAAGGGTAAGGGTCAGTGTGTAGCGCGGCGGATCACCAAATTCGACCTCGACCGGTTCCCACTCGTCCTCGAACTCGGTCGTGTCATGTTGGTCCCAAAAGGCTGTCTCGGCCTCTAGCGACTCGAAGGTGGGAATTCTGGCAATAGGCTCTCTGCGGTCGGGCATGGAACCGTCCTCCATCAGCGGCGCCGGAAGGAACGACGCTCTTCGTCCGTCGCGCCGCAAGCGGTTACCACGGCAAAGGACGACGTCCCCCGCCGGGCGAGGATAACGGTGAGAAACCGTCCACCGCGCGTTTGTCCGATGAACCGGTACGTCCGCTCCCGTCCATGCGTTACAAACGAAGTGCCGAATACGACATCTTCGACCTCCTCTGGATCGACACCGTGACGAGCGATGTGGTCAAGCATGGAATCGCTCCAAGCGATCTCGCTGACTCGTACCACGGTCGCTCCTCACGTCAAACCCCGGCGAGATCATACCCCCTCACGTCCAGGCCGACGACATCACAGACGTTCCGCGACCTCCGGACGTTGCGCTCAACGCAGAGAACGACGACCAAAGGGAGGCCAGGGATCCCTCACTCGTTCGGAGCGATTTGGATGTCGTCGCCGACGACGCGGACGCGGTAGGTGGCGACGGGGGTAACAACGGGGAAGGCGACGGGGGAGCCCGTGCGGATGTCGAAGGCGCCGCCATGGAGGGGGCACTCGACTTCGTCGCCGACGGTCTCGCCGTCCGACAAGGATGCCTCCTCGTGGGTGCAGATATCGCTCAGGGCGTAAAACTCGCCGTCGAGATTGATGAGGCAGACGGGGTCGTCGGCGACCTCGACGTAGGTCATTTCGCCGGGGGCGAGGTCGGTCACTTTGGCGACGGTGACGAACGCGTTTTCAGCCATCAGCTACACGACCTCGGCCGCCAGTGAACGACGACGGGTTCGGACGATGTCAGTGCGATCCCACATGGCAATCACTGGCCGATCGTTGATGGGGAATACGAGGGGGTTCACAGGTCATCATCCCCCTGGTCGATGCCGTAGATCCCCGCCTTGAGCACCTTGAGGCCCAACAGCGCGCATTTGAGGCGGGCGGGGCTGATGGGGATGCCAAGCTCTTCCAGGAGGTCGTCCTTGGTCAGGGCCTTGACCTCGGCGAGGGGGAGGCCGTGGACCATCTCGGTCAGAATCGAGGTCGAGGCTTGACTGATGGCGCAGCCGCGACCGGAAAACTTGATGTCGGAGACGTGGTCGCCGGAGACGCGGACATCGATGCGGACCTCGTCGCCACAGAGGGGGTTGGTGTCCTCGTACGAATAGTCGGCGGGGTCGAGCGTCCCCTTGTTCCGAGGATTGCGATTATGGTCCAGGATAATTTCACGGTAGAGACCATCGGCCATACGCGTTGTCGACTTTCAGCTAGAAGCGAGTCATGCGGAGCAATCCGTGGAGGATTGACGTTAGACCTTGAAAATCGCGTTCACCTTATGGAGGGCGGCGACGAGACGGTCGACATCCTGCTCGGTGTTGTAGACGTAGAAGCTGGCGCGGGTGGTGGCGACGACGCCAAGCTCGCGCATCAGGGGCTGACAGCAGTGGTGACCGGCGCGAACGGCGACGTTTTCACCGTCGAGGATCGCCGCGACGTCGTGGGGGTGGATATCGCCGAGGGTGAACGAGATGACGCCACCACGCTGATCGGGATCGGTAGGTCCGAAGATGGTCAGGCCAGGCACCTCCGGCAGCCGCTCCAGCGCGTAGGTGGTGATCTGCCGCTCGTGGGCGCGGACCTGGTCCATGCCGAGGGCGGTGAGGTACTCGACAGCGGTACCTAAGCCGATCGCTTCGCCGACGGCGGGCGTGCCGGCTTCGAACTTGGCGGGGACGTCGGCCCAGGTGGAGTGGGTCAGCTCGACCTTGCGGATCATGCTACCGCCACCCATGAAGGGCGGCATCGCCTCGAGCAGCGGGCGTTTGGCGTAGAGGATGCCGGAGCCCATTGGCGCGAGCATCTTGTGGCCAGAGAAGGCGAGGAAGTCGCAATCGAGCGCCTGGACGTCGACGGGAAAATGGGGAACGCTCTGGGCGCCGTCGATCAGGACGTGCGCGCCGGCACGATGGGCGCGGCGCACGATCTCAGCTGCGTCGGTGATGGTGCCGAGGGCGTTCGAGACGTGAGGGAAGGCCACCAGTTTCGGCTGCCGCTGGAGCAAGTGATCGAGGTGCGCCATATCGAGTTGGCCGTCAGGGGTCAGCCGGACGTGAGCCAGCTCGGCGCCCTTTTCCTCGGCGAGGAGTTGCCAGGGGACGAGGTTGGAATGGTGGTCCATGACGGTCAGGACGATCAGATCGCCCAGGCCGATGTTCTGGCGGCCCCAGGTTTGGGCGACGAGGTTGATGGCCTCGGTGGTGTTGCGGACAAAGATGCATTCGCGGGCGGACGCGGCATTGATGAAGGCGGCGACGAGGTGGCGGGCCTCCTCGTAGCGGGCGGTGGCGCGCTCCGAGATCTGGTAGACGCCACGGTGGATATTGGCGTTGTAGGTGAGATAGTAGTCACTGAGGGCATCGATGACGGCGGCCGGTTTTTGGGAGCTGGCGGCGCTGTCGAGGAAGACGAGCGATTGGTCCCGCTCGTTGGTCTGGCGGAGGATCGGGAAGTCGGACCGGACGAGCGCGGCGTCGAGGGATGTCAAGTGGGTTTGCGTCGTCATGATGATGCGACCTCCTGGAAAGCGAGTACCGGGTGCAGGGAGTGGGCGACTGACGGCGGCCGAGGTGACGGCTTGCGCCTGATGGGTGTCAGAGGCGGCACGCTCGCGGGAATCCCGGCGCCGTCCGTGCCAACCGCCTAGATGCCGACCTTGTGGGCGATGGCGCCCTGCAGAAAATCCTGAATCTCGGCGACTGGAATGCGGTCGATGACGGGCCGGAAGAAGCCTTCGACGATGAGCTTTTGCGCCTCAGAGCGCTCGATCCCCCGGGCCTGCAAGTAGAACATGTGCTCCTCTTCGACCTGGGAGACGGTCGCGCCGTGGGTGCAGCGAACATCGTTGGCGCCGATCTCGAGGTTCGGAATGGTATCGGCGCGGGCCATGCGGCTCAGGACGAGGTTCCGGTTCTGCTGGTAGGCGTCGGTCTTCTGGGCACCCTCTTCGACCTTGATCAGGCCGGAGTAGACCGAGCGAGCGCTGCCCTTGAGGGCACCTTTGAATTCGAGGTTGCTGGTGGTGTAGGGCGATTCGTGGAGCTGCCAGGTGTGATGATCGAAGAACTGGTCGCCATCGGCGAAGAAGATGCCGAGCATTTCCGCCAGGCTATTCTGACCGCGGAGGTGGGCGCCGATCGAGTTCTTGGTGAACTTGGAGCCAAGGGTGACGTGGAGGGAGTTGAGGGTCGCGTCGTCGGCCAGGGTGGAGCGCTCGGTCATGAAGTTCCAGACGTGCCGTCCCCAATCCTGGACCTGAACATAGCGGAGCTTAGCATCCCGCCGGACGATGAGCTCGACGACGCCGGAGGCGAACGCCTGGTGCTCCTGTGTCTCGGAGCGGTAGGAATCGACGACGAAGGCCTCGGCGCCTTCCTCAAGCACGACGAGGGTGTGGGCGAAGAGGGCGGCGCCAGGTTCGGTGGCGACGACGAAGGAGCGGAACGGGAGCTCGACCTGGACATTCTTCGGGACGTAGAGGAAGGCGCCGCCCTGCCAGAAGGCGGCGTGGAGGGCTTCGAACTTCCCAAAGTCGACGGGGACCGCCTCAGTCATGAAGTATTGACGGACGAGGTCTGGATGCTCCCGGACGGCTGTATCGAGGTCAGTGAATATGACGCCCTGGCGGGCGACCTCTGGATCGAGCTCGGCGTGGACCGTGGCGGCGTCTCCCTGGACAATGGCGCCGGCGCGGTGGACGGCGGGGCCAAGCCCACCTTCGCCCGCCGGGAGGAGACCATCCAGCCCGGCACCTTGACGTTCCAGGCCGGCGAAGGGGAGCTGGCGGTCGAGTTTGAGACCCCGCAGGTCGGTGCGGCGCCACTCCTCATCGGTGCGTTTGGGCATAGGGAGCCGGTCGTAGGTCTCCCAGGCGGCGAGGCGCGCCTCGCGCACCCAATCCGGCTCGGCCTTGCGTCGTGACAGCTCGTCGACCGCTTCCCGGGTAAAGCCAGTGAGAGAGGTCGTGGTTGGGTCTTTGGTGATCGTCGCGTCCATCGTCTCCTCGGGGTGAAGTTTCGGAGAGGGAGGAGGGGGGGCAGCGGATCGCCCCGCCCCCTTTCGCTGCCAGGAGCGACGCGGTCCGGTTCGGGAACGCCGCTCCAATGCTCCCCTAGCCGACCGAGCCTTCCATCTCGAGCTGGATCAGGCGGTTGAGCTCAACCGCATACTCGAGCGGCAGCTCCTTGGCGATCGGCTCGATAAAGCCATTGACGATCATGCTCATTGCGTCGGTCTCGGAGATGCCCCGGCTCTGGAGGTAGAAGATCTGCTCCTCGGCAACCTTGGAGACAGTCGCCTCGTGGCCAATCGAGACCTTTTCTTCCTCGATCTCCATATAGGGGTAGGTATCGGTGCGGCTCGTCTCATCGAGCAGCAGGGCATCACAGACGACGTTGCTGCGGACGTCTTCGGCGCCCTTATGGACCTTGACGAGGCCACGGTAGGAAGAGCGTCCCGTCCCCTTCGAGATCGACTTGCTGGTGATCTGAGAGGAGGTATGGGGGGCGACGTGGACGACCTTACCGCCGGCGTCCTGATGCTGACCGTCGCCGGCGAAGGCGACCGAAAGAATTTCGCCGCGGGCACCGGGCTCCATCAACCAGACCGCGGGGTATTTCATGGTCAGCTTGGAGCCGAGGTTGCCATCGACCCACTCCATCGTCGCATCCTTGTAGGCGGCGGCGCGTTTGGTGACGAGGTTGTAGACGTTCTTGCTCCAGTTCTGAATCGTGGTGTAGCGGCAGCGCGCCCCTTCCTGGACGATGATCTCGACGACGGCGGAGTGGAGGCTGTCCGTCGAGTAGGTCGGCGCGGTGCAGCCCTCAACGTAGTGGACGTAGGAGCCGGGGGCGCAGATGATCAGGGTCCGCTCGAACTGACCCATGTTCTCAGCGTTGATCCGGAAGTAGGCCTGGAGCGGGACTTCGATCTTGACGCCTTCCGGGACATAGATGAAGGAGCCGCCGGACCAGACCGCCGAGTTGAGGGCGGCGAACTTGTTGTCGTTGGCGGGGATGATGGTACCGAAGTACTGCTTGACGATATCGGGATGCTCGCGGAGGGCGGAGTCCATGTCGAGGAAGATGACGCCCTGCTTGGTGAGGTCGTCGCGGAGCGAGTGGTAGATGACCTCCGACTCGTACTGGGCGCCGACGCCAGCGAGGAACTTCCGCTCGGCATCGGGGATGCCAAGCTTCTCAAAGGTGTCCTTGATGTAGGCGGGGACTTCGTCCCAGGTCTTGCCTTGCTTCTCACTGGGGCGGATGTAGTAGAAGATGTTGTCGAAGTCGAGGTCAGCAAGGTTGCCGCCCCAGTTCGGCATGGGGCGCTTGTAGAAATGATCGAGCGCCTTGAGGCGGTAATCCCGCATCCAGGTGGGCTCGTCTTTCATGGCTGAGATTTCGGAGACGACCTGATGGGAAAGGCCACGCTTGCTCTTGAAGACGTAGTCTTCCTCGTCGCGAAATCCGTACTGGTAATCGGCGATGTCGACTTGGGGCTTGGCGACCATTGGTCACTCCTCGCGATGCGCCACCGGCAGCAGGCTACTGGCGCGTGGATAGGCGGTTAGGCGGCGCCGACGAGTTGGGCGCGAAGCCCTTCGTAGCCCTTGGCTTCGAGCTCGAGGGCCAGTTCGGGACCGCCCTCTTCGACGATGCGACCGTCCATCATGATATGGACGAAGTGCGGTTTGACATGGTTGAGCAGCCGCTGGTAGTGGGTGATGAGCAGCACGCCCATCTCAGGACCGGCAAGGGCATTGACTCCTTCGGAGACGACCTTGAGAGCGTCGATGTCGAGACCGGAGTCGGTCTCGTCGAGGATCGCCATGGTTGGCTCCAAGAGGGCCATTTGGAGGATCTCGGCCCGCTTCTTCTCACCACCGGAGAACCCTTCGTTGAGGTAGCGGGTGGCGAAGGTGTCATCCATCTTAAGGAGCACCATCTTCTCCTTCATGAGGCGGCGAAATTCGCGCGGAGCCATCGGCTTGGCCTCACCACCGGCGGCGGCGGCCGCTTCGGCGCGGGCGTTGCGAACAGAGGTGAGGGCCATGCGAAGGAAGTTGGCCATGGAGACGCCGGGGATGACGGTCGGGTACTGGAAGGCGAGGAAGATGCCCTTGCGGGCGCGCACATCCGGCTCCATCTCGAGGATGTCCTCGCCGTTGAAGCGGATCGCGCCTTCGGTCACCTCATAGGAAGGATGCCCAGCGAGAACATTGGCGAGGGTGCTCTTGCCGGAGCCGTTCGGCCCCATCAAGGCGTGAATCTCGCCTTTGTTGATGGTGAGGGTCACCCCTTTGAGGATTTCCTTGTCCTCAATCGAGGCGTGCAGGTTCTCAATCTCGAACATGGGCACGTTGGAAGTCTCAGTGATCACGCCGGATCTATCCTCCCTTCGCCACTGGTGGCGGTTGCTCGACGATAGGGCCGCCCCGCTGGCGCCCGTGCGACGTCTTTCTGGAATTCGGCCCTGGCCCCGCGACAGCGCGGACAGTGACCGGCGAAAACGGTGTGGTGGCTGGAGATATCGAAGCCACTCTGGTCGGCGGCGACGTGCCGGGCGATGAGGGCGACGGGAACATCGACATCCATGATGAGGCCGCAGGCGGTGCAATGGACGTGGTCATGGCGATCGACGCGCTTGTCGTAGCGGCTGGCTTGGTCAGCAAACGTCAGCTCCTGGATGAGCTCGTGCTGGGCGAGCAGATGGAGGGCACGATAGACGGTTCCGTAGGCAATCCGGGGATCGCGACGGCGAACGCGCTCGAAGATCTCGCCAGCGGTGAGATGGCTCTCAGCACCCCGCACCTCGTCGAGGATCTCGGCTCGTTGGACTGTCTTCCGGTAGTCCTTCATGCCACCTGAGCTCCGCCGCGCGATCAGCTGCTACTTGCGAATGAGTCTCGTTTTCAGGTGGAATCTTACCATGAGCGTCGGAATTGCGGCAAGGGTCGGGCATGCTCCGCGGTTGGTTCTGGGCAACTCCCACGGCGTCCAGTGAGTCAGCTGCCAATCGGCATACCAGCATTGGCACACGTCCCAGCTCCCTGGGGCGGCCCGGCTAATGATCGCGTGTTACCTTCACCGTGGCTCAGGCAGGTCGGAGACGATCCATGATGGGAATACGGGTTCCCACTCATCGAGATTGAGGCAGACGCTTGATGGGCGCCGCGCCGCGGCAAGAAGGGCTGCCATGCGATCGAGGGATCGCCGGTGGGGGCGGACCGTGTCGCCACCAGTTATGTCGCTTTATGTCGCTAGCGCGAGACGCAGAGGCATCGACCCGGCGAGACGAAGCGTCGGTTTCGTGCGCGATCGGCGGGTGATGAACGTACGAGGGGCGGAATGTCGTTGGGGAGGAACCTGATGGACGGAGATTACAACGAGCTGCAAGTGCGGGAGGTGCTGGTGGACAATCAGGGCACGGTGACGGCGCTGCGGATCGAGGTGGTCTGGGGAACGCGGCGGGGAGTGGACGAGCCGCTGATTTGGGATCGCGGGATGTTCACGGTAGGGGCGGTCGGACCGCTGGCGGGGTTGGACGTCGGCGACCAGCTGGACCTGCAACCTCGTCCTGGCGCCGCCGGATAATCTCAGGCGCAAGGACGCCACCCGGGAACGAGACCGCTAGCGCCCGCGGGCACGAGGGAACGCCGCGATATAGGATGTGGTAGGAACGATCAGCTGGCGAACGACGAGGCGGTCGTAAAGGACACGAGCGATGGTGACCATGCATCTCGATCTTGATGAGGAACTTGTGGCGCTGCTGCGCGAGCAGAACAGGTCTCCGGCGGTCGTGGCGCGGGAGCTGATCGTGCTGGAACTGTACCGGCAGGGTGTTATCTCGCGCGGCAAGTCGGCTGAGTTTCTTGGCGTGTCGCTGCGGCAGTTCCTCGACCGGGCCGCGGCTTTGGGCATTCCCTACGTCGATTACACGGAGGAGGAGTGGGCAGCGGAGATTCGGGCGGTCAACGATCTGGTTCGCGAGCATCAGTCGTCGCCGGCACAAGCCCGCTGATCGCTCTGGAGCGGATCGACCGGCTCGATCTGCTCAGTGACGTCTTCGAGGAGGTGCTGGTACCATCGGCGGTCATTCGTGAGTTCGGGCCAGGTTTGCCGGCCACGTGGGTCGTTCACCGCGATCCGACATCGCTGCTCGCGCTCCGAGGACTGGGAGCGACGCTTGGGTCTGGGGAACGCGAGGCCATCGCGCTGGCAGCAGAGGGAGGCGCCGGTCAGATTCTGACCGGCGATGGTCCGGCCCGGAGCGTGGCGGCGGCACTTGGGCTCCGGGTCATCGGTACGGCAGGTGTCTTATTGATTGCCAAGCAGATAAACCTGCTGCCTTCGGTTCGCCCTGTCCTCGAGTCGCTCCTTGCCACTGGTTTCCGCCTTTGGCGGGACGTCGTGGAACGCGTGCTCGATCAGGTGGGGGAGAGCCGTTAGATGACCTGTATGGTAAGGGTCATGCTCGTCATCGGCCGTGACCGAAGAGGAGGGCGCCAATGTCAACCGTGGCCGTGACTCGCGTGATCCCAGAGGTGGGGCTGCAACGGCTGCGAGAGGCGGCCGAGGTCCGGTTGTGGGAGGAGGAGCTACCACCGAGCGCGGAGGAGCTGGCGGCGTTACTTCGGGGATGCGATGGGGCGTTGACGCTGCTGACCGACGAGATTACGGGAGCGGTGCTTGACCGGGAGCCGCAACTGAAGGTGATCAGCAACTTCGCCGTGGGCTACGACAACGTTGACGTGCCGGCGGCGACGGCGCGGGGGGTCGCGGTCTGCAACACGCCGGAAGTGCTGACGGAAACGACGGCGGATTTCGCGTGGGCGCTGCTGATGGCCTCGGCCCGGCGCGTGGTCGAGGGCGCCGATTACGTGCGGGCGGGGCGGTGGCGCACGTGGGGTCCAAAGCTTCTGTTGGGGCGAGATCTGACGGGCGCGACGCTCGGCATCATCGGTTTCGGCCGGATCGGGCGGGAGGTCGCGAAACGGGCGCGGGGCTTCGAGATGACGACCCTGGTCTATGATGAACGGCGGGATGAAGCGGCGGAGCGCGAGCTTGGCGTCGCGTATCGACCGTTTGACGATCTCCTGCGCGAGTCGGATTTCGTGACGCTCCACGTGGCGCTGACACCGGAGACGGAGCGAATGATCGGCGCGCGGGAGCTGGAATTGATGAAACCAACCGCGATCCTCGTCAACGCCGCTCGCGGTCCGGTGGTCGACACGGACTCGCTGGTGCGGGCGCTCAGCGAGGGGACGATCGGCGGCGCGGCACTCGACGTGACCGACCCCGAGCCGTTGCCGGCGGACCATCCCTTGATCGCGCTGCCGAATGCTCTGATCGTCCCCCACATGGCGTCGGCGACCGTCGCCACGCGGGACAGGATGGCGGAACTGGCAGCTGAGAATTTGCTGGCGGTGCTGGGTGGCGAGCAGCCACCGTATATCGTCAATCCCGAGGTGCTCGGCCGGCCGTAAACCGCTCGCGGACACGGCCGACGCCAGGGGCGGGCGAGTTGTCCTGGGACGTGGGGAGGCCGGGCACGGGTGCCTGGGACCGCGTAGCGGGAGCAATCAGCGTGAGTGGCGGTTGTATACTGCCAACGTCGATGCGCCCTCGCGGCGATTCCTCGTCTGCCCGATACGCAACAGCAATGAGGTGAGATCGCACCATGTTTCGCTGCAAGGTCTGCGGGTGGATTCACGAAGGCGCCACCCCGCCCGATACGTGCCCGTCCTGCGGCAGCCCGGCCGATCGCTTCCGAGCGATGACGGGAGCCGAGGTTTCGGCGGTGACGGGCGACATGGCGTCGTATGGGGTGGCCGGTCAGGGTTACGACGACATCGAGATCGAAGATGGGCGGAGGATCCGTCTGCTGGCCTTCGTCGATGCCTCGTTCTACTCCCCGTTCACGATCCGCTCGGGCAAGCGCTATCCGATCTACACCGGTGACCCGCAATGGTTCTCCGACAACATCCCGTGCATGACGGCCTGTCCGTCGCACACGGATATCTCACGGTATATCGCGTTTATCGCCGATGGCCGGTACGCCGACTCGTACGAGCTGAACCGCGAGCACAATGTCTTCCCTGGCTGCCTCGGGCGAATGTGCGCCAGGCCGTGCGAGGATGCTTGCCGGCGTAAGGAGATCGACGCCCCGATCGGGATTTGCTACCTGAAGCGGGTGGCCTCCGACTACCGGGGCGAGACGCGGCGGGAAGCGCCGCCGGCGCCGAATGGGTTGACGGCGGCGGTGGTCGGGGCCGGCGCGAACGGTTTGACGACCGCCCGTCAGCTGGCGCGCAAGGGGTATCAGGTCACGGTCTTCGAGCGGTGGCCGGTGCCTGGCGGGGTGATGTGGACGGGGGTGCCGGAGTGGCGGCTGCCGCGTGACGTGATTCTGGAAGAAACCGAGTTGATCGCCGATCTGGGGATCGAGATTCGCTACAACACGGAGGTCGGCAAGGATATTTCCTTGCGGGAGTTGACGGAGAGCTGCGACGTGGTGGTGATCTCCGCCGGTTGCCAGACGCCGCAGGAGCTGGGTGTCCCGGGTGAGGAGCTCGATGGGGTCGTCTCCGGGCTGAAGTTTCTGGAGGATGTCAGCCTCGGGCAGAAAGACGTTTGGGTAGGCCGCCGCTGCGTCACGATCGGCGGTGGTTTCACGTCAATGGACTGCGTGCGAACGGTGTTGAGGATGGGCGCCGAGCAGTCGGTGATGACGTATCGCAGGAGCATCCAGGAGATTCCGGTCGACGAGTTGGAGCTGGAAGAGGCCGAGGTGGAGGGGGTTGAGATCATGTACATGGTCTCGCCCAACCGGGTGATCGGCGACGAGAACGGCACCGTGATCGGGCTCGAGATGATCCGCAACGAGCTTGGGGCGCCGGACGCGAAGGGAAGGCGGCGGCCGGAGCCGGTGGCGGGCTCAGAGTTCGTGATCGACTGCGACATGATTCTGGTGGCGATCGGTCAGCGCCAGGACAACACTCTGCTCGGCGACCTGCCGGTGCAGACCGACCGGCGGGGGGTACCGCTGCTTGACCAGAATCTGAAGACGGAGTTGCCGAACGTCTGGGCTTCTGGCGACTACGTGGTGAACCCCACGAATTTCATCTCCTCGATCGGTGAGGGCAAGCGGGTGGCCGACTTGATCGACCAGGAGATGCGGGGCGCGCTGCCGAAGCTGAAAGAGATGGAGATTACCCGGGTCCCGACCGAGTACATCGCGACGCCGAATCCGCTCGTTTCGGAAGGGGTGGCGGAGTGGAGTCTGACGGCGATGAGTCGCCGTCTCGTTTGGGGCGACGACTACGCCGGAGTGGGGCGGCAGATGATGCCGAGCCTGCCGACAGAGGTGCGGGGCCTTGGGACAGGTGACACCACGCTGGAGGTGGAGCTGGGCTACACCAAGCCGATCGGGTTCGAGGAGGCGAAGCGGTGTCTCCAGTGCCAGCTCAATATCTTTATCGATGGCAACCGCTGTATTCTCTGTAACTCCTGCGGCGACGTCTGCCCGCACCAGTGCATCGAGATGATCTCGCTGGAGCGCATCTACGCGATCGACAACGACGAAGAGCTGGCGGAGATGGCGCGGGCGGAGCTGGGGCCGAACGCGGCGGCGATGGTGATCGACGAGCGAGCCTGCATCCGCTGCGGGTTGTGCGTCGACTGGTGCCCGACCGAGTGCCTAACGATGGACCACTTCCGGGTGACACCGGCGGAGGAGCGGGAGAGCGTCGATCTGGCGATCGTGGCTGACGGGTAGCGTCAAACGGGGCCGCACGCGCTAATCCGCTTCGGCACGGCGGGGTGGAGCGGTCGCGAAACGTGAGGGTGTGGCGTTCACCCTCAACCGCTACCTCCGAGCGCCTTCATCCCCGGCTTGACAGCCCTCACCGCCTACTCCCTATCCCGATGCGTGGGAACGGCCCTCACCCCCTACCCCCTCTCCCGATGCGCGGGAAAGGGGACGCTAGTGAACCGGCAGCGCGGTATCCATCACTCAACTGGCTCTGGTATCGCCCGTCGCGTGGGCGGGTGGTCGACGCTGGACTGGCAGCGAACGCCTGGAACGAACCAGTGCAGCGATCGCTGGCTAACCCGGCGATGAGCGAGAGATCGTGCAGCAGTGGGTGGAGTCGCGAGGTGAGACAGACGCCCGGCTACGACCCAACGGCCGGCAGGGTCGGTGGGCGACGTGTCCACCCGTCCCATGGGTGCTGTCAGCCGCGGGTTCGTGCGGAATGCTACGGACGGTGGTCGGACATGACGAGCGACCGATGGGCTGCGACGCCCGCGAGGTAGCCCCCCGCCACCGCCCCGGCAATGCTGCTCGGCTCGCGCGCGGCATCGCCCGCCGCGTAGACCCCCGGCACGGTTGTCTCCATGGTGGCATCGATGCGGATGATGGGGCCGATCGGGCTGTCGTCGAAGGCGCAGCCGAGCGCGGCCGGGAGCGGGCTCGCCATCCGGGTCGGTACCCCGGTGAAGACGGCGTCAAGCTCGACCGTGCGCCCGTCGCGGAGTTGGACGCCCGCCAGGTGCCCTGGCTCGCCGGCGATCGCCGCGACCTCTCCCTCCTCGATCGCCACACCCCGCGCCTCCAGCGCCGCGCGCGTCGCCTCGTCGGGAAGGGCAATCGCATTGGGAAAGAAGGTGACCTCGCCCCAGTCGCGGATCAGCAGCGCCTGATGCGCCGCCATCGGGAGGAACGCCACAACGCCGAGCCGTCCGCCCGCGACCTCGTAGCCATGGCAGTAGGGGCAGACCGCCACTCCCTTGCCCCACTGCTCCCGCAGGCCGGGGAGGATCGGGAGCTCGTCCACCAGCCCAGTCGCCAATACCAGTCGCGACGCCGCGTGCGTCGTGCCGTCGGCCAGGGTGACCGCGAAGCCGGTGTCGGTCGGTGTGGCGGCGGTGGCGGTGCCGTCGATGAAGGAGACGGTCGGATAGGCTGCTACATCGGCGCGCCCGTCGCGGACGATGTCACCGGGTGGGCGGCCATCCTGCCCCAGGAAGCCGTGGGCGCTCTGCGCGAAGCGGTTGCGGCGCTGCCCGGCGTCGATGATGAGCACCCGCTTGCGGGCGCGGGCAAGTGCCAGAGCGGCGGAGAGTCCGGCGTAGCTTCCGCCGACGATGATGGCGTCGTGGGTCATGGGATCACTCCTGTCCTGTGGCCGGGCGACGGTCGTCGCCGTCCCGCATCTGTCCGGGCGCCACGTCCATCAGCCCTGACAACCCCGTCCGCTCGACCCACCGACGCTGAACACCGGCTGAGAGGTCGGCAAGGGAGATGGCGCCGAGGCGGCGGAGGAGCAACGTTTCGGCCTCGGCGTAGAAGCCGTCGAGCGCTTCGGCGACCGTCGCCTCGACCAGGCAGCCCGGTATTCCCGGCTCTCGCGCGGGAGCGAGGACGCCGCGCTCGCCCAGAGCGACATAGACCTCGCGCAGGGAGATCGCGGCGGGTGGGCGGGCCAGGGTCCAGCCGCCGCCGTGCCCCTTCGTGGAGGTCACGATCCCGGCCCCGCGCAGCCCGGCGAGGGCGCGGCGGATCACGACCGGGTGGGTGTGCAGGCAGGCGGCCAGCTCCTCCGACGTCAACGGGCGCTCGGGCGCCGCGGCGAGATGGGCCAGGATGTGGAGGGCGGCGAAGAGCTTGCTATCGCGTTTCATGTAACTATAATAGTTACGTGAAAGGCGATCGTCAAGTAGGAGCCTTGTCTGTACCGGAGCTACCTGGTCACGGAGCCGGTAGCAGCCAAGCGAGGGGCAGAGCACGACGGTCGTCGCGCAAGGTCAGCGCCAGGGTTATGACGCCGACTGCCGCTCACTAGGCGACGAAGGGCCCCCAGCCCGGCGACAGCGGGTGAGCGAGGGCGACGACGTCGCTACGTGAGAGCGGCGAGCGCCGCGGCGACGGCGGGGGCGGTGATGTCGAAGTGGGAAGCGGACCAGGCGGCTTCGCCGTCGCGGACGACGATCACCTGGGGCGACTCGTGCTCGACGCCGGTTTGCGACGCCACGTCCATCGATAGGGGTTGCGATTCCGCGACATCGAGCACGGTGACATCGCCACCGAGTCCCGCCAGTTCGCGGTAGGCGCGAAGACTAATAGAGCAGAACGGGTCGTGCTTGAAGAGGAGGATCGGACCCTCCTCCGACCGCTGCCGCACCGCTTCCCACTCGGTGGATTGGGTGATGGGAATGAAGCGTGTTTCCATGATTGTCATCAACCTCGCTGGTGGTGATGCATGTCTCGCCAGTCGCGCCACGCCGGGTGCAAGACCCTATCTCTGGAGCGGTCGAACCCCTCCGCCGGGAAAAGCACGGGATGTGCCGCGAGATCGAAGCGCCGGGATGGAGAGCGTTGCTTAGTCACCTCCGCCTTCGAACGAGGTGACTTCGGCGACCGTTTGGAGATCGTCGATGACGTCACCGGGGATCGCCGCCGATGGCCGCCGGGTGATGGCGCTGACGGCGGCGGGATCGAGTTTCGGGACGCGACCGGCGGTAAGGAGACCGTTGGTCTCCTGCTCGGTGTCGGTGAGCTGGGTGTAACAAAAGCCGGAGATCGCCGGTGATTCGAGGACCGCGTCGAGCAACTCCTGGTACTTGGCGAGGAACGCCTCGGTCGTTGGGACGGTGCCGTAGCCGTGCCAGCGCTCGCCGGAGGCCGGGGCGTGGCTGATGCCGCCAAACTCGGTCAGCATCGCTGGTTCGCCGCCGCGGCTAGCGGAAGGGAGGGCGATCGAGCGGTAATGGGGCTGGACCTCCCGCATGGTGCGGTCGAGCGCTTCGATGGTGCCGTAGCGCTGCCGCAGCGTGGCACCGTCGAGCGCGTAATCGTGGATACCCCAGACGTCACTGGCGAGGTGCTCCCAGCCGTCGTTGCCGATGGCGGGGCGGGTGGGATCGAGGGCCCGGGTGAGGTGGTAGAGGGCGCGGACGTAATCGCGCTGGGCGGGATCTCGGTCCAGGCTCGGGACACCCCAGCTCTCGTTAAGCGGTACCCAGGTGACGATGCTGGGGTGGTTGTAGTCGCGCCGGAGGACCTCCAGCCACTCACGAGTCAGGCGCTCGACGGCGGTCGGTGAGAAGACATAGGCGTTCGCCATCTCGCCCCAGACGAGCAGACCGAGACGATCGCACCAATAGAGGAACCGGGGGTCCTCGACTTTTTGATGGATGCGGACGCCATTGAAGCCGAGCCCCTTGACGAGCTCAACCTCGCGCCGAAGCGCCTGAGCGCTGGGTGCGGCGAGATGGGAGTCGGGCCAGTAACCCTGGGCCAGGACCAGCCGAGGATAGTAGGGCCGGCCGTTGAGGAGGAAACGACCGCCGGCGACGGCGGCGCTCCGGAGGCCGACGTAGCTCCGCACCCGATCGATTACCTGGTCGCCATCGTGCAGCGTCAACTCCGCATCGAGCAGGTTTGGGGTGCGGGGCGACCAGAGAAGCTGCTCGCGGCCCATCGTCAGTCGCCCAGGTTCAAGGGCGATCGCCCGTCGCGTCTCCGTTCGCTCGACCTGCCAGTTGTCGTCTTCAAGCAGGAGACCACGGAGCGAGAGGCGGACGTGGAGACGGAGCGGTCGGTCGGGAAGCTCGTTCAACCGGACCTCGACGCCGAGGAGACCGCGATCGAGGTCGGGGGTCCAGCGAAGGTCGTCGATACGGGTCTCGGGTACCGGCTCTAACCAGACTGGCTGCCAGATGCCGGTCGTGCGGTGATACCAGATGCGGTGAGGGGTAGGCTGCCAATCCTGTTTGCCCCGCGGTTGGGCGAGATCGGCGGGCTGATCTTCGGCGCGGACGACGATCTCCTGGTCGACGTCTCCATCGAGGAGGGCCGCGGTGATCTCGGCGGCGAAGGGGGTCTGGCCACCTTCGTGCTGGGCCACGAATTGGCCGTTGACCCAGACTTGGGCGCGATAGTCGACGGCGCCGAAGTGGAGGAGGAGACGCTGCCGCCGGTACTCGGGGTCGAGGCGGACAGCGCGGCGATACCAAACGACGGGATGCGGCGCCGGGTCGCCGATGCCGCTAGCGCGGGATTCGGGCGGGAAGGGAACGATGATGGTGCGGTCGAACGGCTCAGGCCGGCCGATCCAGTCCTGCTTGAGACCAGCGTCTCCGTCATCGACGGCGAAGCGCCACGGCCCGCTAAGATCGGTCCAGCGTTCGCGGGTCAATTGAGGACGCGGATGAAGCACTGCCTCAGACACCACCGTGGAAACCTCCCCCGTCGCTGCGCATAGCGCGCTCTACCACCGCCTCGTTGACAGACGGCACCTCGATTTCATCCGGTCGGCGATGTTTCCGCGGTCGATCCATGCCGAGGGCCAGTGTTGCCGCTGGACGCCCGCACGACGAGACTGCAGGGGAGGTGGACGGTGCCGGATTCGGCCCCCCCTGCCACCATGTTCAGGAGGCGGCGCGCCGCCTCGTGCCCGAGATCGTGCAGATTCAGATCGACCGTCGTTAAGGGCGGGCGCGCCGCCTGCGCCATGATCTGCCAGTTGTCGAAGCCAACGACGGCGACATCGTCGGGGATGGCCCGACCGCTCTCCCGCAGCGCGTCCATCACGCCCCGGGCGATCAAATCGCTCCCGCAAAAGATGGCGTCGACGTCAGGGTGGCGTTCGAGGAGGCGCTCGACCGCATCGTAGCCCCAGCGTTCGGTCCACTCGCCGTAGAGAATCCGCTCCGGTGGCGCCGGCAAACCATGCTCGTTGAGCGCGGCGACCATGCCCTGGCAACGGCGGCTCACGGCTTCCCAGTGCGCCGGCCCGGTGACGTGCGCCGGGGAGCGGCGACCACTCTGGAGGAGATGGACGGTCGCGAGGTGCCCGCCCTGGGCGTCGTCGGGCAAGAGGCAGAGCGCGGTGGGATCAGCCACCCGCGTGTTCGCGTAAACGAGGGGGACGCGGGACTGTCCGAGAGCGATGGGCGCCCGGAGATCGGTCCGTCGGCCGGTGACGATCAGACCGTCGACCTGCTTGGCGAGGAGCGAGGCGACAACGCGGCGCTCCCGCTCGGGGTCGTCGCGGATGTTGCAAAGAAAGACGAGGATCTCGGCGGCGCCGAGGGCGTCCTCGATGCCGGCGAGCAATGGCATCGTAAAACGCCCGAAGTAATCGGTGGTGAGCAGACCGACAGTGTAGGTCCGGCCGCGCTGCAGGCTGCGGATGAGGTCGTTCGCGCGAAACTCAAGCCGCTCCGCCGCCGCCAAGACGCGACTGCGCGTCTCCGAGCGCAATTGACCGCGACCGTTGAGCGCTTTGGAGGCGGTGCCGACGGAGACTCCGGCGGCGGCGGCGACGTCACGAATGGTCGGTGGCGTCCTGCGCGATAGCCGGTCTCCGTCAGCCTCGGGCACGGGGGGTGGTCCTTCTCCGGCGACGGTGGTCACGGCTATGGACGCGACGAGCGCCGCGTGATCGGCTGCCATCTTGACAGGCTTTGCCGCCAAGTGTAGCATCGGGCGCGTTGGCGGAAAATAAGTTTCCTTACCACCTCGCCCGGCAAGCGGACTGGGATAGCCAGCTAACGCGAAAGGGGGAAGAGCGGGAGAGCCGCGGGTCACTCCCGGCGCCGTCGCCGGGTCTATCGGCTTCTCAGAGCGACCTCCCGGGCGAGCACGCGAGGCGGATGGCACCGCCTCGTGCAGCCTCGACCGTCGGAGGCCGGCTGAGGCAACGTCGCCAGAAGCAAGCAGGAGGCAAGAGATGATCGAGCGCACTTCGACCCACATTTCGCGACGCGGCGTGCTGCGACTCGCCGGAGCCGCGACCGGACTGGCGGCGACCGGGGGACTCGTCCGACCGTTGACAACCTTCGCCCGCGCCGCTCAGGCGGACACGATTACGTTCTGGTCCCGCGATTCCGGTCAGCTTCTCGTCGAGCCGATCGTCGCCGCATGGAATGCGTCGCACCCCAACCAGATTAAGGCGACCTTCATCCCCGCCGATCAGTTCGTGCAGAAGTTCGCGGCCGCCGTCGCTGGTGGCGATCCGCCCGACCTCGTTGCCGTCGACCTCATCTACATGCCCGCCTTTGCGGCCGCCGACCAGATGACCGACATCACGGAGCAGGCCAAGGCGCTGCCGTTCTACGACAAGCTCAGCCCACCACACATGCGGCTCGGCACCTACGAGGAGAAGCTCTACTCGCTTCCCTTCAACGCCGACGGCTCGTTCCTTCTCTATAACAAGAACCTCTTTAAGAAGGCGGGACTCGATCCTGAAAAGCCTCCCACGAGCTGGACCGAGATCACGGACTACGCGAAGAAGATCACCGCCTCCGGCGACGGAACCTACGGCTTCTATTTTTCCGGTTCCTGTCCCGGCTGCAATGCCTTCGCGCTGCTTCCGTACATCTGGGCGAGCGACGGTGACGTCCTCAACGAGGACGGGACGAAAGCGACGTTGACCGACCCGAGCGTCAAGGGCATGCTCGAGTTCATGCATGGCATGTGGGCTGACAAGCAGGTGCCGGAGAGCGCCCAGGTCGACACTGGTACCGACTTTTTCAATACGTTCACGTCCGGCACGATCGGTATGGTCGGGACCGGAGCGTTCTCCATTGCCCAACTCAAGAGCGAGCACCCGGAGATCGATTTCGGCGTGACTCCGCTACCGGGAAAGGACGGCGGCCAGTCCTCGTTCGCTGGCGGCGACACGATCGCCATTCCGAAGGGATCGAAGCGGGCCAAGGAAGCTTTCGAGTTTCTGACCTGGTACTTGTCCGACGACGTGCAGATCGAGCAACTCGCCAAGAACAACGGGTTGACGCTCCGCACGGACTTGGTCGAGAACAAGTACAGCCAAGAGGATCCACGCTACATCGTCGTCGCCAACGCGATGTACAAGGGACGCACGCCATACTCGAAGCAGTACAACCAGCTCTTCAACGACGCCAGCTCTCCCTGGTTGGCGATGCTGCAGCGCGCCATCTTCGACGGCGAGGTCGACGCGGCGATCGCGGAGGCGCAGCAGGGGTTCACGGACATCATCAGCGGCTAAGCTCGATTTGGGATCGGCGACGGGCTCCGGGTACACGGGGGGAGGGCTACGCTACGATGAGGAGGTGTGGCCTACTCCCCGCCGCTGGAGGCACGTGAACTCAGGAGAGGGGTAGGTGACGATCGCCGGTGACCGGGTGCTGACGTACGCCGCGCCCCGAGCGCGGCTCGCGCGCGTTCGCCGGCAGTTGACGGGGCTCTTCTTCGTCCTGCCCTGCGTGCTGTTCGTGACGGTGTTCTTCTTCGTCCCGCTTGGTCTCGCGGGGTGGGTGTCGCTGCATGACTGGCCGCTCTTCGGCCAAACGCGCTTTACAGGTCTCGATAACTATAGAGCGCTGCTCCGCGACGATGCGTTCCGGCGTAGCCTCTGGTTCACGACGCGCTACGCCCTGCTTGTCACACCGCCGATCTTTCTCCTCGGCTTCGTGATGGCGATGCTCGCCAATCGCAAGCTGCGCGGGGTCGGTCTCGTGCGCACCATCTTCTTCCTGCCGAACGTCGTCGGCTTCGGTGCGGCCTGCCTCCTGTGGTATTTCCTGATCAACGACCAGTTTGGCGTGATCAACGCCACGCTGCGCAGGATCGGCCTCCTCGACGGCTCGCTCCTCTGGCTAGCTCATTACGACACCGCGATGCTGATCATCATCGCCATGGTCCTTTGGAAGACGGCGGGGGGGACGATGATTCTGCTCCTGATCGGCATGCAGGCGATCCCCGAGGATCTGTATCAAGCGGCGATGGTCGACGGCGCCGGCCCGTGGGCGCGGCTGCGCTCGATCACCGTGCCGCTGCTGAGGCGGACCTTCACCCTGGCCCTGGTCCTATCGATTACGGGGTCGTATCTGGCCTTCGACCAGTTCTACATTCTGACCCGCGGTGGACCCCGGAACGAAACGATCAGCGTCGTCTACTTAATCACCAACACCGCCTTCAATGCCTTCAAGGTGGGCTACGCGACGACGATGTCGTTCGCGCTGCTGGCGGTCTTGATTCTGCTCAGCGGCGTGCAACTCTTCTTGCTACGGGACTCAACGCAATACTAGGCGTGACACCGGGCACCGCTCGATGGGAGGGACAGCATGGCGGACGCGCGATTGGCGCCGTGGCGGTGGACGCCCCGCCAACGGTCAAGGAATCTCGGAGCGGTCGCTTTCTACCTCATTTGTGGGGTGCTGGCAGCGATCTTTCTTTTTCCGCTGCTCTGGTCGATGCTGACCTCGATCAAACCGGCAACGGAGATCGTGACCTCGCCGCCCCGGTGGCTCCCGACGCGCCTGACCCTCGCCAATTACGTCAGCCTCAACCGCGTTGGGAGTGGCATCTTCCGCTACATCAGCAACAGCGTGATCACCGTGGTCTACACGCTAATTGGCACGCTCGTCCTAAGTACCCTCGGCGGGTATGGGTTCGCCCGCTTCTCCTTCGCTGGTAAGAACCTTCTGTTTCTCCTGGTCCTGGCACCGCTGATGATCCCCTTTCAGGCGATCATGATTCCGCTGTTTCTGGTGCTGCGGCAGCTCCATCTGAACAACAGCCTGCTTGGTCTGGCGATGGTCTATATCACCGCCCAGCTCCCCTTTGGCATCTTCGTGATGCGGAACGCCTTCGCCAGCATCCCGCGGGAAATCGAGGAAGCGGCGTTGCTCGACGGCTGCTCGGCGCTGCGGATGCTCTTCCGGATGATGCTCCCGCTGGTGCTGCCGGGGCTGATCACCATCGGTCTGTTCGCCTTCTTCAACGCCTGGAACGAGCTCTACGCCGCCCTGATCTACCTGACCGACAGCGACAAGTTCACCTTGCCGTTGCTGCTAGCGACGGCGCGGACCAACCCCGGTCTCTTTGGCGGCACGAACTGGGGCGGGCTGCAAGCCAGCGTAACCGTCTCGATGCTGCCGTGCCTCCTGCTGTTCATCTTCCTGCAGCGCTACTACGTCAGTGGTTTGGCGAGCGGGGCGGTGAAGTAAGGGGACGGCTCGCAACCCTCAGCGATCGACATTCATGAGGAGCTCAGGTAATGGCCATTGCCAGTACGACGCGCGCGGTCGTCGTCGATACGTCGCGCAGCCCGAACGCTCGTTTGCGTCCGCTGGCGATCGACGCCGTGACGCTGGACGACGCCTTCTGGTCGCCGCGGCTGCGCGTTAACCACGCTGTCACGCTGGCGGCGCAGTATCGACAATGCGAGGAGACGGGGCGGATCGACAACTTCCGCCGCGCCGCCGGCACGATCGACACGCCGTTTCAGGGGCGATATTTCAACGACTCCGACGTCTACAAGTGGATCGAGGCGGCGGCCTGGACGCTGGCCGCCGGGCCAGACCCCGCGCTCGAACGCCAGGTCGATGACCTGATCATCGAGATCGCCGCCGCCCAGCGACCCGACGGCTACCTGAATACGTACTTCGCCCGCGAGCGAGCCGAGGAGCGGTGGACCGATTTCGACCTCCATGAGATGTACTGCGCCGGCCACCTCTTCCAAGCGGCCGTCGCCCACCACCGGGCGACAGGGGCGACGTCGCTCCTCGACGTGGCGACGCGCTTCGCCGACCACATTTGCGCCACGTTTGGCCCGCCGGAGACGGGCAAGCGGCTCGGCGCCGACGGGCACCCGGAGATCGAGCTGGCGCTGGTCGAGCTCTATCGCGAGACGGGAGAGCGCCGCTATCTCGAGCAGGCGCAGTTCTTCCTCGATGTCCGCGGTCGCGGGCTCCTCGGCCCTCCCTACGACCGCTTCCGGCCGGCGTACCACCAGGATCACCAGCCGTTTCGTGAACAAGACGCGGTGGTCGGTCACGCCGTGCGCGCCATCTACCTGACGGCCGGCGCTACCGACCTGGCGATCGAGACCGGCGAGGATGCCGTCGTCGCGGCTCTTCACCGGTTGTGGACCGATATGACTGCGCGGAAGATGTACGCGACCGGCGGCATCGGCGCCCGCTACGAGGGAGAGGCGTTCGGTGACGCCTACGAGCTGCCGAACGCCCGCGCCTACGCGGAGACGTGCGCGGCGATTGCGAGCGTGATGTGGAACTGGCGTCTGCTCCTGATGGAAGGTGAGGCGCGCTATGCCGATGTGATGGAGCTGGCGCTGTACAACGGCGTCCTCTCCGGACTGTCGCTGGCGGGTGACACCTACTTCTACGAGAACCCTCTGACAGACGACGGGACGCATCGCCGCCAGCCGTGGTTCGGCACGGCCTGCTGCCCCCCGAACATTGCCCGGCTCCTTGCCTCTCTTCCCGGTTATGTCTATACCGTGGCGAGTGAGGCCATCTGGATCCATCTCTATGTTGAGGGGACCGCGGATGTTCAGTTACCTGACGGCCGCGACCTTCAGATCCGCCAGCGTACCCGCTACCCATGGGACGGCGACGTCGAGATCGAGGTCAGCGGCGAGGGGGAGTTCAGCGTCCTCGTCCGCATTCCCGCGTGGGGTGAGACCGGGGCGACGGTGACGATCAACGGGCAAACCGTGGCAGCGACGCTCGTTCCGGGGAGCTACGCCGAGATCCGTCGTGACTGGCAGACGGGGGACGTCATCCATCTGTCACTGCCGATGCCAGTACGCCGGATCGTCACCCACCCGCGGGTGGCGGAGAATGTGGACCGCGTCGCCCTGATGCGCGGGCCGCTCCTCTACTGCCTCGAAGCGGCGGACAACCCCGGCGCCGATCCGCGGGATGTCTCTCTTTCCGCTACGGCGACTCTGACGGCTGAGTTCCAGGCTGGTCTGCTCGACGGTGTCGTCACCATCTCCGGTGAGGCGGTCGTCGCTTCGCCAGACGCGACCTGGGGCGACCGGCTCTACCGACCGATCGCCGCAGACACGGTGACGCCGCCCGGCAAGCGGGCGACGGTCACGGCTATCCCCTACTTCGCATGGGCCAATCGCGAGCCGGGTCCGATGGCCGTCTGGCTGCGCGAGGCGTAGCAGAGTCCTCCCGGAGATAGGGATCGGCCTTCGCGCGTCGGGTCGTGCCTTGGGCTGATACGGAATTCGCGCGAAAATGAGGGGGAGGGGGGCAGCGCGGTTACGAGCCGTGGCGATGGAGGCGTGGGCACGGCGGTGACACGCCCGGGGATGAATCCCCGGGCTGACCCCACGAAGCCCCTCCAAGGCTGGGGTCGTGCTCCCGGACCGTTTCAGGTGGGGGGGAGGTGGTGGCCGGTCAACTACCCCGCCGGGTCGCCGGCAATCGGCGACCGAGAGCCAAAACGCAAACTGTCTGGGAGAGAGCCCCCAACCCCGCCCAGAGGGCACCCGCCCGATGCGCGGGAGAGGGGAGCCCAGCCCTGCCGCAGCGGCGGCACAACCCATCGATGAAACGAATTTCGTAAGACCCACGATGCCGGCTACGACTTCGTGGTTTTTTCCCAGATCGCCTGTAGGTCCTCAGCCTGCTGCTCGGGCGTCTTTTTTCCCGCCACAATCGCTTGGAAGCCGGTCCGCATGGTCGCGTCGAACTGGGACGGCGTGGCGGGGTCGATCAGGTAGCCGAGCGTACCGCCGGAGAGCCCGGCGGATGTGGTACTGCCTGGTGGGGAGGCGGCGTCGAGCGCGAGATGGAGGAGGGGTGAGACGCGCCAGCCGGTGTGATCGACCGGGATGGCGGGGAGGAAGGCGGCGTCTTCCGCCCAGACCCGGATGGCGTCGTCGGAGATGATGTGATCGAGGAGCATGGCGGCTTCGCGGGGGTGAGCGGAGCGGAGACCGATGCCATAGGCGACGTCGACGTGGCTTGGGAAGAAGCGGCCCCGCCCGCCGTCCATGGCAGGAAAGGGGATGAATCCGGCGGTGAAGCCCGGCGGGCCGCCCGTGCTTTGACTCGCCAACCGCGTGCCGGTCGCGAGCAGGAGGGCACGACCGGACGTGAAGAGCGTGGTGGCCTGCTCGTCGGTCATGGCGGGCGCACGCGGGTCAAAGCAACCAGCGTGGGGGAGGTCGACAAAGGTGGTCTCGATCGCCCGGGAGACGCGAAAGGTGTCCCACCGCCCCTGGTGGTCGAAGAGGAGCGCGGCCGTCAGGGGCGGGCCAATCAGGTTGTTCAGCGCCATGGTGAAGGGGAGTGAGGCGACGGATGCGGCGTCGTTGCCGAAGGCAAGAGGGACGTATCCCTTCGCGCGGGCGCGGGTGCAGAAATCGAGCAGTTGATCGACCGTCGTCGGCACCGTGAGGCCCTCTTTGGCCATCAGGGTTTGGTTCGAGTAGAGGCCGAAGAGGGTCATCTTGACCGGGAGCCCGTAGAGTCTGCCGTCATGCCGCAGCCAGCGCTCCGCCGTGTCGGGGAGGCGACCGAGCCAGTCGTAGGTAACAGGAACCTCGTTCAGGGGATCGAGGACCGGGTCTATCGTCAGGAGACGGATGGATTCGGGGTTGGCGTCGAAGGCGAGGACATCGGGTCCGAGACCAGAGCCGAGCGCGGTCCGCAGGGCATTGGGGTCGAGGTCACCACCGGAGAGGACGTGACGCTCGATGGCGATCTCGGGGTGGGCGGTCGTGAAGCGATCGTAGATCTTCTGGGCGGCGGCACCCGCCGGTCCGATAAACGGGTCCCAAACGATGAGGGTAACCGGCTGGGCTTGGGCGGTGACGCTGTTGAACGACACCAAGCCTGGGAGCGCCAGGGCGGCGACGAGCGCGAGGAGCCATCGCTTGGAGAGCACGCGGATCACGTGGAGGCGACTCCGTCCCGTTTCAGGCGCGTCTGGCAGCCGGCGTCGATCGGTGGCGCCGCGGGCCGGCACCGGACGAGATAGTAGCCGATGGCTGGCGATCGGTCAGGTCTTGAGGGCGCCGGCGGTGATCCCTTCGATGAAGCGGCGTTGGAGAACGAGGTAGAGGAGGACGACCGGCAGCATCGAGATGGTGACGCCAGCGGCAATCATGCCGCGGTCGGCGGTATAGCGACCGAAGAAGAACATCGTACCCAAGGAGACGGGACGCAGCTCGTCGCGCTGGACGAAGACGAGGGGCATGAGGAACTGGTTCCAGGTGTACATGAACTGGAAGACGACGAGGGTGGCGAGGCCGGGGACCGCCAAGGGAAGCATGACCTGGCGGAACACCGCCCACTCGTTCGCCCCGTCGACGCGGGCGGCATCGGCGAGCTCGGGTGGCAGCCCACGAAAGAAGCCGCGCATGAGAAAGATCCCAAATGGGAGTCTGAGGGCGATGCCAGGGACGATGAAGGCCCAATAGGTCTCAAGCAGCCGGATGTCGCGCAGGAGATAGTAGAGCGGGATCATGACCGACTGGAACGGCACCATCAGGCCGAGCAAGAAGAGGGTGAGGACGGCGTTGCGGCCGGGGAGCGGCAGCAAGGCGAGGGCGTAACCGGCGAGACAGGAGAGGAAGACGACGCCGCTGACGATCGCCGCGCAATAGATGACGCTGTTCCACATGTAGCGCTCGAAGCGGCCGACGGTCCAGGCGCGTTGCAAGTTCTGCCAGCGAAAGGTGTCGGGCAAGCCAAAGGGGTCGCGGGCGATCTCCAGCGAGGTTTTAAGGGAGGAGGACCAGATCCAGAGGAATGGGAGCAGAAAGATGATGAGAAAGAGAATGAGGACCGCGTACCGGGCGACTTCCGGCCCAGCGCGACCCCGCCGTGGGAGTACCCAGCCGGCGCGGGTGGTGCGACGGTCGCTGACGACGGAGGTAGCCATCGCTTAGGACTCCCCTCGTTCCCGCAGACGGATAAAAGCGATCGAGGCGACGAGCGAGACAACGGTCATGACGAGGGTGAGGGTGGCGGCATAGCCGATCCGGTTCTGGGTGAAGGCTTGCTTATAGGTGTAGGTGGCGATGACTTCGGAGGCGTTGGCCGGACCGCCGCCGGTCATGACGAAAATGACGTCGAAAACGTTGAAGCCGCCGATCAAGAGAAGCGCGGTGACGACGTTGACGACGTTGGCTAGTTGGGGGACGGTGACATTCCAGAAGCGCTGCCAGGCATTGGCGCCGTCGATCGTGGCGGCCTCGAGGAGATCGCGGCTAACGTTCTGCAGCCCAGCGAGAAAGACGACGAAGACGAACCCCGTCTCGGCCCAGGCCGCGGCGGCGAGCACGGCGTAGAGGGCAAACTTCGGGTCGCCGAGCCAGCCGCGCGACACCGCTTCGAGACCGATGGCATCGAGCCCTTTGTTGAGGATGCCGAAGATGGGGTTGTAAATCCATCCCCAGACGATGGCGACGACCACTGACGAGAGAACCTGGGGCATGAAGTAGACCGTGCGGAAGAGCGTGAAGCCGCGCGGTTTGCCGCCGAGCAGGACGGCGAGGAGGAGGCCGACGGCGAGCGGCGTGATCGTCCCGAGGATCACCCAAATGACATTGTGACGCAGCGAGATCCAGAGCAGTCGGTCGTGGAGGAGCTGCCGGTAGTTCGAGAGCCCGACAAAGGTCTTAACCGGCTGGGCTCCGTTCCAGTCGGTGAAGCTGAGGTAGATGGACTGGGCGAACGGGTAGATCATGAAGACGGCGTAGAGAGCGAGCGCCGGCAAGACGAAGAGGTAGCCGGCGCGATAGCGCACCCAGTGGCGCCCGGCGCGGGACCGACCCGCGTTTGGCGCGAGGAGGCTCAGTTCGGCAGCCATCGCGTTCACTCCGCCGGATGGAGGGCTACAGGCGGGCGCCGCGGCGCCCGCCTGAACTGTGTCTGAGCTACGCCTGGGGAGTGCCGGTGGCTCCCTTCATACCAGCCTCCCAGGCGGCTTGGAGGTCGGCGGCCTCCTGCTCTGGCGTCTTGTCGCCGCTGAGGATGGCCTGGAAGCCGTTTTGCATGGCGTCGTTGAATTGCGGTGGCGCGAGGACGTCGACGTTGTAGCCAAGCTCGATCTTTCCGGCCGCGGCCGACTGCAGGGTATCGAGAATGGTCTTGAAGAGGGGCGTCACCTCGAGGTCGGCCGTGTCGATTTCCATGGGGACGAAGAAGCGGGCTTCCTGGATCCAGCGCTTCGCCGTCTCCGGGGAGAAGAGGTAGTCGAGCAATTGGGCCGCTTCTTTCTGGTGGGGGCTCTTCGCGGAAATGTAGTAGGCAGAGCCGACGCCCGACACCCAGTAGGTGCCCTTCGCACCCGTGATCGACGGGAACGGGACGAAGCCGACTTCGGAGTCGGGCATATTTTCCTCAATATTGTTGACGAACCAGCTGCCGGTAGAGCTCAGCAGGGCCTGGCCGGAGTAGAAGAGGTCGCCGCCGTCGTCGTACGTCAAGGCGTTGACATCGGAGCTGAAACAGCCAGCCTTCTGAAGATCGACGAAGAACGATTTGATGGCGGTGACCATTTCCGGAGTATTCCAACTGCCGGTGTGGTCGTAGAGGAGCTGGCGCATCGCCGCGGGACCGATCATGTCGTTGCTGGTCATGGAGAATTGGTGGAATGCCTGCCAGCCGGGATTGTTGCTGAAGGCCATCGGGATATAGCCTTTATCCTTGGCCTGGCCGCAGAACGCGACCAACTCGTCGAGGGTTTTTGGCACCTGGAGACCTTCCTTGTCCAGAAGGGTCTTGTTGTAGTACATGCCGATGAGGTCGACCTGGAGGGGCAGACCATAGAGCTTGCCGTCGATCGTCGTCCCCTCCTGGGCCGACTTGACGATTCGCTCCTTCCAGCCGTACTGGGTCGCCATCTCGTCCAGCGGCTGAAGAAGACCGGCGTCGGCGAGGACACCGGCGTAGCCGGGACCGGCATCATAGAAGATCACGTCGGGACCGGTGCCGGAGGCGATGGCGGTGTTCACCGTCTGACGCATCTGGTCAGTGTCGATGGCTTCGCGGGTGATCGTGACGTTCGGGTGCTGCTCGGTGAAGCCCTTGTAGATTGCGTCGGCGATGTCGCTCTCACCGGCGTCGGTGAACTGGTCCCAGACGCGCAGCTCGACCTTGTCCTGAGCGGCGGTGGTGACCGAGCGCAAGCCGGTGCCGACGAGTGTCAGTATCACAGCGAGGGCGAGCATGACCAGTGGGGAACGCGAGCGAAACATGAGGCGCTTCCTCTCTCCCAGCCTTGGGGGTATCGTGAGCCACTCCGGCGTTGGAGCGACGAGGGCATGCCGACCGCGCGGGGGCGCGATCGGCACGAGTCACTTTCTCACATGGTGTCCTCCCCGGCACCTGACGGATCTCTCGCTAGCGCGGGTGGGGACCCAACCGTGAGACCCGAAAGGCGGAACGGGTGAGCGAGACCGCCCGCGAGATGGATGGTGCTTGTAGCATAGGGGTCGCCGCGTGTCTACCGCGGGTGCACCTGATGATTGAGGAGGGGGACGGGATGAAGTTAGCGCTACGGGAGGAGATGACGCCAGGGACGACGCTGGCGGACCGGCTCGGCTGGCTGGAGCGGATGGGGCTGGATGGGATCGAGCTGAGCGGCGCGTCGTTGGGGCTTCCACCCGAGGAGGTGACCGCGATCGTCGCCGGCTCCCCGGTAGGGGCGGCGAACGTCTCGGGGGCGACAACACTCCTCCATCCGGACCCTCAGGAGCGGGAGGCGGGCAAGGAGCTGACGCGCCGCCGTCTGGAGCTGGCGGGACGGCTCGGCGCGGCGGGCGTGTTGCTGGTGCCGCAGTTCGGTAGGACGCCGGAGCTGATGGACCTTTCGCCGTTCAAGACCGGCGTTGAATTGGAACGTGAGCTATTGGTCCTCCAACTCCGGGAGCTAGCGCCGGCGGCGGCCGCCGCCAATGTTCCGCTCTTTCTGGAGCCGTTGAACCGCTACGAGGCGCATCTCGTCAACCGGCTGGAGCAGGGGGTGGCATTCGCGGAGCGGGTCGGTCCGGAGATCGCGATCATGGCCGATTTCTTCCATATGAACATCGAGGAGGCAGACATCGCCGCCAGCATTCGCGCGGCTGGCAGTCACACCGTCTACGTCCACGTCGCCGACAGCAATCGGCTGCAACCTGGCCGGGGGCACCTGGATTTCGGCCCTGGCTTCGCGGCGTTGAAGGCGGTGGGCTACGACGGCTTTCTGGGTATCGAGTGCCGGATCGATGGCGCGATCGACCAGGTGATGCCAGACACGGTGGCGCTGTTGCGCGAGCTATGGTCGGCGGCATAGCGACGAGACTTGATGCTCAGGCGCGTCCGCGCGGGCCAGGGGTGCAGAGGCGACATGCGGTCGTCGGTCTCGTTGAGAGACACCCGGAGCGTGGGAAGCGCCTGGCCGCGGTCACGGAAAGCGGATACCGAGTTTGATGGAACGCTCGGGGTGGTCATCGATCTCGCGGTACGCGGCGGCGCTCTCGGCGAAGGGGACAACGGGGGTGATGATGCCGTCGGCGCGCAGGCGACCGGAGGCCAGCCAGGAGAAGGCGACCTCGACCAACCGCGCCAGGCTCCAGCCGGGTGCGTCGCGCATCGGGAGGCTTTCGGCTCGAGCCGAGACCAGCTGGAGACGATTGACGTGGAACTCTTCACCGAGCCGGAGCCCGGCGGCCTCGCCACCGTAGAACGAGAGGACACAGACGGTACCGCCAAAGCGCGTCGCGCGGATGGCGTGGTGGAGGGCCCGGCTGCTGCCGGAGACTTCGACCGCAACGTCAACGCCGAGCTCAGCGGCGATCGTCGGCGCTTCGCGGTATCCGCCGAGTAAGCGGGGAGCGGGCGGGCGCTGCCGTGACGCTTGATCGGCGGGGGCGGTGCGGCGACGGATCGCGAGGCCGGCATCACCGTCGCCCGCCAGGGGATCGAGGGCGACGTCGGCGCCGAGGTCCAGGGCAACCTGGCGCCGGGCGGCGATCGGGTCGACGGCGACGACGTGGCCGGCGCCAGCGAGGCGGGCGAGCTGGATCGCCATGAGCCCGATCGCCCCGAGGCCGAAGACGGCCACCCGATCGCCGAGACCGATGCGGGCGTCCCGCATGGCCATCGCCATCACCGCGGGATCGAGGCAGACGGCCGCTTCGGCCGACATCCCTTCGGGGAGCGGATCGGCGTTGGTATCGTCGACGGTCTGCGTCTCGCGGATCGGGAAATGGCCAAAGACACGATCACCCGGCTGAAACCGGGTGACATCCGGACCGATCTCGGTCACGACGCCGACGGCCATGTTCCCGAGCGGCCGGGGGAAGCCGCGGCCGGTCGCGCCCTCGGGCACGGGCATGACCGCACCCCAGGAAAAATCGTAGGGACGGCGGGCGGCGGGCTCGTCGCGGTAGCTGACCAGCTCGGTGCCGTGCTTGGGCGAGGCGAATTCGGTGCGGATGCGAATGTCTGTGGATCCGAGCGCCGGTTCCTGATAGTCGCGAAGGAGAGGCGCCCTCGGGGCGGTAGCGATCAGCTCACGGGGCACAACGGTTCCTCTCCGATCCCTGGGTGCGATCCGGGTCTGGCGTCCGGCGAGCTTAGCCGGGGGAGGGCGCGGGGTCAACGCGTGGTGGGAGGTGTCCGGGGAGCAATGCTATCGTGTGCACCGCCGGGGCGTGGCGCCGGGTTGTCGCTGGATGGAGGAACGGGATGCCGAAGCTATCGATCGTCGTGCCACACCACCTGACCGAGAGCGAGGCATTGTCCCGGATTCAAGGGCTCCTCGGCGACGTCAAGCAGCAGTACGCGACGTACTTCACCGACTTGCACGAGAGCTGGACGGGGAACGACGGCACATTTTCGTTGAAGGCGATGGGCTTCAACGTCTCGGGATCGGTCTCGGTCAAGCCGTCGCAGGTCGAAATGCGGGCCGATCTGCCGCTGGCGGCGACCCCCTTCCGGGGTCGGATCGAGCAGGTGATGCGCGAAGAGACGGAGCGGCTGCTGGCCTAGTGCTGTCTCCGACGAGTTGCTGGTCCATGCGGTATCCTCGGGCTCATGCAAGCTCCGCTGTTCGTGCGTCCGCCCAGCGAGGAGGAGCGGCAGGCCCTGGCGGCCGGTCTGCGCTCCGCGGA